>ENA-ORDP01001349-ORDP01001349.1-marine-sediment-metagenome-genome-assembly--contig:-NODE-1349-length-13644-cov-33.696740_pt1 | contig 13644 bp, 13 predicted proteins | sample MGYA00248627_ERZ508539 | MGnify/ENA primary metagenome ERZ508539 (study PRJEB26208, sample SAMN05571518) | marine sediment metagenome | biome: deep sea; feature: Hydrothermal vent; material...
AATCACTGCGGGTCTAATTCCCCGCAGCTTGCTGCGATATGAGACCTATTACATCAGCAATACCCCGCTGCTTGCGGCGGGGTTCTTTATTCAGCTCAGTAAATCAGGCTTTTTGTCGGTGATTTCGCTGGCCAGCTTGTAAGCAACATAGTATTTATAGATATTGGCCACATACTGAACTGTTTCTCTGCCGACGTACCTGCCGACGGCCAGTTCCACATTGCCGAACCAGATATCGGGATCAAGGCCCATCTTGGCGGCTTTGTCGCGCATCTTGCGAATTTTTGCCGGGCCTGCATTGTAGGCCGCCCAGGTAAAAGCCAGGCGGTTTTCCGGATTGATTGCCGGGTCGCTGAAATACCTGTCACGAATAAAGGCCAGATACTTGGTGCCTGCGCGAACATTGTTGTCCAGAATATGTATGTTTTTCACATTGACATTAGGGTCAGCTGCCGTCGAAGGTAACAGTTGCATGATGCCAACAGCGCCGCGATGGCTTTTCTTTTTATTGTCCAGTCCGGACTCCTGGTAGGCCTGGGCCATCAGGGCCAGGTGATCGAAATTGTATAGTTTGCCGTACTTCCTGAACACGGCAACAAAGTTCTCCTGTCGCTCGCGCTCCTGCTTGCTGACCGGGTTATTTATCCAGTGGGTATTCTTGTAATAGCGTTTGAACAGCATATTGCCCAGCAAGGTGCCTTTTCTTACTTTAAGTGCAAACTTGTCCAGGCTCCCGGCCAGCCTGGTGTTGTGTTTGCGCGTAGCCCAGCCAACGGAATTTGCATCGCTGATGCTGAGGTTCTCGTATACCCGAATGTTGGGCAGCACTTTCTTCCACAGCCGCGCTTTGTAGTCATCGACAATGGTGATGGGCGTCACGCCTGAGTTGACCATTTCCAGAATATCCTCACTGAGCAGGTTCGGGTCGGCCTGCACTATCCTGACAGGCGGCTTGCGCTCGCGCCTGAATTTTTTATTGAGTTGCATCAGGTGTTGTGTATAGCTGCTGCCGCTCAGCACGTATATGGATTTACCGGACAGGTCCTCCAGTGATTTGAGTCCGGCGATATCCTTATGTGTCACAACCAGCTCATTGACCTTCATTTTGCCGCCGGTTGTAAAGGCGACCTGCTTTTCCCGCTGCGGCGTGACGGTTAAAAAAGCCGCGGCAATATCACCCCTGCCACCGCGCAAGGCAGGAATGAGTTCGTTGAAAGTCACGGGCAGGTAGGTGATACGTACTTTATCAGTCGCACGTTTTACCCCCCTGTTGATGAACTTTTCATATTCATGCAGGAGATCGACCTGTAATCCACGCGCGCGGCCCTGCTCAAAAAAGAAATCCGTTTTGCTGTATGTGACCAATGCCCGAATCTGTTTACGTTTTCTCATCGCCGGCAGATCACCGGTAAACGTTTGTTCGAGTCCGGGTATCTGCCGGGTATCATCAGCTGCAACACTATCTGCACTGTACAGCGCAGTTGCAGGTAACAGCAGGTGAACTATGAAACAGAAGGTCCGGGTGGAAGTAAACATAATTTCCGGTTGTCCCTGCCGACTATTTTTTTAACAGGTCTTTCAGGCTGGAAAAGGGATTATGCGTAGCGTGCGGCAGGTCCTCGCGGTCGGCTGGAGTCGTGGTTTGGTGGCTGGCTTCCAGCTGTCTCTGGTGTTCGTTGTCGTGGCAGTAAACGCACAGCAATTCCCAGTTGCTGCCATCGGCAGGGTTGTTGTCGTGGTTGTGATCGCGGTGGTGAACGGTGAGCTGTTGCACGGTGGCGCGGGTAAATTCTCTCTGGCAACGGCCGCAGATCCACGGATACATTTTAAGTGCCTGTTCCCGGTAGCCCTGCTCGCGTTTGTCACGTTGCTGGAGGGAACCTGCAACCAGTTGATCCAGCTTGTTGTTTTCCGGAACAGCTTTTTTTCCTGCCATATCCCCGTCTCAATGATCTGCGATGGAGCAAAGTTTAACGCACAAACACCGGGTTCCTGCAAGTATCTTTTACAGCTGTACTTGTCGATGCCGAAAGCACTTGCCGCAGCGGGTGGTTACTAGATCCTTATGTAGGTCCAGCCTTCCGTCAGCCGCTGAATAACGTGGTCCGCCGCAGGTTCGTGAGCATCAACACCCTCTATCACTATGGGGTCCAGGCCGCCCGCGTTGGCAACAACCTCCACCTGAACCTCTGAATCCTGGTACTCACGGAGAATTTATTCGGCCTTTGCCAGGATGCTTGAAAAGCGTGCCTCATCGGACTCGCCAATATGCAGGATCACATGTTGCAAATCGCTATTGACGGCCGATAGTATTGAAGCTAGCCGACTGGAACGTGAACGTGTACGGCTTGAAAAAGAAAAACTGGCGCTGCAAGAGCGCCGGCAGCGTCTTGCGCAACAGCAGTACGATGAAAACTATGCGCGTACTAACGTCTACTATCTGCCTTACTCCCGAGGCCGGCATCACCACAAACCCTACCCTCACGACTATGGGCGCCACCCGGTGCCGACTCCACACAGCAACGGAGGCCGCTCTCACAACGGGAGTACTTCAGGACGGGTTAATCTTTCTCACTAGAACCGGTCCTGGTTACCAGTGCATTTTGAAGCCCAGGAACATGGCCCGGTTGTCGTTGATGACATCCTTGAATTCGAGCGCCAGGAATCGGCTTTTATTCAGATAGAGCGTCGCGTTTCGGTTGGCCGCCAGGCCGGCGGCGACGCCTATGACTTTAATACCGTATTCCGGAACGCCCATCGCCAGCAGTGTGTTTCTGGAATACGCAGTAACATATTTGCGAATGCGTTTCTGGTTGTGTTTGTAGATGTTACGGTATTCCCGGTCTGACATATTGGCGCTATAGGCCTGCCATTGGGTTCTATCCATGCTGGAGTCCCCAACAGAGAAATTTGTTTCCTGCGCATGCAACTGCGCGCTCGCGATCAATGCGAGCGCAAAGATGGTAGCCGGTATCCTGATAAGTCCGTTCATCACATTCACCCCACTATGCGATGTCTTTAGCGACCGAACTGCAGCAGTCTAAAACCTCAAATGACAGGGTATTCAGATTCTGCATAATGCCTGTCGCATTCGTTGTAGTCATACTACCGCATTGAACGAAAAATCGCCATTAATTTGACCAATAAGAAATTTTAATACTATATATATTACAATGAGTTATGGAATTTATGATTAATTAACCACGATGAGTGCCCGTAACTCTGGATTCCGTGGAACCGGCCGATAGGTCGGAGTATACAGGCAGGATCGGTCTGACCGGGAATGTAGGCCGGCCAGCCTGGTTAACACGATATTGGAGGTGGATTCTTGAAGCGGTTTTTACAGCGCCTGGCTAATTGTTATTTGTTGATGATGCTGGTCAGTACCTGCCTCAGTGCGGACGAGTTATGCGTGTCCATATCACGGAGCCGCTATGTGGATGGATGGACGGAAGTCAGTTCCAGAGAAGGTATTGACAGCCATATTACACCTGAGGGTGTAGTGAACTGCGCTTTCTTTCCCGATCAGAGCGAAAAGCTCAATGTTCTTGTTCGCCAGGAGCGTGGAAATTACCAGGGTGTCGGGTACCGCATATTTTATACCGATGGTAGTGGCGTCATTCAGGGCGAGGCGGAAAAGCCGCTCGATGTTGCAGACTATCAGGACAACTGGAGTCTCAGGTGCAGGGCCGGACTATCAGATCAGCTGAAGCGCTGCGTGCTTCAGAAAGGGGATCTCTTCATTCACAGATACCAGGATGGTTCATATATGGTGGATGTTGGAAGTGACAAAAAAACCGGAAGTAATATGCAAGTCAGGGTTGACAATAACGAGGCTGTTACAGTCAGCGTGCAGCATGGCTTTACCGATGAACAAACCGATTTGATTCTTGGGCAGATGCAAACCGGAAAGAAAGTGTATACCCGCTATTCAGATGCAGCGAACCAGTGGGAGACGGAGAAGACCATAGATCTGTTTGCCTATTCCCGGGCGATGGATATTGTGGAAATTGTCGCATCCGAAATATTCACACTGTCGAAAATCACGGCCGATCAGGTGCGTCAGGTGATTGCAGGAGCAGACCTGGCAGCAGAGAACCGGGATGTCGACGGAATTGGCAACTATTTGAGTAAAAACTTCTTCAAGTATATCGACGTCCCTACCGTCAATCCTCCGGTGACTGCCAGGATCGACCGGGAGCAATATCTGGAGATGCTCAAACAGGGCTGGAAAACCGTTGAGGATTACCGCTATCAGCGCAAAGACGTTGTCATCAACGTGGCAGCGGACGGCGCCAGCGCAGAATCGAACTCGACCATAGTAGAAACTGTCTCAACGAAAGAGCGGAACATGGTAAGCAAGGTCAGGGAATACGCGCGTTACAGGGTGGAACATGGCAAGCCGGTTATTATCAGAATCGAAACCCAGACACTGGTAGGTGATACAACGCCGGAGTAGCACGGGTGTTTTCAGACAGAACCCGAATAGGGGGCCGGAACCGGGGCTGCATTTATCATTCCATCGTACTGCTGGATCCAGTTGAGGATACTTGCCCATGGAGCAGCATCCTTTTGTGCTGTGCGGTCTGCAAGTTCACAGACGCCGACGCCCTGCTCTGCGGCATGCACATAGTTCTGCGTATCACGGATATGTGCGATAACGGGAATATTCAGATTTGCAAGAAATCGCTCCAGCGTATTCAGTGATCGGGTACGGACGCGGGTTCGATTCGCGATAATTGCAATATGCTTGTCGTGCGCGCGGGCTTTGCCGACGAGAAGCAAGTCACGTATGAAGTTCGCTGTTGAGTGTATATCGATTGACGAGGGTAAAACGGGGACAAGAATAATATCCGACTCGTTTACCCGGTCAACAAGATCAAAACCTACATGTCCGGCCGGCGTGTCCTGAATGACATAGTGTGTTTGTTCCGGGATCCGCAATTGCCAGGAGCGTGTTATGCCTGCCTCGGGCGGTCTGTGTGCAGCGACGCCACGGATAGGGGGTAAATCCGGATTACGCACCTTTAGCCAATGGGAGCTGGATCCCTGCGCATCATAGTCGAACAGGTCTGTGGTATAGCCCTGTGAAATGCAATAGCTGGCAAGGTTGGTTGCGACAGTTGTTTTGCCGCAGCCACCTTTTGTATTCATTACAACAATTCGCAGCACCGATATTAACCAGAAAAGTCTGTTGATGGGAGGTGAACGTCAAGTTCCCACCTCTATCGGCTTTAATGAAGATTAATTAAGAAAATACGCTCGCTATCGCGGTGGCGGTCTCCTGCGATTTAACCAGCGCGAACAGCAGCATGGTCAGGATGGTAATGATTCCGACATCTGATTTAATGAAGTTCATGGTAGTCTCTCCCATCTTGTCCTTCCTCCTGGTGACGGAAGGTGAGTATTGTTTTCGTGCTACTGTCTTAAAGGCAGGAATCAAGCCAAAATGGAATTTGCGCAGGAAATGAACAGGTTAGGAATTTCAGGTTATAGCGAACAGGTTGTATATGTAAATAAATTCGACGTAATACTAATTATAATAAGTAAAAACAATTAGTTATAATTGTGTTTTAATTCATGCATTAACGTTAATTTGTAAATAATTGCGACATTTCCGGGTATTTACCGAGCTGCTGGTTCCGGTCCCGCGGTTTCCAGAGCCGCAGCTTCGGTCACCGCTCCCGGGGTGGTATAGGACTTTCCGGCGGCTACAGAAGGGTTTGTATCGGTAGCGGTGTTATCCGGTCTGGTCACTAGCCAAAGGGATGCTGCCATGATTCCGGCAACAAAGGAAAGCGCAAGTACCGCCCGGGTGGTTCGTCCGGGTGCGGCGGCCTGGTGTTGCTTTGCCTGGATCGCCACCAGGACCTGTGGTGGTGTCGCGGCAGGTGGCTTGTCTGACGCTTTGTCAGGGGAAAGTTCAGATAAATCTACCTGTATACGATTTTCGGCGGCTGCTTTTGCTTTCTCGGCGAGCGCATTTGCCTTGACGGCTCTTCTGGCGGCTTCTTCCGCAGCGGCTTCTTTTTCGCGGGCCTCTTTTTCCGCGGCGGTTCTTGCAGCCGCTGCCGCGACCGCTTCCTGCTGTGCGGCAGCAGCAGCGCTGACAGCAACCTTCGCTAAAGCAATTTTCTCAAGCGATACTTTTTCTTTAGCGAGCGTATCGGCAGCTGCCTGTTCTGCGAGTGCCATTTCTGCTTTTGCGCTGGAAGCAGATGCCTTTTGAGCAGCCTGTTTCGCCGCCGTAAGTTTTTCCCGAGCGGCCGTTTTTGCGGCAATACTTTCCGCCGCGGTCTTGCTTGCCAGGGCAGAATCAGCGTGAGCCTTTTCGGCAGCCGCTTTGCTGGCAGCGGTTTTTTCTTCAATAGCGTGTGTGGCATCGACCTGCCTGGAAATCGCACGTTGTGCGGCGGTCTCCGAATCAGACACCATGCCGGCTGCCACTTTCTCGGCGGCGACCCGGGTCGCAGTAGCCTTTCTGACGTTTTCGTCGGCAACAGCCACTTTTTCAGCGGCCGCTTTTTCAGCGACAATCCGTTCCTCGAGCGCTTTCCCGGCTTCACGTTTCAGGGCACAGGCAATTTCCAGGGCTTCGTTTTCAATACGCGCTTTTTCAGCAACAAGTTTATCTGCGGTTTGTTTTTTCTTGGCGGCCAGATCAGTAGCCTGTTCTGCTTCTGAGGTGATTTTAAGAGTGGTCTTTTTGACAGTGAGTTGTTCCGATTCAGCCAGTTTCGCGGCAGCGATGGAAGCCTCAGCCTGTGCAGCCGCTGCCTTTTCGGCCACTCCTTTTTCAGCAGCGAGTTTTTCCGCGACGAGTTTTTCAGTTTCTGCCTTCTCTGCAAGAGCAGCGTCAGTTTTTGAGTTTTCAACTTCAGTCCTGAAGACGCTGCTCTTCTCTGTAGCAACGAACTCAGCCGTGGTCTTTTCGGTAGTCGCTTTTTCGGCAGCAGCGTAGATTGTCGTATTTGCTGTCTTTGCAGGGCGTACTTCGGTTTCTTTAGCCGGTGGCTTGACAGCCTTTGCTCCGGTGTCTTTTTCTGCCGATGTTTTGCTGAGTTGACCTGCCTCCTGGTCCTCAGTCACGGCTTTTATGAGGCTCGCATCAATAATCTTTTTATCCCTGGCAAAGCCGTATACAAGGCTCAGGTCACAAATCCGGTTGATAAGGCGGGGTATGCCCTTGCTGTATTGGTAAATAAGTCGGCAAGCGGCGTCGTCAAACAGCTGTTGTGATCCACCGGATACAGCCACACGGTGTCTCATATAGGCTGCAGTCTCTTCCTGGTCCAGCGCTGCAAGGTGATAGTCGATAGCGATACGCTGTGCAAATTGTTCCAGCTCCGGTTGCTGGAGTTTTGTACGTAGTTCACTTTGACCAACCAGGATGATCTGCAAGACGAGGTCTTTTTCAGCGTTGATATTCGACAGCATGCGTAGCTGTTCCAGTGCTGACAGTGACAGATTCTGGGCTTCATCAATGATAAGCAGCGTGTGTTTCCCGGCGGCATATTGTTCGATGATAAAATCTGTAAAGCAGCGGTGCCGGGTAGCCGCATCCTCCGATTCGGATTTCAGCTCGTAGGCCGCCAGCACCCAGCCCAGGAGATCAGAAAATGCCGAGTGTGTGTTGGATATCAGACCGACGCGAACCTGTTCGTCGAGCCGGTTCAACAACTCGCGAACCAGCGTTGTTTTTCCGGCGCCGATTTCTCCGCTAATGACGCAGAACCCGGACTGGTTGAGAATGCCCAGTTCCAGAAGATTCAGCGCCTTTTCATGTTTCCGGCTGAGAAACAGAAATTCAGGATCCGGTAGCAGTGAAAACGGTTTATCGCGGAAACCGTAAAATTGACAGTACATGGCATCGTCCCCCAACACGCCCGGCGAGTATTGTTTTGGTTTAGTCCGGGGCCGGCACATGCTACCAGAAATCGGCGGCGGAAGGGGCAGGGGGATCCTGTTTTAAGCTCGCTGTCTACAGCATTTCTGCCATTTTTTGCTTTTTTCTCAGGGCATTGACGGAATCAGCGCACAAAACCGGTTTTTGCAGATCTGTACGAATTTTACTGAATTTCACTGCCAGGTCGTGCGAATCGTGCTCTGCAAGGCGTTTTAAGTTCAATCAGGCCGCGTGTCGCAAGGCATGGCTGTCAGGTGTTCACTGGCCTCAAGCGCCTGGTTGAAACCGAACAGGCGCATGTCGGTCATGCGTTGCGGATAAAGGATGCCGTCCAGGTGGTCGCATTCGTGTTGTACCACCCGGGCATGGAAGTCGTTGGCTTCCCGTTCTATGGCTGCACCCGTTTGGTCAAAACCTGAATAACGGATACGCGTATAACGCGACACTGCACCACGCAGGCCGGGCACACTGAGACAGCCTTCCCAGCCCTCGTTTCTTTCATCGGACAGTGGCTCAATGACAGGGTTTACCAGCACGGTTTGGGGAACTGATTCTTCATCAGGGTAGCGCGGATTGCATTCGAATCCGAACACCACCACGCGCAGACCAACGCCTATTTGTGGTGCGGCGAGTCCGGCACCGTCCTCGGCAAGCATGGTCTCCATAAGATCCTGCACCAGTGCATGAAGTTCCGGCGTATCGAACCTTGTTACCGGTCTGGCGATCTCCAGCAGACGGGGATCACCCATATGCAGGATTTGTCGTACTGTCAAATCAGTGCTCCACAGCTTGTTATCATACCTCGACGATCATTCACTATTTTTCCTCAATAATATTTTTCTCTTCCAGTTACTTGCGCAGTTCTCTGAAATGCATTGCTGCGCCTGCCAAATGATACTGTCGACCGCAGCAGGTGGCCAATTTTGTTTAGATACCATTAATATGCTAATATTGGTCGTTTTCCCGGCAATCAATGCCAGCCGATGAGGGCATCCATGTTTCCCAGCTTTGAATGTACCGAACGGGGCTGCCCCAAAAACGACATTCTTTCCGGACTGACTGTTGCCCTGGCGCTGGTGCCCGAGGCCGTGGCGTTCGTATTTATCGCCGGTGGCCTGCCGGATTTCCATGGTTTATGAGCTACACGGCCCGTTGTTTTTTGCGTCGGTAAGTCATTTCCAGGATCTTTTTAACTGTAAACAAGATCCGGACGACGTTATCATTGAATTCCAGTATTCGCGCGTTATGGACCATTCGGCGATTGAGGCAATAGACTCCCTGGCCGAACGCTACGTGAATGCCGGTAAAACCCTGCACCTGCGTCACGTGAGTCCGGAATGCCGCCGGCTACTGCACAGGGCAGGTGATCTTGTGGAAGTCAATGTGCTCGAGGATCCGCGCTACCGGGTAGCGGTCAATGAGCTGGCCTGAAGCTAATGAAACTCTGATCAATTCGTCATACCGGCGAAGGCCGGTATCCAAATTAATCTGAGGTTCCTTAACATCGCTCCCTCTTCAGTTCTCGCACCATAAAGGTAGAGGGCATTACATCCGGCATATGCCGGGTAACAGGTATACGTACAATGTCGGAATCAAATACCGTCACCAGTTTCTCCGAAATGAACCTGGCAGCGCCGCTGCTAAAGGCCATTGAAGACGTTGGTTATGAACAGCCTTCACCCATTCAGGCGAAAAGCATTCCAGTGCTGCTGGAAGGTCGCGACCTGCTCGGTCAGGCACAGACCGGCACAGGCAAAACCGCTGCTTTTGCACTGCCCCTGCTTTCACGCCTGGACCTGAGTCTCCGCGAGCCCCAGTTGCTGGTGCTGGCGCCGACCCGCGAACTGGCTATCCAGGTTGCGGAGGCTTTCCAGACCTACGCCCGCCACCTGAAAAACTTTCATGTGCTACCCATTTATGGCGGCCAGTCCTATGAGATTCAACTACGTCAACTGAGACGTGGTGTACACGTTGTGGTCGGCACTCCGGGGCGCGTCATGGATCATATGCGCAACGGCAAGTTGAAACTGGATAGTTTGCAGGCCCTGGTGCTCGATGAAGCCGATGAAATGCTGCGCATGGGGTTTATCGATGATGTTGAGTGGGTGCTGGAACAAACGCCGGATACGCGTCAGATCGCGTTGTTTTCGGCGACTATGCCGAAAGTGATCCGCAAGGTTGCCGACAGGCATCTGAACAATCCAGTCGTCATCAAAATCGATCAGAAAACCGCTACTGCCGAAACCATCAGGCAGCGCTACTGGCAAGTGAGCGGTCTGCACAAACTGGATGCGCTGACCCGCGTGTTGGAAGCTGAAAACTTTGACGCCATGCTGGTGTTCGTGCGCACCAAAACCGCGACCGTGGAGCTTGCCGAGAAACTGGCGGCGCGCGGCCACGCCTGTGAAGCGCTGAATGGCGACATCCAGCAAAAAATGCGTGAACGGATCGTTGAGCGTCTGAAGAAAGGCCAGATCGATATTCTTGTCGCGACCGACGTGGTGGCGCGTGGACTGGACGTCAGGCGCATCAGTCATGTCATTAATTATGACATTCCGACGGATGTTGAGGCCTACATCCACCGCATCGGCCGAACCGGACGGGCCGGCAGTCCAGGTGATGCCATCCTGTTTGTTTCACCGCGCGAAAAACGGTTGCTTCGTTCTATCGAGAAGACCATACGTCAGCCCATTGAACCCATGCAGATGCCTACTGCCAAAGATATCAACCGGCAGCGTATGCAACGCTTCAAGCAGCGCGTTCGTGATGGTCTTGCGCAGCCGAAGAACGAGCTTTACTACCAGTTGCTGACCGAAGTGCAACAGGAAGAAAGTGCCGAACCCCTGGAAATTGCAGCTGCGCTGGCCGGGCTTCTGCAAGGCGATGAGCCCATGTTGCTTTCTGAAAAAGCACACAAGCCCCCGCGCGAAGAACGCAGCAGCCGAAAAGAACCCGGGGATGAAAAGCGCGCCCCACGGCGTAGCAAGACAGCGGGCTCAGACAAGGCGCTTCCCTTAAAAGGTCACCCGGAAGTTGAGATGTTGCGCTTCAGAATCGAAGTCGGCTACCAGCACGATGTTAAGCCCGGCAACATCGTCGGCGCCGTTGCCAACGAAGCCGATCTGGACAGTGAGTACATCGGTCATATCGAAATCTATGAAAACTATTCAACTATCGACCTGCCGGCCGACATGCCGAAGGAAACCTTCTTCGCCCTGAAAAAAGCGCGTGTTTGTCAACATCGCCTGGATATCAGCGTGGCCGGTGAACAACCGGCCGAGGGGAAACGCAAACAGCTTTCTTTCAAAAAGACCCGGGGTAAACCGGGTGAGCGCGAACGACCAAAAGCAAAACTCAAGAAAAAAGCTGCCGGGAAGAAGCGCAGCAGCAAGCGTTGATTTAGCCGACTGGAACTTGAAGACTACCGCTTTCGTATTTCGTATCTACAGGGAGGTTCTGATTAATTCGTCAAGTCGATATCACAACCGTCATCCCGGCGTAGGCCGGGATCCAGGCTGTTTAATCAAGCATGATGGATTCCGGTATTCACCGGAATGACGGGAATACAAGCATTCGGGGCTTAACTGAGTGCCGTTCAATCAGAGCCTCATTAGTCAATAGTGCACACATCGTCAAAATCAAAACGGGGTCCGCGTGGGTGCAGTTTTTCATGGTCCCCGTATCCGATGTTTATCAGGAAATTTGATTTATAACGTCCGTCGGAAAAAAATTCCTGGTCAACCCGGTCATTATCAAATCCTGACATGGGGCCGACATCGAGTCCCAGGCTGCGTGCAGCCAGTATCAGGTAAGCCCCCTGAAGGCTGCTATTGCGAAAGGCCGTTTGTTCACTGAGCACGGCGTTATCCGCGTACATCGCCCGCGCATTGTCCATGTGCGGGAACAGCGTTGACATATGTTCGTAAAACTGTGTGTCATAGGCCACGATCACCGTGACCGGCGCAGCCAGCACTTTGTCAATATTGCCTTCGGCCAGTGCCGGTTTCAGTCTTGCCTTTGCCTCAGCGGATTTCAGGAATACCAGACGCATTGGCAGGCAGTTCATACTGGTCGGCCCCCACCTGGAAAGATCGTACAATTCACGTAGTTGGTCGTCGCTGACCGGTTTGTCCCGCCAGTCGGCATGTGAACGTGCTTTCAGGAACAAGTGTTCCTGTGCGTTGCGGTTCAATATAGTGTTCATCTTTCTAAAGTACTCCTGTGCTGTTAACACCTGCGTATGCGATACCGCTGAGATCCGCCATTTCGCGTTTCCAGGTGGTGATATCGTTGCCGGTGAACTGGTTTAAATGATCGTGGCCACAGGCCCGTGCCATAACCTGCATCAGACTCGCCGAGGCCGTAAAGAAGTTTTTCAGCCGGCCGGCGGCTTGCTCGACATCCAGGCGATCTCGCAGTTCGGGCTTCTGGGTGGCTATGCCGGCAGGGCAGTTATTGCTGTGACATATGCGTGCCGCTACACAGCCAATGGCCTGCATGGCGGAATTGGATATCGCAACACCGTCGGCGCCCAGGCAGAGCGCCTTGACGAAATCGGCGGGCGTTCTAAGCCCCCCGGTAACGATCAGGGTTACATCCGGGCGCTCCTGCTGGTCGAGAAAACGGCGGGCGCGTGCCAGCGCCGGGATGGTGGGTACAGAAATATTGTCGCGAAAAATCAGTGGCGCTGCGCCGGTGCCACCGCCACGCCCGTCGAGAATGATGTAATCGACGCCCGCCTGTAGCGCAAAGGCGATGTCTTGCTCGATGTGATTAGCCGACAGTTTCATGCCAATCGGAATGCCGCCGCTCACCTCCCGGACGCGATCCGAGAAACGCAAAAAGTCCTCAGGCGTTGCCAGCTCATCGAAGGTCGACGGTGATATGGCCGGCATACCTTCTGGAAGCCCGCGCACTTGTGCGATCTTGCCGGTCACTTTGTTAGCGGGCAGGTGGCCACCGGTTCCTGTTTTTGCGCCTTGTCCACCCTTGAAGTGAAAAGCCTGTACCTTCGACAGCAATGATTCGCGGTAGCCAAAGCGGGCGGAAGCCAGTTCGTAGAAATAGCGCCGATTGGCCTGCTGTTCTTCGGGTAACATGCCCCCTTCACCGGAACAGATACCGGTACCGGCCTGATCGGCGCCACGTGCCAACGCGATCTTGGCTTCCTCTGACAGGGAGCCAAAGCTCATATCCGAAACAAATACAGGCATATCCAGGCGCAGCGGTTTTTCGGCATTCGGGCCGATAACCAGTCCGGTTCCGACCGGCGTGTCATCCAGTTTTGGTTTGGTGGCAAACTGCGCGGCCAGGATCTGGATATCATCCCAGTGCGGCAGGTCCGACCGAGGCACACCCATCGCCCCCATAGGGCCATGATGACCGACAATGCTCAAGCCATCCCTGGCCAGGTCATGAATGTACTTGATGGTTGGCTCTTCGGGTGTTGCGCGGACCTGAAGTGAGTCACGCGGTGCTTCTGTTGCTGCAGGCGCATCCAGCCCCACATGACTACCGTCGCAATACGGCGGATTTTTGCTTTGCTTGCACAGACACAAATGAGCCGTTTCAGAAGTGTCTACTTGAAATGCCAGCGGTTCAAACGACGTGCCTTTGTGTGAGCCATCGCAAAACGGCTGGTTCTGTGATCGTCCGCAGCTACACCAGTAGTACGTTTCGCTGGCTTCAAGCGCCACTTCCATTGGCAGGATGCCGGCTATGTGGGGTTTCGTCATTTT
>ENA-ORDP01001350-ORDP01001350.1-marine-sediment-metagenome-genome-assembly--contig:-NODE-1350-length-13644-cov-4.385753_pt1 | contig 13644 bp, 8 predicted proteins | sample MGYA00248627_ERZ508539 | MGnify/ENA primary metagenome ERZ508539 (study PRJEB26208, sample SAMN05571518) | marine sediment metagenome | biome: deep sea; feature: Hydrothermal vent; material...
TTAATATTAGAATTTAGATAGTTTTGCCGATATTTTTTTACAAATAAAAACAAAAGAAAAGATGACAACATTTATCTTGATGATTATCGTGTTTGTTTTGGGCTATTTTGCCATTGCCATGGAAGAGCCTATTAAGGTTGATAAAGCAGCTTCAGCCCTTTTGCTGGGCGTAGTCATTTGGGTTGTTTATATCTTTGGCCTGCCCGGTATTCTTAATCTGGGGTTCAGCCCTGCGTGGGAACATTTCCTGAAGAGCTCGGATCTGGCTAATTTTAAACATAAATATGAAGGTGTCAGTCTGCTTGCCCAAATGAAATATTTTATTACCAACCATGAAGTAATTTCTCATTTAGGTAATTTGTCAGAAATATTGTTTTTCCTTCTCGGCGCCATGACCATTGTGGAAACAGTGGACCAGCATGAAGGATTCAGGGTTATTACGGATAGAATTAAGACGACAAGTAAGGTTAAACTGTTGTGGACGGTGGCTACCATTACTTTTTTCCTGTCGGGAGTGCTGGACAACATGACTACTACTATAGTGATGATTGCACTATTGCGTAAGCTGATTGAAGATAAAAAGTCACGATGGTTTTTCGCCAGTATGATTGTTATCGCAGCCAATGCGGGTGGTGCATTTACACCTATCGGCGATGTAACGACTATCATGCTGTGGATTGGCGGACAGGTTACAGCCCTGGATATCATGGGAATGGTTTTCCTGCCCAGTATTGTTAGTCTGATAATTCCTCTTGCTGTGGTTTCTATCTATATGAAGGGACATGTTGAAAAACCGGATATAGCCAAATCAGACAGCTTCAGTACAAAACCGGGTGAACGGATGCTCATGTTGATTCTCGGTATTGGCGGATTGATTTTTGTTCCGGTTTTTAAAGAGCTTACCGACTTACCTCCGTATATGGGAATGCTTTTCAGTTTGGGTGTTATTTGGGTTGCCACTGAGTTTATACACAAGAATGGTACTTCTGAAGACAGACGTAAATTTACGGTTGTGGGCATCTTGAAAAGAGTGGATATACCTACCATCTTATTTTATCTTGGAATTCTCTCAGCAGTAGCAGCGCTGGAATCAGCAGGTCATTTGCAGTTAATGGCTGATTATTTTGACAAACACATGCACAATATCTATCTGATTAACGGTGCTATCGGATTACTCTCCTCTATCATTGATAATGTACCGCTTACTGCCGCTGCCATGGGTATGTATCCCATTATGACACATGCTTTGGTTGCTGCTTCTTCCGATCAGGCTTTCGTGCAGCATTTTGTACAAAATGGTGCATTCTGGGAACTACTGGCCTTTGCAGCAGGAACAGGTGGAAGTATTCTGATTATCGGTTCGGCTGCCGGCATTGTAGCCATGGCTCTTGAAAAAATTGATTTTATCTGGTACATGAAAAAAATTGCCTGGCTGGCTCTGCTTGGCTACTTTGCCGGTATTTTTACTTACTGGTTACAAAACGAGCTGATTTTTCATCATTAGAAAAACGAATTTTTGTTAGATGTGTTCATCCCGGTAATTCTCAGAAATACCGGGATGAACTTTTTCTGATACTTTGCTGTTCACTTTCTGCAGAAATTACGGCAAATAGATAACTCCTCCCGAAGAATCCTGTTCGGCTCCGGTGACAGAGGCCTGGCAGTTGATGCGGCCAACTTTGCGTAAAATCCCCATAAAAGCAAAAATCAGGGCTTCTTTGAAATCAATGATTTGAATATCGGGGAGATAGACTGATTGCGGGCATTCTCTGCGAATAGCTTCGACCAAAAAAGAATTGTGTGCACCGCCACCGGTGAGCAGCATCTTTTTTCCGGAAGAGGAATCCGTTGCTTTGGCAGTCTGAAAGGCGATGTGTTTTACAACGGTGTATAGCTTGTCTTCCAGTGATGCCGGTGAACTGTCAAGTATGGGAAGAAAGGTTTCCCGTACCTGCTCATTGCTTAGCGATTTTGGGTAAAGCTGTTGGTAAAATTCGATACTGTTCAACTCATCGAAAAGAGACTTATCCAACTTCCCCAGCAAAGCTGTTTCCCCGTTTTTGTCGTAAGGTTTTCCCATCTGCCGGCTGAGGTGGTTCAGCAACTGATTGGCAGCACAAACGTCGTAACCCAGCCGCTCTCCTTTTTCTTCAAACGAAATGTTGGCAATGCCACCGATGTTTACACAATAGCCATATTCGGCAAACAGCAGTTTGTCGCCAATGGGTACCAAAGGTGCGCCCTGTCCGCCCAACAGAATGTCTTTGTTGCGGAAATCACTCACGGTCTCAATGCCAGAGGCTATTGCAACGGCCTGCCCGTTACCAAGTTGCAGGCTGAACCCTTTTTCGGGCTGATGAAAAACAGTATGCCCGTGCAAAGCAACAATATCCGGTTTTAAATGGTATTTCTTTAAAAAATTACTCGCTTTTCCCCCGAGATATTTACCATAAGCCACATCATTTTCTGCCAGCTTTTTTCCATCGGAATAGTAGCTTTCCTGCAATATCATTTTCCATTCTTCTGGATAGGGAAGCGTTTCGGCAACTACTATCCGGTAAGTCCAGCAGTTCTGTTTTTCCGTGAACTCGCAAAAAGCCATATCCAGTCCATCCAGTGAGCTTCCCGACATGATTCCAAGTGCTAAGTGTGTCGCCATAGTTACAGATATTGAATGATGTTTTCCAGTTGCATCCCGCGCGAGCCTTTGATGAGGATGTGTGCATCTTTTATGGGATGGCTTTTTAAATATTGTGCTACTTCTTTTGTTGTGACAAATTTCCTGTATAGATGTGCCGGTACGGTTTTGTAAAAGTCTTTCCCGACAAAAATAACCTGTTGAAAGTCTGTTATTTTTAGTCTTTCAACAATCTTATTGTGTTCTTCCTCAGCCGATTTCCCGAGTTCAAACATGTCGCCCAGAATAAGAACCGGATTTGAAAACCGGTGTGCGGCAAAGTCGTCAATAGCCAGCGCCATACTCTCCGGGTTGGCATTGTATGCATCCAAAATTAATGTGTTGTTTTGCGTTTGGTAAAGCTGGGAGCGATTATTATCAGGTTGGTAACTTTTGAGTGCCCGGGTGATACCCGAATCCGAAATCCCGAAATGTTTTCCCACAGCTATGGTGGCCATAACATTACCAAAGTTGTAGCTGCCGTAAAGCTGTGTTTGGATATTCGTATTGCCGGTTTCCCGGTACCAGATGATTTCAGTGAGTAGCCCGTTCTTTATAAGTTTTCCTTCCACATCGGCTGGTGGATTGCCGTAAGTGATGCCTGTAATTCCTTCCGAAAGCTCCATGAGGAGTGGGTTGTCTTTGTTGACAAACACGGTTCCCGCATTATTTTTTAAAAATTGATACAGCTCTTTTTTGGCCTTGATAACACCCTGAAAATCACCAAATCCTTCCAAATGTGCTTTGCCTATGTTTGTGATAAGCCCGTGAGTAGGCTGTGCCATCTCGCAAAGCTTTGCTATTTCGTCCGGATGGTTGGCGCCCATTTCCACAATGACCATTGACGTTTCTTCCCGGATGCTCAGCAGTGTTAGCGGAACACCGATGTGGTTATTGAAATTTCCTTTGGTAAAACAGATGGTTTTCTCGGAAGAGAGTACGGCTGCACAAAGTTCTTTGGTAGTGGTTTTTCCGTTGGTGCCCGTGATAGCCAATAGAGGAATATCAAACTGCTGCCGATGAAATTTTGCCAGTTCTTGCAACGCATTCAACGTATTTTCCACAAGAATATAGCGGCTGTCATTTTCCTGAACAAATTCGGGGTCATCCACAATGACTGCTGCTGCACCTTTTTCAAGAGCTTCGGCAGCAAATCGATTACCATTAAATTTTTCTCCCGAAAGGGCAAAAAAGAGATTGCCTTTTTTCAGCTTCCGCGTATCGGTGCTGATACCGGAATGTTGGCGGAAGAGCATAACTATTTTTTCGATATCTTTCATACCCATAAAAAAAGGACTGTTCCGGTTACCTGGAAACAGCCCTTAAAATTAATCATTTCTTTTAAATATTATTTCTTTCTTCGTTTTGTTGATATGGGACTGCCCACGCGGCTCATGGCACAGCGGAAACCCACTGTTGCTGAAGATTTGTCTTCGTCCATATAACGCCTCACGCCGGGACTTAGATAATAAGGAGGATCATTCCATGAACCACCCTTAATGACGCGTGACTTACTGTTAATCAACGAAGTGACGCCATATTCGGCAAATCCTTTTCGTTTAGATGTACTCATGTTGAAATTATCGGGCGGAGGGGTTGTGTTTTCTATTTGTGCCAGTTTACTCTTGCTGAGCGGAACAAGAGGTATGTGCCCCAGACTGTCTTTCTGGGCAACTTGTCCATCCATATTACGTTTTAGTGTTTTAAAATTGTCACCATAATAGGGGTCAAAATCACCTTCTTCTTCAAAAGCGGCAGGCGAGTATTTATCCATTACCCACTCACTCACATTACCAGCCATATTATATAGGCCAAAATCATTAGGCCAGTATGACATAACCGGAGCCGGAATGCTGGCACCATCGTTCAGGTCTCCTGCAACACCCATATAATTACCTCTGCCTATTTTAAAGTTGGCAACAAAGCTTCCGTAATGTTTTTTGTTGTCCGAGCGCAACCCTTTTCCGTTCCATGGATAAACTTTCCGTTCTGTCACCCGGTTGTTCACTGTGTTACCAATCAGCCCGAGTGCGGCATACTCCCATTCGGCTTCGGTGGGGAGCCGGTAATGTGGAAGCAAAATACCATCGCCAAAACGGACTTTCCTGACTCCGGTGCTGTTGGGATTCAGGTCTTTTTTCCCTTCTTTTACCAAGCCCTGGTACTGACCGGACAGGTACGCTTCTGTACTAAATGAGTTGTCATCTTTTTGATCCGGGTCGTAATCAAGGTATCCGGCATTGATGAGAAGCTGTTCGTTGACGCGGTCTGTACGCCATGATGCATAAGCGTTGGCCTGCAGCCAGCTGACACCCACAACAGGATAATTATGATAAGCAGGGTGCCTGAAATAGTTCTCTACGAGAGGTTCGTTGTATGTCATCTTTTTAAGCCAAACTGTAGTGTCAGGAAGTGCTTTCTGTACTACTGTCGGGTAATCTGCACCGTAAACTCTTTGCAGCCAAAAAATATATTCCAGATAAGCAATGTTGCTGACCTCTGTTTCATCCATATAAAAACTATTCACCGTCACATTGTGCGGGCGGTTATCCCATTCATAAAACGGTGTTTCTTCCGTAGCACCCATAGTAAAGGTACCGCCTTCAATAAACACCAGCCCCGGCCCGGTTTTTTGCTCTTTTGAAGGCGTTACCTCAAAACCGCCATTTTTGGGATTGTTGTAAGCCCAGCCGGTAGTACGTGAAATATTTTTCCCACCCTTGCTGCATGATGTTATAAACATAAGCATTGTGCCAAGTGAGAGGATAATCAAATAAAGTTTATTGAATTTCAGCATTTTTATTGCCATTAATTTTTCCTTGATGTATAACTATCTCTAACGGTTTTTATTGTCTCCGGACGTTAATTTCTTTAACGTGAAAGATGCAAATGTAAAAAATTAAGTCTGAATATTTAATTTTAAGGAAAAAATCTTGATAAAATATTCTTGTATCAACACTATCTTCGCTTCAAGCCTCCTCGCTTGAAGAACCTTCGACACGTCCGTTCCCGTCTGAAACATATCATCTATAATTTCCCGTTATCTCTCTTCCCGTATAAAATAAAAATCTTTTTTGTCCGTTTTTTAACAAAGCATTTATACCTAATTCAATATATTTGCCATCGAAAGAATTTCTATGCAAATAAAAAGACTCACATTTTTCCTTCTGCTTGTAACCTTTCCGTTTTTAAGTTATGCCATTGACTACTCTTTTGGGGATACGCTTCAATGGCAGGGGTTGCAGCATTTGAAAACCGAAAATGGGACTCTGTTTCAGCGCCTTTCTTTCCGTGGCGCTACTTTCTCCGTTCCTGATGCTCTGCCCGTTTTCAACAAAGTTGTTCCTATTCATTCGGCACAGGTACAACTCAAAGCAAGACTTTCCGACAAGAAAATACAGTCTGTGGATGCAGCAGTAGCCCAATGGCTTTCAGAAAAAGGATTTACAGATACTACTTTCCGGCTTAGGGTTGGCCTATCTATTGCCCGCAAACAGCCTTATGCCGTGGTGCATTTGGTGCCGGTTCGATGGAACCCGAAAAAGAAACTGTTTGAGAAGCTCCTTTCGTTTAAAGTGAACATTGATGTAAAGGATCTGCCGGCTGCATCTGCTATCACAAAACAGCAGTTGTTATCCAATTCGGTACTGGCTTCAGGTAAGTGGTTTAAGATACGCATTAACAAAAGTGGTCTTTACAAACTGACCTACAACGATTTGAAAAGTATGGGTTTCCCTGTTGATGCCAATCCGGCTAACATCGCCCTTTACGGAAACGGCGGTGGAATTTTGCCTGAAAAGAATAATGCGCCCCGGCCGGCAGGCCTGACGGAGAACCCCATTGAAGTGGTGAATGGCGGTGATGGAAGTTTCGACCCTGGTGACTATATTTTATTTTATGGAGTGGGTCCGGTGGTATGGAAATACAACACCTCTGCCGGATATTTTAATCACCAAAATAATTATTACGACGATTATGCCTATTACTTCCTGACATCAGGCCCACAACCGGGACTGCGTATCCGGCAGGAATCCGTTTCGGGGACACCCGATGCTGAGGTGACCAGCTTTACCGACTATGCTTTTCATGAGCTGGACGAGCGAAACCTTGGCGGGACAGGGAGAACCTGGTACGGTGAAGTGTATGATTTCACCACCAGCTACACCTTTGATTTTGACTTTCCTCATGTTATTGAAACCAAAAAAGCTTATTTGAAGGTGGTGTTTGCATCGAAAGCTTTTTCATCCAACCGGTTTTTGATATATACCAACGGTCAATTACAAAAAACGCTGAACATGCCCATAACCGGCACCAGCGGCTATGATGTGGGGAAAGGCGGCAGTACTCAGTTTGAATTTACCCCCGCTGCGAATAAAATTTCCGTAAAAACAGTTTTTCAACGCAGTTCTTCGTCTTCGGTGGGCTATCTTGATTACATTGATGTAAACGTGCAGCGGCAATTGATTTTTGACGGGGGACAGATGGAATTCAGAAATCTTTTTTCCTCCGGAAACATTGCACGCTATCATCTGCAGGCTTCTGATAAGGTGGTGGTGTGGGATGTTTCGCAACCGCTGGCTCCAAAAAAGGTAAATACACAGCCTGTTTCCGGCGGGGTAACTTTTAATACGGACATTGCACCGCTAAAGACTTTTGTTGCCTTTGATGGTAGTGATGACTATTCGCCTGAATTTGTGGGAGAAGTGGAAAATCAGAACCTGCATGCCATTAAGAATATTGATTACCTGATTATTGCTTATCCGGATTTTTTGAGCCAGGCCCGGAGGCTGGCCAACTTCCATCGGCAGAAAGATGGTATGGTGGTTTACGTAACTACCCCGCAAAAGATTTACAATGAATTTTCTTCCGGAACACATGATATTACAGGTATTCGCGATTTTGTCAAGCATATTTATGACCAGAGTGATGCCGGAAAAGAGTTGAAATATCTCCTGCTTTTTGGTGATGCTTCTTACGATTACAAAAACCGCTTGCCGGACAATACCAATTTTGTCCCATGCTGGGAGTCCGTCTATTCGCTCAATACTATCAGTTCCATCGCCTCCGACGACTATTTCGGTTATCTGGATTACGGCGAAGGTGCCAGCAGCAGCGACCGTGTGGATATCGGTATAGGCCGTTTCCCTGTAGATACACCTGAAGAGGCTAAAGTTGCTGTGGATAAGAGTATTAGCTATGCATCAAACTCGCCGCAAACCATGGGCCCATGGCGTAACCGGTTAACTTTTGTGGCTGATGATGGCGATTATAACCGGCATCTAAATGATGCTCAAACGCTCACTAAATTCCTCAACAGCTACTATCCGGTTTACGGGCTGAATAAATTGTATCTTGATGCTTTTCCTCAGATTTCAACTCCCAGCGGCCAGCGCGCACCCGAATTGAATGAAGCCATTAACTCCTCCATTGATGAAGGGACCCTGATCTTTAACTATACCGGTCATGGTGGAGAGGTCGGACTTGGTCACGAGCGTTTTCTCACCATCGCCGATATAAATTCCTGGACGAACAAAGATAAACTTACCGTTTTTATTACGGCTACCTGCGAATTCACACGATATGATAACCCGGGGCTTGTTTCGGCGGGAGAGCTTGTCTTTTTGAACCCAAACGGCGGTGCTGTTTCCCTGTTTACCACTACGCGAGCCACCTATGCCAGCGCTAACCTTGCGCTCAATATGGCTATTTTCAGAAATAATATGTTTGAAAAGGTCAATGGTGCTTATCCCCGTTTTGGCGATATCATCATGCATGCGAAAGTACTGGGTGGCGATAACGATAAAAAATTCGTTTTGATTGGTGACCCTGCCCTGAAAATGGATTATCCGAAAGATCAGGCAAAAACGACTTACATCAATACCAAAGCTGTAATAGTTGGAGAACCTGACACTTTGAAAGCTTTGTCGAAAGTACGGATTCAGGGTATTGTCACCGACGACAACGGCCAAAAAATAAACGACTACAACGGAACCATCTTTTCCACGGTATATGATAAAGAATCCGCCATTTCAACGCTCGGCACCGACCCTGACAGCCGCGTAACAACCTTTTACATGTGGAACAGTATTCTGTTTAAAGGGAAAGCAGCTATTAACAACGGGTCTTTCGACTTCTCTTTCGTCGTTCCCAAAGACATTGCTTATAAATTTGGTAAGGGACGCATCAGTTATTACTTCGATAATGGACAAAGCGACGGCCACGGCTATAACGAAAATATTGTTGTGGGCGGATTTGATGACCAGGCTGTACCGGACACTGTTGGCCCTGTCATACGTATATACATGAACGATTCTACCTTCTCCCCGGGCGATGTCACCCATACTGATCCTGTGCTTTATGCTCTGCTAAGCGATCAAAGTGGTATCAATACTACCGGTAATGGTATCGGGCATAACATTGTGGCTACGCTGGATGATAACCTGTCCCAAAGTTATAACCTGAATGCTTACTATGTGGCCGATAAAGGTGATTTCACCAAAGGCACGGTCAGCTTTCAGCTTACCGGATTGTCCAATGGAGAACATGTTGTTAGTTTGAAAGCATGGGATTTGTACAATAATTCATCTACGGCTAAACTGTCGTTTGTGGTGGAACCTTCTTCAAAGCTGGTGATAGAACATTTGGTCAATATGCCCAACCCGGTGACCGATGCAACAGACTTTGTGTTTGACCATAACCAGGCAGGGAAGGTGCTTAAAGTAAGGATTGATATTTATCAATTGGATGGACGTCGGGTGAAGAGTTTGAAACGGGAGTTGACACCGGGAGGCTTCACTTCCGGAAGAATACACTGGAACTGTACTACCGACACCGGAGAGAAAATCAGCCGCGGCATCTATATCTATCAATTACAGGTAACTGCTCCGGATGGGCAGACAAAATACCTGCGTAATAAGTTGGTTTTTATCCGTTAGATAAATTTTTGCCGGCTATTTGTAAAAAAACAAATGAAAATGAATCAGATGAAATAATAAAACAATTTTTAATTCGTTAGATTTGCACACCGTTTTTAATAATAAGGTTTTTATGAAAGCAAGATTTCTTTTACTCTCCGCAATGGTTTTATTCTTTTTCAGTAGCCACGCTCAGAACTATGGTAATGTAGGTGGCCAGTCCAGTGGCGACAGGGTAATTACCACAGCCGTTCCTTTTCTTATGATAGGCCCTGACGGTCGTGCCGGCGGGCTGGGTGATGGCGGCGTAGCTACGTCTCCCGATATCAACTCTATGTATTGGAACTCAGCCAAATATGCTTTTATAGAAAATCCTACCGGTTTTTCTATTTCCTATACTCCCTGGCTCAGAAATCTTGTCAATGATATTAACCTCGCTTATGTCTCTTTTTATCACCGTCTCGACGACCGGCAAACAATTGCTGCCACGCTCCGCTATTTCTCTCTCGGCGAAATTCAGTTTACCGATGAAATGGGTTTCCCTTTGGGTACGTACAAACCCAACGAATTTGCTGTAGATATGGCTTACGCAAGGAAGTTATCTGATAACCTTGCGCTCTCCGTTGATGGACGTTTCATCTATTCCAATCTGACGGCCGGTTTCTCCCCACAGGGTACCGAAAGTTCGGCAGGAATGTCAGCAGCAGTGGATATCGGCCTCTACTGGCAAAAAGATGTGAACTGGTTCCGGAACAACAATGCGCAATTTGCGTGGGGCGTTTTTATCTCCAATATCGGAAGCAAAATATCTTATAACAAATACAATATTCAAAAAGATTTTATCCCGACCAACCTCCGCTTTGGTCCGCGGTTGACTATTGATATAGATGCTTATAATAAGGTTTCATTTAACTTTGATATCAATAAATTGTTGGTGCCAACGCCACCTATTTATGCCACTGACTCGGTGGGAACTCCTGTGCTGAATCCCGATGGCTCTTATGTCATTGCCAAAGGAATGGATCCTGATGTTGCTGTAATTAAAGGGATGGTTCAGTCGTGGTATGATGCTCCGGGCGGATTTAAAGAAGAGATGCAGGAATTTAATATTGCTATTGGCGCCGAATACTGGTACAACAACCTGCTCGCTATCAGGGCAGGGTATTTTTATGAGAACAAGCATAAAGGCGACCGCCAGTATGTTACTCTTGGCGTGGGCTTGCGTTACAATGTCTTTGGCCTGGACTTCTCCTACCTGATTCCGACTGTTCCACTGCAGAATCCGTTGGGGAAAACGCTCCGGGTTACGCTGCTGTTTAACTTTGGTAATAACAACAATTACGGAAAAAGATAATTCACAAAATATGCCTCCTTTTCGCATCGGTATCGGCTATGATGTACATGCGCTCACAGAAGGCAGAAAGCTGATGCTGGGCGGTGTTCATATTCCGTTTCCCAAAGGCCTTGCAGGTCATTCGGATGCCGATGTGCTGATTCATGCGTTATGCGATGCTCTGCTTGGCGCAACTGCACTTGGAGATTTGGGGAACCATTTTTCCGATAAAGATGATAAATTTAAGGATATCAGTAGCCTGTTGTTACTGAAAGAGGTGGATAAAATGATACAAACCTCGGGTTACCAGATTGGAAATATTGATGCCATTATCATTACCCAAATGCCTAAAATGATACCTTTTATTGCCGAAATGCGAAAAACTTTGTCCGGCGTATTGAACATTTCTATTGACCGGATTTCAATAAAAGCTACTTCCACCGAAGGATTGGATTTTGCCGGAAGGGGAGAAGGGATTGCCGCACAGGCGGCTGTGCTCCTGGAAACATCCGAAACAAAATAAATTCCGTTTTTAAATAAAACACCATTTTTCTCATTAGCTTTGTGCTTTGTTTCCGGAATAAGTTTTACAATATGGAAAGTCCCGAAACAAAAAGCGAATTGAAAATAATTTTGGAAAAAAAGTATTTGGATGAATGCATTTAAAGCCTACGATATCCGTGGCGAATACGGAAAAGATTTGAATAAAGAGATGGTTTATCGTATCGGGTATTTCCTGCCGGAGATTCTTCCCATGAATGAAATCTTCGTGGGGCGCGATATCCGTTTGTCGTCAGACGAAATATTTGAAACCCTGGCCGAGGGGCTGACCGATGCAGGCGTGAATGTTACCGATGCAGGCCTAACGACTACGCCTATGGTTTACTGGGGAACCGGAAAATATGATTTTGATGCCTCGGTGATGATTACTGCATCGCACAATCCGAAAAATCACAACGGACTGAAAATTTCAGCTAAGGATGTGTTGCCGGTGGGCTATGATAATGGCCTGAAGGATTTGGAAGAGCTGGTAGAGTCGGATATAAAAGTAGAGAAAAAAACGAAAGGAGCCGTTCATAAGTTAGATATGAAACCCGGTTATCTTGCTTTCCTCAACAAATACAAAAAAGATTACTCCGGTCTCAATCTCGTGATTGACTTTTCCAACGGAATGGCTTCGCTATTTGCCAATGATTTATTTGGTAACCGTTATTTCCCGCTGAACGAAAAAGCTGACGGAACTTTTCCCGGTCATGAACCCAATCCGCTGGAACCTGAAAACCAAGAACAAATAAAACAGGCCGTGAAAATGCATAAGGCTGATCTCGGCATTATTTTTGATGGCGATGCCGACCGCGTTATGTTTATCGACGAAAAAGGGCAGTTCATCTCTCCCGATTTGATTATTGCGCTTTTTGCCCATTATTTTTTGAAAGACAACGCAAGCCCTGAGAGAGTTGTGCATGACATTCGGACATCCAAGGCTGTGGGCGAATACTTGAAAAAGTTCAATGCCGAAGTAACCATTTGGCGTGTGGGGAGGGCTTATGGTGCTACAAAATTGCGCGAAGTGAACGGTATTTACGGTGGTGAGCTGGCCGGACACTATTATTTCCGCGACTTCTACTATTCCGATAGCGGACTGATGGCCTCTTTAATCATGCTGGACATTATTGATGATTTTAAGAAACAGGGGAAATCCGTTTCTACTTTAATTCACGAAATATCTTCGTATGCCAATACGGGAGAAGTAAACTTCCGGATTAGCCGTAAACAGGAAGCCATGGATACGGTGGTCGCTTATTTCAAAAAGCAACAAACCCCGACGGCTTACTATGATTTTGACGGTTACCGGCTTGAGTTTCCGGAGTGGTGGTTCAACATCCGTCCCTCTAACACGGAGCCTTATCTCCGGTTTTTGGCGGAAGCCAAATCGCAGCAGTTGCTCGACGAAAAGACAAAACAGGTTTATGCACTTCTGAAATCTTTTACCGACTAATGTTTTGAAACGCCTGCTCACCATATTGTTGCTGTTTTCTTTCTTTGGCGCTCAGGCACAGGATAAGTATGTATATCCTGATACGTTGAATAAGAAAAAGCTAACAGTGGTGCTGGGAACGGCAGGCGGATTTTACGTAACTTCTGTTCCTCTACTTTATATTGCCTGGTATAAAGGTTACAAACATACCCGTTTTCACTTTGATGATGATTGGGGCGAATGGATGAAGAAAGACAAAATGGGCCATTTAACCACTTCTTATCAAATGGGTAACTATGGCTACTGGAGCCTGCGTTGGGCAGGGCTAAGTGAAAAAAAAGCTATTTGGTATGGTGGTACCTGGGGACTTATCTACATGACTACCATCGAGTTTTATGATGGCCTTTCTGCCGAATGGGGCGCGTCGCCCACCGATCTACTTTTCAATACCATTGGGACAGCCATGTTTATCGGAGAGCAATTTTTGTGGCACGAGCAACGGATACGTCCGAAATTCTCCTACCATCCCACAAAATATGCACAATATCGTCCCGGCTTGCTGGGAGCTACACCTCTCGAAAGGATAATAAAAGATTATAACGGACAAACGGACTGGTTGTCTGTAAATATTTACTCCTTTCTTAAAAAAGACTCCGGATTTCCTCCATGGCTTAATGTGGCTTTCGGCTATGGCGCCCGCGGCATGATAGGCGCTTACGGAAATCCTCCTTATTACAAAGGG
>ENA-ORDP01001351-ORDP01001351.1-marine-sediment-metagenome-genome-assembly--contig:-NODE-1351-length-13640-cov-8.338093_pt1 | contig 13640 bp, 13 predicted proteins | sample MGYA00248627_ERZ508539 | MGnify/ENA primary metagenome ERZ508539 (study PRJEB26208, sample SAMN05571518) | marine sediment metagenome | biome: deep sea; feature: Hydrothermal vent; material...
CAACAAATTTCACTGTGTATCTAAAGTTTCCAAATGGACACTATTTCTGCATTGACAGTAACAACGGGACCGGCAAAGATATTGGGACTTCTCTCGCGTCCTACCGAGCAGGCGTTTCGTGTGGGGGATAATATTAGTGCATTTTAAAATATAGCGATATAGTTTCGTATATTTACGGTTACAAGAAAATGAGTGCAGCTCCGGCTGCAAACAAAACACCGAAAAGTGAAAGCGGGAGTGGCGAAGTGAAAAAAGAATGCCGAGTGGAGGTTGGTGTTGCTGTATTTACGGTGGTCGTTGTGGAAGATGTTGTGGTGGGCGCGCCGGCAAGCGCGTAGAGAGCCCCCGCGGCAACGGTTTCTGCCGGTGCCGCGGGGGCTAGTACTGTTGTATTTTCATAAGTAACTACATTATTTTTACTGTAAACTTTGTGCGATGCCCTGCCCTTCATATACTTGAAACCCGCCGTGGTCGCCACAGGTTGCACTGATGCCGATGGTACGATTTTTGTGGCGACATTTTTTACTATGCCGTAGCGTGCCGCGCTCTTTCCATTTGGATAGAGCAGCGCGGTGTCGCGCGTATACGGAAGCGCGGTAATGTCTTTCGGAAAAAGTACTGCGCCACGCGGAAGCATCTTTGTGTCTTTCGGAAGTGCATAAGTTGTGGTGCCAGCGCGCAGTTTCCAAAACGAAAGGTCCAGTCGGTCTGTGCCGTCGTTTGTAATAGTAATTCCTTTCGGAGAAACGGCGCTCACGCGCGCTTCTGCATTTCGTACGGTAACAATCACATCGTCTTCTCCACTTCCGAGCCCGACAACTGCGGTTGCTACTACAAGATAGGTTCCGGGAACACGGTAGCTTTTGAAAACGCTCGTACTATCTGCGGATGAACCATCGCCAAACGCGAAGTGCACGCGAGCGCCTGCGTAGCGCTTTCCTGCTTTGTTAAAAACACGCGCTGAAAACGGCGTGTCGGCACCCGCGACTACGCTGCGGTCGGAACCGATGTCCATAAAGACCGTCGGAATCGGTCCATAGCTTGGCGGACCGTATGAATGTGTCAGGGTACCGGCTCCGGTAGTTGTGTCTGCAGTCGCAGTCGCGTTTTTTGTTGTGGTGGCAGCGCTTGCAGAGGTGGCTGTTGTCGTAGCTGTGGTTGTAGCTGTGGTTGTAGCATTTGTGGTCGTACTCGTACCGGAGGTGCTCGTCTGTGAAGGACTTGTGGTGCTTGCGGTGGCACTTTGCGACGCGCACGAAGGAATTTTGCCGGTCGTTGCGTTTGGTGCGCGCGGGGTTGCCGGCGCGGTAATCCACTTTCCAGTGCTGGTGCGCTGAGCAGTTTCTTTTGTTTTATTATTGCCGCCGACGGCGCACCATTTTTTACCGCTCACCACTGTATCAACTTTTGCCTGCGCCGCGTTGGTTAAAACAAGCGTCTCGCCGCTGTTGTTTAAACTGCCTTTATATATCAAATCTGCTTTTATGTTTGGCACCGTGCTCGTGCTGCGCTCAAGCAAAAAATAACCGTGCGGGGCGATGCTGGCTCCTTTTGGAAAGATATGCGATTTTTTTTCAAAGGTGATAAAAGATTGCTTACCGACCGACTTTGTTTTCCAGGCAGAAAGCCCAAGTGCCCATCCTGAAATATCTACTGTGGAGCTACTGTCGTTTGCTAATTCTATCCATTCTGCATACGAACTCACAGCGGTTCCCATCCAGGCGATTTCATTTATGTGTACAGATGCCAGCGCCGCAAGCGGCGCTGTGAGCGGCGTTGCTGCCAAAAGGCCGATGAAAAGATATTTACGCATTGCCTTTGAAAACATCTTTCAGTATTTTTTCAGAAACTTCAAACGGTGGTGGCGGTTCTTCTTGCGGGGCTGGTGGCGGGGGGGGCGCAGGAGCGCGCTCCTGCGCCGCAGCGGGAGACGCCCCGCCCAGAGCGCGCTCCGCGCGCTCTGGGCGGGGCTGTTTGGCATCACTGGGAACGCCAGCTGGCGCGATATGCCCGGCGCGTTGCAATACATCCGACAGTGTACTTTTGAGCTCATGCTGCTTTGCGGTTTCTTTGTGTACCTTTTCGGTGGTAACGGATTGCGTAATGGTACGGAGTACTGATTTTAAATCTTCGGTGGTTTTTTGCGTGGAATCAGATTGTGGGTGCTCGCGGGATGGTGCTCGCGAATATTCCTCGCGGCGAGGCATCGCCTCGCCGCGCACCTCATCGCGCGCGGCGAGGGGCACGCGCGCGGCATTCGCCGCGCGCGGGGCGCGGAGTGGGGCACGCCGCGCGCGCGGGTCATCCGAATCCTCGTGCGCCGCGCGCGGCGCACGAACATCAGCTGACTCTTCTCTCGGCGCGCGAGACAAATTTCTTCCATTTTGCGCATCAGATTGTTTATGCGAAGTGTTGTCGCCGCGCGCGGTGTCAGCAAGCTCCGCGGTAATAGCCGCCTCAACCTCTTCGCGTGGATTTCCAAATCGGGCACGCGAAGCCGCAATTACCGCATCTTTAAAATTTTGCGGGGGCGGCTCAATTGGCGCAATCGTCGTCGCCGAGAAGGGGCGCGAGCCAACTCCGTCAATCATAAGCGAAAGATATATCTGTGCAAAGCCAAGATTTACCAAATCTTCCTTGGTAAACTCCGGCATAAAAATCGTTTCCAAAACCTCGGCATCAAAAGGACCCACACGAAATGCGATAGTGGTACCCACATTGCCAAATACCGCCGCGCGCACCTCTTCTTCCATTTGTTCAATATATTGGTGCGTAATAACAAGATTCAGTTTATATTTTCGCGATTCGGAAAGAATTTCGGCAAAGGTCTCATTTGCAAAGTTTTGAAACTCATCAACATAAAAATAAAAGTTTGGCAGTTTTTGCATCTGTAGCTCTGGAACCCCCGCGCGACTCATCGCGGCAAGAAAAATGTGCATCGTCAACATAGAACCCAAAAGCTGCATATTGGTATCGCCCACAAGTCCTTTGGAAAGATTGATAATGATAATTTTCCGCTCATCCATCATTTGACGAGTATTAAACGATGACTTTGGTTGACCGATGATATTTCTAATAAGCGGATTGCTTGTAAATTGACCGATTTTATTTTGAATTGCCGGCGTCGCCTCTTGCGTGTAGCGATCCGTGTATCCGGCAAATTCTTTCGTCCAAAAATCTTTGACCATTGGGTCTTTTATATTGTCTACAACAAGTTTGCGATATGCTTTGTCGGTGTACATACGGTTTACTCCGAGAAGCGTCGCACCCGGATACTCAAGAAGTGCCAAGAGTGTGTTTGAAAGAATATACTCCATACGCGCGCTCCATGCATCTTTCCAAATTTTCTTAAAAGTTGCCATAAGCCCGGAAACAACGAGGTGGCGTTTGTCATAACCAACATCTTCCATCACATTGAATGCGATTGGACGCTCCATATCAAATGGCGCGAAGTATACGACATCTTGTATGCGCTCCTCCGGAATATATTCCAGCAGCTTCTCAGCGGTCGCGCCGTGCGGATCTATAAAAACAATTCCTTCCCCATTTCGGATATCTTGAATTGCCATATTTTCAAGCATGGTTGATTTGCCCATACCGGTCTTCCCAATAATATACATATGCTTTGACCTGTCCTTTTGTCTGATGCCAAAAGGCGTATGTTGCCCACGCGCATCGGTTGCGGCAAAATAAGTAACGCGATCAGGATTTTCCATTGTGTTCAATTATACCGCACGCGAGGGGATTTTATATATCGCACTGAGAACAATTTTAAGTATGGCTTGCACATTTTCAAGTGCATAGGTCTGTCAAGTGCATAGGTCTGACCTATGCACTTTAGACCCACTGCAGAAGTCTGACTTCTGCAGTGGGTCTGCATTATTTGCCACATACATTTGTTATGCGAGTTATGCGATTGATGACGGGTCGGACGGCGGGTTGGACGGCGGTGTTTCCGGAGAGGTAGTTTCTGCTGATGTGTCTGCGGAAGAAGTATCGGTGGATGTTTCGGTGGCGGAAGCGGAAGCGCCGCTCGCGCGCGCGGCAGTACCACCTCTTTGGTATGTGCGCTTGCGTAGCAAGATTCCAATACCAAGTACCACCAGACCAAAAACAGGAAAAATATACTCGTACCACGCGGAAGGCAGACCAAGAAATGGCGTGATGAGTGTTAAAAAACCAAAAAGGATGAGTGTGCTTTCAGAAGACATAATATGAAGGCGACTAGTATTCTCGTAGTGTATCAGGAAGAAACGACTACGACAAATTCGCCGCGAACTTCGTCATGGTGTTCTGTAAAATACTGAGCGACTTCGGTAGCGTTTCCTGAAACGACTGACTCATGTATTTTTGTAAGTTCGCGAAGCACAGTAACTCGGCGCGGCGGGTCAAGCGCGAGCGCGAGCGAAGCGAGCGCCTTTTCAATACGGTGCGGCGACTCATAAAATACAACTACGCGCCGAGTGGCGGCGATTTCTGCAAAGAGTGTCTGGCGCCCTTTTTTGTGTGGAAGAAATCCGAGAAATAAAAATTCCGGCGCGGAGATGCCGGCGATAGAAAGTGCGGCTGCGAGCGCTGAGGGCCCTGGGATAGTTTCAATGCGTACTTCCGGAAGTGCTCCTCGGATGCGCTCCACGAGCTCACTGCCCGGGTCGCTCACGCCCGGAGTGCCGGCGTCTGTAACGAGTGCTAGATGCTTCCCTTTCTGCAGGAGAGCTTCCGCGCGCGCGCCTCCGGCGCGCGCATTTCGTGCGTGAAAAATAATAAGCGGCTTTTTAATTTCATATCTCGCCAAAAGCTTCGCCGTCACGCGCGTATCCTCACACGCAATAACATCTGCGCTCCGAAGCGTCTCAAGTGCTCGCAGTGTGATGTCCCCCAAATTTCCTATCGGTGTCGCAACAACGGAAAGAGTACCCATAGAGCTATGGTATCCCGAGTGCCGCAAGAGCGCCAGCACCCCTCACGCTGCTCTGTAAAGGGGTCATCAGAAAAGGGGTCAACTGTAAAGGGGTCAGACACCTTTGTTTGTTTAAAAATATGTTATAATATTATTCTCTATTTGGTCTTCCCTTCGAACGAAGTGTTGATTCAAGATTATATTTTTTCACCGTCGTAAGTACATATTCCTCGTCACCAAACGGCGCTCCTTTAATTTCAGATTGTTTAATCTTTTCATATTCCTTCTCTGTGATGGGCTGTGCAAGAAACTGTAGATAATCTTCTGGCTCATCACCCACCCACGAAGAAAGAATTCTCTTTTCTTTTTCGGTTCCTCTGTATCTTCTGTATACGCTTCCATATTTCCACTCAAGTACATTTTTTACAAGTTGTGCAGTGAAAGGATTTCGTTCAACATACCGAAGTACTGTTAATAAATGATTATCGTTTTGAATAATAAAAGATTTATATCGTCCTTGATACAGAGGACCTTCGCCAACCGTGTCTGTTATCACACGATGCCGCTGGGTGTGAGTGACGGTGATACGCTTCATAAAATCTGAGAGATCTCCATCTTTTTGTGGAAATAAAACCAGATGAAAATGATTAGGCATTAAACTGTACGCGAGTATACGCATGCCGGTGGTATCAATAATTTCTTGTAGTACAGCCTCAAAGAGTCGATAATCTTTTTCATTTTTAAAAATGGCTTGCCGCCCAACTGCCCTATTAATGCAGTGATATATTTCTCCCCCCTTATCTACACGCAATGATCGTGACATACATGAAACTATAACATAGAAAAAATGAAACAAAGGTGTCTGACCCCTTTAAACTTTATATTTTGTGCTACTTCTCCCGGGCGAGCAAGTCCGCCACTTTATAAATATCACCGGCGCCCATAGTCATAATGGTGTCGCCACCGCGCGCGCGCATTTTTATGTATTCAGTGATGTCTTCAAATGAAGATATAGCTTGTGCGTACGCTTGCCGCGCGCTGATGCGCGCGGCAAGCGTACGGTTTGAAATAGTTCCGTCATCACGCTCGCGCGCGGCATATATTGGAGCAATAATGACATCGTCTGCCACGGTAAATGCACTCGCGAAATCATTGAGCAGATCGCGAGTACGGCTGAAAAGATGTGGCTGAAATACGACAAACATTTTTCCTTTTGTTTTTTCACGGAGCGCGCTGAGCGTCTCTCGTATTTCTGTCGGGTGATGCGCGTAATCGTCGTACACTTCTGCTCCGCCTTTTGTCTTTCCTTTGTATTCAAACCTGCGCCATGTGCCCTTAAACGAAGCCAGCGCAGTAGCGATAGCGGTATCTGAAAGCATCTCTATGGGGGACTTACGAAGTCCCCCATACGCGCGCGCCGCCGCCCCGGCGGCGCGCGCGTTCAGCTGATTAAACTCCCCTGGAAGCAAAAGCTCATACGGCTGCTCTTTTGTGTAGTCAATGACGCGCGCCGCCGCGCCGGCGAGCACCGCTGCCACGCTCGGGTCCCCAGGGTTCGCAACAATAGCGCCATATTCAGGAACCTTCGCAACGACCTTTCTGAAAGTTTCTTGTAACGCCTCAAACGATGAAAAATAGTCGGTATGGTCCCATTCCAGATTTGTAATAACAAGCACCTCCGGTGAAAGCTCAAGCAAGTGATCACGATATTCGCACGCTTCAACCACAAACAAATCAGATTCTCCGGCAACGAAATTACTACCAAAATCACGCATAATACTCCCAACCACAACGGTCGGCGACATCCCAGCGTCAATGAACACTTTTGCAATCATACCCGTCGTCGTTGTCTTCCCGTGCGTTCCGGCAACTGCTATTGTGTGCTTCCCTGCCGAGACATTACCGAGCATTTGAAAATAAGAAAATTGCGGGATACCAAGCTCAGTAGCACGCGCTCGCTCTGGATTTTCTTTCGGCACCGCCCCGCTGTACACCACCGCCTCACTATCTTCAGGTACATTTTCTGCCTTCTGTTTTCCTATTGTGACGGCAATTCCTTTTGCGGTAAGTAGCTCCATCGTTTTGTTTTCCTCCAAATCGGAGCCAGACACACGAGCGCCTTCTTGCGCAAACATCTGTGCAAGCGCACTCATACCGATACCGCCAATACCAACAAAATGCACCTTTTTCATAAAAATATTCTTAGAAGCCATAACACTATGGTAGCATCTCAAACACTGTGCGATTGCACAAGTGCATTAAACTGATCGCCTCTGTCAAACTCATTTTTAAACATGCCGAACGAAGCGAATGCGGGGGAAAATAATATTATGTCATTCGGCGAAGCGTGTGATATTGCATCATCTAAAGCAGTTGGCAAATTTGCATGAACGGTTGCTGTTGGAAATTGACTGCATATGGTATCCGTACCGGTTCCTGAAAGAAGCACTAAATGTTTTACTCGCGTTTTTATTTCTTTTGAAAGCGCCTCCATGGAAAGCCCTTTATCCGCCCCGCCCATAATCAAAATGAGGGGTTTCGTAAACCCCTCATTAATGAGGGGTTTACGAAACCCCTCATTTGAGAGGGCGGCGAGGGCGGCGAGAGTCGCTTCGGGAGTAGTTGCCGTTGTATCATTATAATATTGCACACTATTTTTTTCTCCAATAAGCTCGAGGCGCCCGGGAACCCCTTTGAAATTTTCAAGTGTATGGCGGATAGTGTCATCACCAACGGCACTCGCGCGCGCGATAGCGCGCGCGAGTGCGGCGTTATATCTGTTATGTCTTCCTAAAATGGATAATTGCCAATCATCCGGAATATCTTTTTCTCCCACAATTATAACTTTTGATATAATATCGCTTTCATATTTATTCAATACAATATCAGCCACCTGTTGTCCAAGAATTAAAATATCCTTTTCTGTTTGATTAAGAAAAATAAATGCCTTATCTGCGAGATATCTATCAAGATTATTTTTGTAATACCCAAGATGATCGGGAAAAAAAGTGGTACATACGGCAATATGCGGACTCATATGCGCTTCGCCAAACCCCTGGCACTGCCACGAATCAAGCTCAAGTATAGCCGTGTGTGCAGGCGTTACCTCATCAAGAAGAGCAAGTGTGGAAACTCCACGAACATTTCCACCAAGTACGCTTGGTTTTCCGGCACTCTCAAAAATAGAATGCACCATGTGGGTAACGGTTGACTTGCCGCGCGTACCGGTGATACCGATGGTTGGCACTCCGGAAATCTCCATAAAAAGATCTGCGCTCATACGCACAGAAACGCTGTGTTTTTTCGCTTCGGCTATATAGGGTGAGTCAAGTGGAACCCCGGCTGCTTTTAGAATAAGGTCTCTATCGCGAAAATCTTCAAGCCGATGCTCCCCGAGTACAAACTGTATATTTGAAAACTCAACCAGCTGTTTAACTGACTCTCCAAGTTCTTCGTATGATTTCAAATCAGTAACAATAAGTTCTGCCCCACTGCGCGCGAGATAACGCACATCTCCGACGCCTCGCCCAAGCAATCCAAGCCCCATGACCGTAATACGCATACCACGAAATGAATTCCTCGTAAGTTCCATATATGCATCCTACACCACCACGCGCGATAAAACCAAATCGCTATTTACAAAAGTTTGTCTTGATGACATCAGTATGTGTAAGTGGTAATGGCGAGCTCGGTATCAATACAATTGCATATGGGCTGGTATGTTTTTTTGTAACCGCACAAGCCGGACCGGGGCGTGTAATTGTGATAACCGCAACTTCTTTTTTAGGCGTTGTCTTTACACCGAACACCGAGATACTGTACCCGGTTGTCGGTTGTACTCCTGCAAATACTGCAGCGACATCATATTTTGAAAAATTAACGGTGGGGATAGCCGGTGCGGTAGTTCCATAAATGAGCGACCAGAGCTGATGAAGTTTATCATTGCTTTGTATAAGGTAGTCAACGCGTGTATCAATTGGAGCGGTAGTGCCCTGTGCGAGTACTTTTGGCGGTGTTTGCAAAGATACGTCAGAACGAGCGGGGGTTGTTGGTGCAACTGCACGCTTTTGACCAAGCCCAAACAATAAAAAAGCTCCGGCAACAGCAAGACCCACAATGGCGATACCAATCAATATAAAAGTGTCCCTCATATAATTTACATTATAACAAATATATACCTATCCGGAGAAACGGAAACTTAAAAAGTGGATAACGATATTGCCGATAAAATGTAAAAACCTATCAGGCATTACTCGCTCTCAACCTCTTTTTCTTGTGTTGCTATTTCTTCAGACTGCTTTATAAGGAGTTTATCAATATCTTCGCCCGCCTCCTTGTCTGCCTCGTCAAGATCAGCAGTAGCCTCATCTATCTCTTGCACAGATTTATCTACATCCGCTTCTATGGTATTAAGCATTTCATCTGTACGCTTGCTAACCTTGTCAGCATCTGCTCCAAGTTGCTTCGCCTCTTCCGCAAGAGCATTGAGCTTATCTGTTATTTCTTGCACATCTTTATTGTTTTGAGTATCATCCATGTTATTTTATACTATTATTTTGATGCATAATTGTTAATATAATCATCAACGTCTTTCTCAAATGACCCGGCTGGCGTTCTGTTATATTTATAATACTTTACAAGCACATCACCGAAATCTTTCTTATTTGCCGTATTCACCGGCGTCAATCCGGTCTCTGCAAAGAAGTTTTCCATATTAACCAATATCGGAGATTTATCTTTCCCATATTTATTATCTAAATAATTATTCCAGTCTGAGACATGCGATGAAATATTCGGGGGTCTTTCATTCGCCTCATTTGTTTCCCTGCGTTCAGTTTCGTGAGTTCCGGATTGGTTATTCTGTGGCTCCGTTTCTGACATCGGTTGCTCTTGGCGTATATTGGTTGAAATATCTTCGTGTGCAGTAACATCTCTTTCCCGACTTCGTGTCTCAACACCCATATCAATCGGACGCCCTTGCTTAGCGCGAACAAATTCAGCTCGCTTGTCTCTATAAGGGTTTGCTTTTTTGTCTGCTTTGACAATTTTATTCTCTATATCGTTACGCCGTTTTGTAAGACGTTCTCTTTCTGTGCGCATGTTAGTGCGCCTGGAAGCCATGATGCCATCAAGGGTTTTAACTGCCGGGAAATTCCTAATTGCTCTGTCCGACATGCCAGCGAGCTTAAGTCCTTCTTCCATCTTTGTCTTTTGCTCATCTATTTTTTTTATACCATCCGATACTTCTTGATTGCGTATATTTAACGCTGAAAACTCCATTTCTATGTGGTCCCTGTTATGCTGTAATTTATCAAGCCCCCCCTCAAGTGGGGCAAGCTTCTCCTCATAACGACCAATGAGCTTGTCGGCTATTGCGTCTCGCTCATTGGTAAACATTTTTACCGCATTGCTTTGTACCTCAAATTTGGTTTGTTCCCCACCCTTTTTATTTTGTAATTCCACTTTCTGTCGTTCTATGACTTTAAGTTTCAGTTGCAATGCTTCAGAACCGGGAGTGTGTTGCTGTTTGAGATTATCAATAACCGCGGACAAATCTTGGCTTGCTTGATTAAGTGCCGTCATAGACATATCAAGCCCATCCATTTTTGCTTTTCTGCTGGCAGCCTTTTTTTCATGTCCATCCGCCCAGAATGATTTATATGCAACTCCAATTTTCCCAACCACGCGATTTACAACCGGGACATCATATAATTTTTCATATGCGTCTCCGATAATTTCTTTTCCACGATCTGTCATTTCCATAAAAGAATCCACCGCGCCCTGCCCCATGCACGAAGATATTCTATTAAACCTTGCGCTCTCAATTCTATTATTGCCGTGTGCCGAGATAGGACCTGTTTCCGAATCATTCGGCGGATTGTTGTCTGGAGTATTTGGATTTTCCGGTGGTTTTTCTGACATATGTATTTTGTATAAAAATTTCAGTGAAATGATAATGCCATCGCACCTAGTCAATATAATACACCACCCATAAAGAATAACAACATCATATACGCACGGGGTATAATCCGCTTACTTATTGGAGTGTTCCCGCCCAAGCCCCCACTGAAACGCGAACGCGTTTCAGTGGGGGCTTGGGCGAACCCAGACAACTACACCCCAACCTGATACTCATACATATGTCTATAAATTCCACCCTCTTTTTTAATAAGGTCATCGTGCTTCCCCTCCTCCACTATTCTTCCGTTTTCAAGCACAAAAATTCTATCAACTTTCCGTATAGTGCTTAAACGGTGGGCGGCAATGAATGTGGTTCTTCCTTTCATAAGTTCTTCAAATGTTTCAGAAATCTTTTTTTCCGTCTGCGCATCAAGCGCGCTTGTCGGCTCGTCAAGGATTAAGATTTTGGGGTTGCGCAATATCGCGCGCGCTATGGCAATACGCTGTTTTTGTCCAACAGACAATTTAATCCCGCGCTCCCCCACAAGCTGTTCATATTTCATCGGAAGTTCTTCAATGAAATCATGCGCGTGCGCGTTTTTCGCCGCCTCAATCACCTCTTCATCGGTCGCATCAATCCTTCCGTAGCGGATGTTCATCATAATTGAATCATTGAAAAGCACGGGCTCTTGCGAAACAACAGCGATACTGTTGCGAAGTGCTGTTAAATCAAACTGCCTTGTGTCATGCCCATCCACCAACAAAGCACCCTTGGTTGGAAAATAATATCCCGGGATAAGGTCAATAATGGTGCTCTTCCCAACCCCTGACTTCCCCACGAACGCTACGCGCTCTCCTTGACGAACTTTAAATGTCAGATTGCGCAACACTGTTGTTGATTTATCGTATCCAAAAGATACATTCTTAAATTCAACCTCTCCGTTGATTTTTGCGGGGGAAAATGCATTCTGCGGATGATAAATTTCATGTGGCGTATCAAATATTTTTTCCTCAGTCTGCCGTATGCTGACTAACCCATTTTGAAGTGTTTGCCAATTACGACCAAGCAGGACAAAAGGACCAAACAACATTGCCGCGTATCCATTCAATGCCACCAGCCCGCCGATTGTGAGACCCCCTTGTTGTATGAAATAAACAGCAAGAACAAATATTGTCGTCTGTGTTGCCAATATAATCATTCTTTGATAAAAATTAATACTGCTCCAAACAGTTACTATTTTCTTCCACACATCCACCGTACCACCAAAAAAACTTTTCCTATTTCTCTTCTCTTCATATTGTTCGGCAGTCATATGTTTTACCGATTGAATATTAGAAATAGCTTGGAAGGCATCAGCATAGGCGCCATTCCACATCAAATGACCTTCCTCAAGAAAGCCTGCGGTTGGAGCAAGAAGCCGTATCAATACTAAAATATAAACCAATACTCCTGTGATGAGGATTAACGTAAAAATCGGATTGATAAAAAGAGTTACCACAATTCCAACCACTACGCTCAATATCTGTGGACCTAGATCAATAAGTATATTTTCCGTTATTGACGCTACCTGCCAACCTGTTTTGGAAATCAAATCAGACAACATGCCGATCTTTTCATCTTTATGAAATGAAAGAGGAACAAAAAGTAAATGGGTGAGCGCCTTACATTGATAACCAAGCTCAATTTTCATTTGCAATAATCTCCCATTCTTATCAATAATCCAGTCAACAATATTTGCGGTAAGTTGCACAAAAACCCACACCAGCAACAATGCCAGCCATACGGAAATGGTTATGTTCCAAAAAGTTACCGTCCTTGAAAAATGCAAAATTGCATCAAGAAAAGATCCGACAATATACGGAACGGTTCCATTTGCAAGTGCGGAAATTACTCCCAAAAGAGCCAGCCGAATTATCAGTGATCTGTACTCTTCCAAGTGTTTAAATAATATTTTCCACGCTTTTCTATCTTTCTTATTTTTATTGTGTTGTGTATCCATAATTTTACCCGCTGTACGGCGAGTATTTTCATTATACCTATTTTCCCAACACCAGTCAACCACACTGACTTTCAAACCACATTTCCACACACTTCACACATCGTTTTCGTTATTTTCTGTGCGAGTGCCAGGACTCGAACCTGGGACCTCTCCCTTATCAGGGGAGTGCTCTAACCAATCTGAGCTACACTCGCATACATCACACACAATCACACTTAGGCACGTATAATGCGATAATAACAGATGTTCGCCTACGTTTCCAGTTTTGCATCACATCATCTAAGATGACACCTCGACCATGTGACGACAAGAAACAGCACCACAGTACCAGAGCAGTATACATGAGGGGTTTCGTAAACCCCTCATGTGTGCCAAAGCCCTATACTTCCCTATGTTCTATACACCATGAGGGGTTTACGAAACCCCTCATGTATATGTACTACTCGTATGGTGCAATAATAACAGACAGCATTAAAATATTTAACTTGTATATGTGTGCGATGTAACGTAATAACCCCGCGACGGCTTTGCCGTCGCGGGGTTATTGTGATGTGTTCTCTTGCGTTCCGCCTATTCATCGTGGGAGGGTCATATGATCCCCCTCACGATACCGGTATCGCTTTCCGGCATCCGGGCACCGTTTAAGGACGAGTGCCATCTCCTCCGCATGCCTTTCGACATACGCATCGACAATGCTATTCCTTTCGAGAATAGCCAATTCCATTTGGATATGATCCACGACCAGCTTCCGCTAGCCGTGCCTTGTTACGACTTAGTCCTTGTTACTGAATTTACCGTAGTTCCACGCAAGGTGGAATTTCGGGTACCCCCAGCTCCCT
>ENA-ORDP01001352-ORDP01001352.1-marine-sediment-metagenome-genome-assembly--contig:-NODE-1352-length-13628-cov-2.787225_pt1 | contig 13628 bp, 14 predicted proteins | sample MGYA00248627_ERZ508539 | MGnify/ENA primary metagenome ERZ508539 (study PRJEB26208, sample SAMN05571518) | marine sediment metagenome | biome: deep sea; feature: Hydrothermal vent; material...
CCTGCATCAGGGTGTCCGGTTGAATTGGCGGCCAATCCAGAAATTCGGTACAATATTCCTCGCTATGGTCCACATCTTTGCCATAAGGTTATGGATCAACTGAGTCCACACCCGAGGTAAAAAAACTGATGGCCGACCTGACCCACCTGGATAAAGACGGCAACGCGGTGATGGTCGATGTGTCGGCCAAGGTTGAGAGCGAGCGCACGGCCACGGCCAGGGGCACGGTGCTGATGCAGCCCGAAACCATGGCCTTAATTCAAGGCGGCGGGGTCAAGAAAGGAGACGTTCTGTCGATCGCCCAGTTGGCCGGCATCATGGCGGCCAAACGGACGCCGGACCTGATCCCGCTGTGCCACCCTTTGAACCTGACATCGGTCAAGGTGGACCTGACCACGGACATAGACAACAACGCCGTCCACATCACCGCCACCTGCCGCCTGACCGGTCGCACGGGGGTCGAAATGGAAGCCCTGACCGCCGTAACTGTCGCCGCCCTGACCGTCTACGACATGTGCAAGGCGGTCGATAAAGCCATGCACATCACCAACATCCGCCTGACCCACAAGGACGGCGGCAAGTCGGGTCAGTTTCAGGCCGATTGATTTGTTACATGTAATGTTGCGTTTGTTCGTGTAACAAGCCATAATACCCATATGAGTACCAGTGCCGAACGCCAGCGAAAGCGCCGCCAACGATTGCGGCAGGAAGGTTATGTGGATGTGACCGTGACGGTTCCGCGAACCCATACACACGTTGTCCGCCAGTTTGCAAAAAATCCAGATCAACCTGTTGATGCCGGGCGTCTGATCACGATCATTCATGCGCTCAAGGCCATTCGGCCCGCATTGCAAAAGGCCGGCATCGAACATGCCGGCGTTTTTGGCAGTTCTGCCCGTGGCGATCATGGTCCTGACAGCGATATTGATATCCTGATTGAAATTAATGCAAAACGGGTCGGCGATATCCTTGCCTATGTGGACGTTACCAACGTTATCAAGGAGGCGATCAGTGCCAAATACCCGGCGCTGGATGTCGATGTGGCCGATCAGGCGACCTTGAAGCCCCTTATTCACCGGCAAGCGGAGCGCGATGCCATCTATGCCTTCTGATAATCCGGCCCAGCGTTTCCAGGACATCCTCGACAACGTCGACCGCATCCGCACTTATGTAATGGATATGGATGAAGGCCAATTCTTGCAGGACAGCAAAACCATAGACGCGGTCGAGCGCTGCCTGGAACGCATCGCCGAAGCCGCCCGAAAACTCGGCGAAGGCTACGATAACACCTACCCGCACCTGAACCTGCACGCCCTCAGGCAATTCGGCAGCGCCCTGCGTCATGATTATGACAGTATTCAGCCCGTCCTGCTCTGGGGATTCATTCGGGATCGACTGGATCCACTTGAGGCCATGGCCCGAATTGAGTTAGAAGAAAACACCAATATTTAACATGACAGGCCACTCATGATTTCCGTCGCCGAAGCCCTTGCCCATATCACCGACACTTTTTCGCCCCTCAAGGCCGAAGATGTTGCCTTAAATGAGTGCCTGGGTCGGGTGCTGGCGAATGATCTGGCATCGAAAGTATCACACCCCCCCAAGGCGGTGTCGTCCATGGATGGCTACGCGGTGCGGGCGGCCGATACGGGACAAACGCCGCATGATCTGAAACTGATTGGTGAATCCCAGGCCGGGGGCGGCTTCGACGGCATCGTCGGGGCCGGAGAGACTGTGCGAATCTTCACCGGCGCACCGCTGCCCGAAGGGGCCGACGCCGTGGTCATGCAGGAAAATACCGAACCGGCGACCGGGGGCCGGGTGCGCATGTTGCAAGGGGTGCCGGAAGGCAAGTTCATCCGCCCCGCCGGTATGGATTTTTCGACCGGGGATGTGTTGCTTAACGGCGGCACCGTGCTTAACGCCCGCCATATCGGCCTGGCGGCGGCGATGAATGCGCCGAGGCTCATGGTGCGCCGCAAACCGCGCGTCGCCATCCTGGCCACGGGCGACGAGGTGGTCATGCCCGGCCAGCCCATGGGGCCGTCGCAAATCGTCAGTTCCAACAGTTTTTTGCTGGCCGCCTTGGTGCGGGCGCTGGGCGGCGAACCGGTTGATCTGGGCATCGCCGGGGACACTATCGAAAAATTGAAATCCGCCATGGAAAAGGCGATTGGCTGCGACCTGATGATCACCATCGGCGGCGCCTCGGTCGGCGATTACGATCTGGTCGGCACCGCGTTGAACGACCTGGGCCTGCGCCAGATTTTCTACAAAATCGCCATGCGCCCCGGCAAACCGCTGCTGTTTGGCGTCCTCGAGGGGCGTTTCAATGGCATGGCGGTGCTGGCTATGCCGGGCAATCCGGTCTCGACCGGGGTCTGCTCCGTGTTGTTTCTGAAACCGGCCTTGCAGACCATGCTGGGCCAGCCGGAAACAGCGGTCAATACCGCCACGGCCCGGTTGGGCCAGGCCCTGCCCGAGAATGATCAGCGTCAGGAATACCTGCGCGCTTCCATAGCGGCGGGTAAAGACGGCGAGATGATCGCCACTCCGCTTGGCAAACAGGATAGCGCCATGCTGGCCCGGTTCAGCCAGGCCGATTGCCTGATCATCCGCGCGCCCTTCGCCAAACCGGCAAAAAGCGGCGATATTGTGCAAATATTGCCCCTAAACGGGTCAAATATCTCTATTTAAAGAAAATTTCGTACTTGACGAGGAGCCGGAACCAAAGTAGAACATTAATCAACGTTTTGCTTTTGTTCTGTCCTGGAGTCGCCCCTTATGCTGACAAAAAAACAACACGAACTGCTGGTTTTTATTGAACAGCGGTTGAATGTGAACGGGGTTTCTCCGTCTTACGATGAAATGAAAGATGCGCTCGGTCTGGCGTCGAAATCGGGCATTCACCGGCTGATCACCGGGCTCGAAGAACGGGGCTTTATCCGGCGGTTGCCGCACCGGGCCAGGGCGCTGGAAATTCTCCGCCACCCGGAAGATTTGGCAAGTGGCAACAGACCCGCAAGTGATCTGGGCTTCGATCCCAAGGTCATTCGCGGCGATTTCAAGATCACCGGCAGCGAACCACCGGCACACACCGAAACCCGGGATATTCCCCTCTATGGACGTATCGCCGCCGGCACTCCTATCGAGGCCATGCGCGACCCTTCCAACACCATCGCCATTCCCCCGTTCCTGCTCGGCAAAGGTGACCATTACGCCCTTGAAGTGGATGGGGATTCGATGATCGAAGCGGGTATTTTCGATGGCGACACGGTGCTCATCCGGCATACCGAAAACGCCGAAAACGGGGCCATCGTGGTGGCCGTTGTCGATAACGAGGAAGTGACCCTGAAACGCCTGCGCCGCAAGGGTCAGTCCATCGCGCTGGAACCCGCCAACGAGGAATTCGAAACCCGTATTTTCGGCCCCGACCGGGTCAAGGTTCAGGGCCAGCTTGTCGGCCTGGTGCGTAAATACTGAATTCAGGGACCGTCGTTTATGCCCGGCTTTTGGCTTCGTTTGGGTACCCAGGGCCGCTCGCCACGCTGGCCGTTGACGCTCTCGATGCGGATGTCGCCGTTATTTAACCACAGGGCATAAGCGCCGTTTCGCCATAAATCAAAGCGGTCGATAACGACCCGTGGGCCACGGCACCGGCCGCGGGTCGGAACCGTGCTGATCACCACAGATGCGACGGCGCAATCTTCGGCCAGGGCGGCGACATGGGTGACCAGGGCAACGGTCATGCCACCGCTGCCATAAAGGCAGCCCAGGCTGTCACACGTCAAATCGGCTGTCTCACTTTTGCCTCCAGTGCCACTGTTGCCAGTAGGCCACGATGAAGGCTTTTTCAGGGCCGCCCGGCGCAGCCAGGTGTCGCTGGTAAAGCGGCCCGCCCGGCGGGTCGATACGGCCAGCCCCCCGGCATTGTCCTTGACCGCCATCAGGCGTCCCTGATGATCGATCAGCACATCCGGGGACTGGCTAAAATTAAGCGACGCCAGCGCCATGGCCATGGCGGCCACACCAAAAAATCGCCAGCGGCGACGCCACAGGCACAACCATAGCCCGCCAAACGCCATGACGCCCAGGGTCCAGCCCGGCATGGCCGGTAGCAGCGACACGGCGCCCGGCAGGTGGGCCACCCGGTCGGCGATCGACAGAACCAGATCGACGCCCCAGCCCATGGGCGTCAGGGCCAGGCTTTCCAGCCCCAGCGGCATCAGGGCAATGGCGATGATCATCCACGGCATCACCCACAACGCCGTCACCGGCACGGCGAGCACATTGGCGATCATGCCGTAGTGAGGAAACCGGCCGAAATGAAAGCTCGCAAACGGGGCCGTGGCGCTACCGGCAATCAGCGTGGTCAAGGCAACACCGGCCAGATACAGCAAGGGTTTTCTCCACACCGAGCGGGAATAGGAACCGAATTTTTTCCGCCGCAGACGCCAGGCCGACAGGGCCTCGTAGGCGGCAATCAGGGCGATCACGGCGGCAAATGAAAGCTGGAAGCTGACCCCCAGCAACGCTTCGGGCTGAACCAGCAGGATGGCGGCAGCGGCGAAGCCAACCAGCCGCATGGACAGGCCCCGGCGATCAAACAAAATGGCGCTCAGCACCAGGCCGATCATCAGGAAGGCGCGGATGGTCGGCACCGTCGCCCCGGCAATCAGGGTATAGCCCAGTGCCGCGGCCATGGCGGCCACGGCGGCCCATTTTTTGATCGGGTATTTAAGGGCCGTGGTGCCGGCCAGGGCCAGCATGGCGCGCACGCCAAAAAACACGATACCGGCGATCAGGCCGATGTGCAGGCCGGAAATGGCCAACAGATGAGCCAGGCCCGATTGACGAAAGGTATCCATGGTGGCAGCGGGAATACGGCCCCGGTCGCCGGTCATCAGCGCATTGATCACCGCCCCGGTTTTCACCTGGTCACGGTCGGCAAAATAATCTGTCACCCGCCTGGCCATAAGACGGCGCAAATTGCCGATAGCGGACATTATTCCGGGCCCGCCGCCGGACCCGGCGGTTTCCGTCACCGTCACCGCGCCATAGGAAAAGCCGACGCCGCCGATGCCCATGAAATACGCCCGGCGCTGGAAGTCGTACGCCCCCGGCGCCGCCGGTGGTGGCGGCGGCGACAGGCCGAAGCGGCCCTTGACCCAATCGCCGATGGCCAGTCGCGGCTGAATTCCGGCCAGCGTCACCCTGATTTTGCCCGGTGTCCGGCGCGGTCCCAGAGTTGAAATACGCAAGCTGTCGAGGGTTACCCGCAATCCCTTGATGCGGCTTTCGATATTTGTGATCCGTCCTTCGACATGAATGGCGCGCAACTTTTTGTCGATCACCGGGGCGGCGACCCGCTCGGTGCGTCCTTGGGCGGCGGCAAATCCCAGGCTGAAGGCAAACAGGGCGATGGCCAGCATCCAGAGAGCCGAACGGGCAGATCGACCGAGCCACATCAACCCGGCGCTGATCAGCAGCCCCGCAAGCCCCAGGTAGAACGGCGGCTCGACCATAAGTGCGAAATAGCTGGCGATCCCGCTGGCCAGGGCGACGGGTAGCCACAAGACCCACTGTTGCCGCTCTTCAACCAGGCGAGAGGCCAAAATATCCCTGTATTTCAACAGCATGATGGCTGAATTTTGAAATAGACTGAGCATCTCCCCCGGCTTTTTTGCTGCAACTGCTAACAAGATGTGATACATCACATGGGCCCCATCAAAACAGAACGTCGCCTAAAACGCCAGATCACGGACCCAAATAGCCTAAATGACAGTCATTACCCGATTCGCCCCCTCGCCGACCGGTTATCTGCATATTGGCGGTGCCCGGACCGCCTTGTTCAACTGGTTGTTCGCCCGCCACCACCAGGGCAAATTCCTGCTGCGCATCGAAGATACGGACCGCAAGCGCTCGACGGAAGAAGCGGTGCAAGCCATATACGATGGCCTGACCTGGCTCGGCCTGGACTGGGATGGCGAGGCGGTCTCGCAAGCGGGCCAGATCGAGGCCCACCGCCAGGCGGCGCAGCGCTTGCTGGCCGGGGGCCACGCCTACCGCTGTTACTGTTCACCTGAAGAGCTGACCGAAATGCGTGAACAGGCGCGGGCCGAGGGTCGCCCCATGCGCTACGATGGTCGCTGGCGGGAGCGGCCGGATTCTGATGCGCCCGCTGGCATCGACCCGGTCATTCGCCTGAAGGCTCCGCAATCCGGCGAGACCGTCATCGCCGACCGGGTTCAGGGTGATGTGCGGGTCGCCAACGATCAACTGGACGACATGATTTTGCTGCGGGCCGATGGCACACCGACCTATATGCTGGCCGTGGTCGTCGATGATCACGATATGGGCATTACCGATGTCATTCGCGGCGACGATCACCTGACCAATGCTTTCCGACAATTTCAGCTCTACAAGGCGCTCGGCTGGCAGCCGCCAAAATTCGCCCATATTCCACTGATCCATGGCGCCGACGGGGCGAAACTGTCGAAACGCCATGGCGCACTCGGCATCGAAAGTTATCGCGATGACGGATTTATCCCGGAAGCCATTCGTAACTACCTGCTGCGCCTGGGCTGGAGCCATGGCGACGAGGAATTCATCAGCACCGAACAGGCCATCGACTGGTTCGATGTGGAAAGCATCGGCAAATCCCCGTCGCGCTTCGATGTGGCCAAACTGACCAACCTGAACGCCCGGTATCTGCGCCAGGCCGATGACCGGCGGCTGGTCGACCTGATCTTGCCCTTACTTTCTGAATTGCCGTCAGGGGTGGCCCAAGACCGTCTGTTAAGGGCCATGGCCGGATTAAAGGAACGGGCGAAGACAATTGTTGAACTGGCTGATAATTCACGATTTTACGTGGCCACGCGCCCGTTGAAGGCCAACGAAAAGGCACTCGGCCTGCTGAGCCATGAAAATCTCGCAGTGCTGGCGGAGTTTGCGCCACGTCTCGGCGAAATCGACGACTGGAAACACGACACCATCGAAGCGGTGGCGCGAGAATTTGCCGAAGCGCGGGAGTTGAAGCTGGGTAAACTGGCCCAGCCCCTGCGCGCCGCCCTGACCGGTTCGACCGTCTCGCCCGGTATCTTCGATGTGATGGAAGTGCTGGGACAGCAAGAAACAATCGGACGGTTGCAAGACGCCCAGACTTAACCCGCTGACTTAATGGTCGTTTGTCGATATAATCAAAATAGCAATAAGCAAGTAGGAGAGTGAACATGCCAAACAAGATCAAAGCCGGTGACCCGAAAGCATTCACCCTGACCAACAACAGCACCGGTGATAGCTATGATTTGCCGGTGTTGACCGGGTCGGTCGGCCCCGATGTCATCGACATTCGCAAGTTGTATGCGGAAACAGGGCACTTCACGTACGACCCTGGATTTACCTCGACGGGAAGTTGCGAGTCGGAAATCACCTATATCGACGGCGAACAGGGCATTTTGCTGTACCGGGGCTATCCCATCGATCAATTGGCCGAAAGTTCCAATTTTGTCGAAGTCTGTTACCTGCTGATTTATGGCGAACTGCCGACGGAAGAGAAACTGGAGAGGTTTTCGACCCGGATCACCTATCACACCATGCTGCACGAGCAGATCAACTACTTCTTCCGGGGGTTCCGTCGGGATTCACACCCCATGGCCATTATGTGCGGCGTCGTCGGTGCCCTGTCGGCGTTCTATCACGACAGCACCGATATCGCCGACCCGACCCACCGGTTTATCGCCTCGACCCGCCTGATCGCAAAAATGCCGACCATTGCCGCCACCGCCTATCGCTATTCCATGGGGATGCCCTTCACCTATCCGCGCAACGATTTGAGTTTTTCGGAAAACTTCCTGTACATGATGTTTTCCAACCCGTGCGAGGAATATGTGGTCAATCCCATCCTGTCCCGCGCCATGGACCGGATTCTGATCCTGCACGCCGACCACGAACAGAACGCGTCGACCTCTACCGTGCGCATTTCAGGCTCGTCGGGTGCCAACCCGTTTGCCTGTATCGCCGCCGGGATCGCTTCCCTGTGGGGTCCAGCCCATGGCGGGGCCAACGAAGCGGTGCTCGAAATGCTGGAAGAAATCGGCCACAAGGACAACATCCCGGAATTCATCAAGAAGGCCAAAGACAAGAACGACCCGTTCCGGCTGATGGGCTTCGGCCACCGGGTTTACAAGAATTTCGACCCGCGCGCTAAAATCATGCGTCAGACGGCGCACGAAGTGCTGGGCGATCTGGGTATCAAAAATGATCCCCTGCTGGAATTGTCCATGGAACTGGAACGGGTGGCGTTAGAGGACGATTATTTCGTCTCGAAAAAACTTTATCCCAACGTGGATTTCTATTCCGGCGTCATCTACCGGGCCATGGGCATCCCCACATCCATGTTCACGGTGCTGTTCGCGGTGGCCCGGATTGTTGGCTGGGTCGCCCAGTGGAATGAAATGATCGAGGACCCGACCCAGAAAATCGGTCGACCGCGCCAGCTTTATACGGGTGCGACCCGGCGTGATTTTGTCAATGTGGCGGACCGTAAATAGATCAAACTGCCGTCAAATCGAAAGATTTGGCGGCAGATAATTTGATCGATTGATAAATGTGATCAACGTTATTTTCGTTCGATCAATTCGATCTTGTAGCCGTCCGGATCTTCGATGAAGGCGATCACGGTGGTGCCGTGCATCATCGGTCCGGGAGGACGGGGCAGCGGTACGCCTTCTTTTTCCATTCGTTCACAGACCCCGTAAATATCGGCCACGGCGATGGCCAGGTGGCCGAAGCCGGAACCGATTTCGTAAGGTTCCTGCTGATCCCAGTTGTGGGTCAATTCGATCACCGTGCTGTCGGTTTCATCACCATAGCCGACAAAGGCCAGGGTGAATTTACCGTCGGGGAAATCGGTCCGGCGCATTTCGGTCATGCCCAGGTGGCGGGTATAGAAATCGATTGATTTATGCAGATCGAAAACCCGGATCATGGTGTGCAGGAAATGAAAATTTGTCGTTGATTCGGTCATGAGATTTGTCCTTGTTGTTGATTGACTATGGAAATAATGACATCGGCGGCCCGGTCCGAAGGTGACGGACCGCCCCGACCGAGCTCGTCCAGGGCAATCCCGGCATCGGCAATTTGCCGGTCGGCCAGGTCTCGATCCGTCAGAAGTTCCGAGAGTTTAGAGCCCAGCAATTCGGCGCGACACTGCTGCTGGATCAATTCCGGCACGACCGGGCGATCCAGCACCACATTGATCAGGTTAACATAAGGCGTCTTGATCAAACGGCGGGCGACCCAGGCGGTCAGGGGGTGGACCTTGTAGGCGATGACCGTCGGCGTACCCGCCATGGCCAATTCCAACGCCACGGTGCCAGATGCGGCGAGGGCGGCATTGGCGGCGGCGAAGGCATCGAATTTCTCCGCCGCTCCCTCGACCACGATCACTTCTCCGGCCCAGGACCGGGTCGCCGCCATCACTTTGTCGCGCAAGGGGGCTACGGTCGGCACGACAATGCGTAGACCGGGATGGGTCTCGGCCAGTCGTGACACGGCCTCGGCAAAGACCGGCAACAGACGCGATATTTCACTGTTGCGGCTGCCCGGCAGCACCGCCAGCAACGGCGCTTCGGGATCGATACCATGACGGTCGCGAAACGCCCGGTCCTGCCCCTTGTCGGCGCCGCCTTCGACCACCGGATGGCCGATGAAGGTGGTCGCCAGGCCGACTGTCTCGAAGTACGGCGGCTCGAAAGGCAGCAGCGCCAGCAAATGATCGAGAAAACCGGCGACCTTTCTGGCCCGGCCCGGTCGCCAGGCCCACACCGATGGGGCCACGTAATGGACCAGCGGGATACCGTTTCCGCGCAGCTTGCGGGCCACCCGAAAACAGAACCCCGGAGAATCGATAGTGATGAGTATTGCCGGTCGCAAGGATTTGACATGAGCCACGGTTTGGTTGATGCGGCGCAGGAAATGCGGCACATGGGGTAGTATTTCGGCCAGCCCCATGACCGACAATTCGGCCATGGGGAACAGGCTGTTCAATCCCCATGCGGCCATTTCCGGGCCGCCGACACCGGCGAATTCGACACCGTCAGAACCAAGCCTGCCGTGCAGCGCCTGGATCAGTTTTGCGCCCAGTAAATCGCCCGAGGGTTCACCGGCGATCAGGTAGATGACGGGGGTGGCATTCATCACGGCACCGCCGGGTCGATGCCGATGACGAACAACCCGCCGGCATCGGCGGCGGCGACCACTTGATCGAGTGCAACGACCAGGGACCCACCCGCTTGCACGGCGATGCCCGACAAGCCCGCCGCCGCCGCCGCGCTCACCGTATCGACCCCTATGGTTGGCAAATCGGCTCTTTTCTCCTGACCCGGCTTGGCCACTTTTACCAACACCCCGGACCGTTCACCTCCCACCAACGGATCAAGGGCCGCCAGCATGGCATCGGTGCCCGCAGCGGATTCCGTGGCGATAACCACTCCGTTTCGGGCGACCGCGCCCTGGCCAATATCCTGGGCGCCGATGTCAAGGGCGGCGGCCAGGGCGGCTTTGATGTCTGTTCGGTCGTTGGCGGAGGGCTGGCAGGCACCGAACACCCCTTGCGGGGTGAGCATGTCGGGCAGCAGATCGTCGATGCCAAGCAGGTTGAAACCTTCGCCCTCCAGGGCCTTAATCAGGGCTTTTAGAATGCCGTCATCGCCGAGCGACGCGGCCCCGGTTTTGGCCAAAAATTTTGTCGCCCACAGGTCCGGCATAAGCTGGCCAAGGGTCGGGCGTTTGATCGACCCGACCAAGACCAGGTCGCCGACACCGGCTTTTTTTAACAAATCCAGGGTTTTACCGGCCGCACCCAAACGGACCCAGGCATGGGGCATGTTTTCGCCGCCCGCGGCAAAAAGCAGTTGCGGGTCGGCTTGATTATTAAAGGCGATAACGAAAAATTCCCGCCCGCTTTCTTTGCAGGCGCTGATCAATCGCCACGGCAGTTCGCCCCCACCGGCGAGGATTCCGAGTTTAGGCGGCATCTTCCATATCGGGTTGGCAGATGGCGCGGGAGCCATCGGCGCGGATGAAATCAACAATTTCCATGACCGGTTCAATATCGCTCATCATTTCGGCGACATCTTCCAGGCGTTCGGCCAGGGTGCCTTCGCGGGCAAACATTAATCGATAGGCGCTGCGCAGGGCATGGATGGTTTCCCGGTCAAAATTGCGGCGCTTCAGGCCAACCACGTTGAGGCCCTGCAAGCGGGCCCGATTGCCGATCACCGAGCCATAGGGAATGACATCATTTTCGATGCCCGACATGCCACCGACCATGGCATGACGACCGATGCGGACGAACTGATGGACGGCCGACAAGCCGCCGAGAATAGCCCATTCGCCTATTTTTACATGGCCGCCCAGGGTCGCGTTGTTGACCAAAATAACATGATCGGCGACCTCGCAGTCATGGGCCACATGGGCCCCGACCATGAACAGGCAGTTATTGCCAACCCGGGTCAACATACCACCGTTTTCCGTGCCCGGATTTATCGTCACCTGTTCGCGAATGACATTGTTGCAGCCGATTTCCAGACGCGAAGGTTCGCCTGAGTATTTAAGGTCCTGCGGCTGCAAGCCGATGGAAGCGAACGGAAATATCCTGGTATTGGCGCCAATTGTGGTGATGCCATCGACCACCACATGGGAGACAAGCTCGATACCGTCGTCCAGTTGCACATGGGGTCCGACCGTACAATATGGGCCGATCTTGACGTTTTCGCCCAAGTTCGCCCCTTCGGCAATCAGCGCGCTGGCATGGATATCTGTCATATCAGGAATCTTCCACGATCATCGCGGCGAACGTCGCTTCCGCCATCAGGGAGTCACCGACTCTCGCTTCGCCCTTGAATTTCCACACGTTACCCCGGTTGCGCTGCTTTTCAACCCGCACCCTCACCGTGTCGCCGGGACCTATGGGTTTGCGGAACCGGGCCTGGTCGATCGACATGAAATAAACCAGCTTGCCTTCGGCGTCCTGGCCCATGGTCCGGATCACCAGAACCGCCGCCGTTTGCGCCATGGCTTCGATCATCAGCACGCCGGGCATGACCGGATGACCGGGAAAGTGGCCTTGAAAATAAGGCTCGTTGATGGAGACGTTTTTAATGCCGACGGCACTGTCGTCGAGCACGATATCGACCACCCGGTCAATCATCAGGAACGGGTACCGGTGCGGTATCATTTCCATGATCCGATTGATATCCAGGCTTTCGGCTACCGCCGTCCGGGCTTCGTTGGGCAAATTTCCTAGCCTTTCTTCTTTGACAATTTATCAACCACGGAGACGCCACGCATCCAGTCCCTAAACGGGGCCGCCGGTGATCCTCCGACTTTGCCTCCGGGCGCGATATCCCGCATGACGCCACTTTGCGCCGCGATCTGAACGCCATCGCCAACAATCAGATGCCCGGCCAGTCCGGCCTGCCCGCCCAGCATGACAAAGTCGCCGAGAGTGGTCGAGCCCGAAATGCCGACCTGGGAAACCACGACGCAGTTGCGGCCCAGTCGTACGTTATGGCCGATTTGCACCAGATTATCAATTTTTGTGCCCGCCCCGATCACCGTATCGGGACCGGTGCCCCGGTCGATGGCGCTGTTGGCGCCGATTTCCACATCGTCTTCAATGACCACCCGGCCCAGTTGCGGCACTTTCAAGTGTCCGTCCGGGCCCAGGGCGAAGCCGAAACCATCCTGGCCGATGCGAACGCCGGTATGGATAATGGCCCCGCTGCCGACCAGGCAGCAAGCCAGGGTCGCCAGCGGGCCGATCAAACAATCGTCGCCAATCACCACCCCCCTGCCGATAACCGTATTGGCGCCAATGACACAACGATCGCCTATTTCCACTTCGGCGCCGATGACCGCACCGGGACCGATCTGGCAGTCGCCGCCAATGTGCGCAGAGGAAGCAACGCTGGCGCTATCCGCCTGACCCGGTACGGACCGATCTGCCGGATAAAAGGCGCGCGCGATACGGGCGTAGCCATGATAGGGCTCGTCGCAAACCAGCAAGGCCATGCCGTCCGGTGCCTTGGCAACCATCGCCGGGCGAACCACACAGGCCCCGGCCCGGCTGCTCGAAAAAGCCTCGGCGTAACGTCTGTTATCGAGAAAACTGACGCTGGTCTGGTCTGCCGATCCAAGCGGAGCGACATCTGAAAATTGTGTCGAAGGATCGCCAGCAGCGGCCAGTTCAGCCCCCGAAACCTCGGCCAGTTGCGCCAGGGAAAACGGCCCGGAAACCTTGAAAAAACGCTTGTCCGTCATAAAGGCTCTACTTCGCCGGTTCGGCGACCTTCACGCTGGCGAGGCTTTTGTTTAATGTGCCGAGCACCCGGTCGGTAATATCCAGGTTATTGCTGGCCAGCACGGTCATATTGCGGCGCAAAATCAGAATGTATCCTTTTTCGATGGCGATTTCAGAGATGATTTTGTTGAGGGCGACCTGTACCTGGCGCATGGAGTCGCCCTGGATTCGATCCAGTTCCCCCTTGCGCTGTTGCACCAGGCGCTGCACCTGGGAAACCCGTTGTTCAAATTCCCGGCGCTTTTCAGCAAACACTTCAGCC
>ENA-ORDP01001353-ORDP01001353.1-marine-sediment-metagenome-genome-assembly--contig:-NODE-1353-length-13602-cov-2.396767_pt1 | contig 13602 bp, 11 predicted proteins | sample MGYA00248627_ERZ508539 | MGnify/ENA primary metagenome ERZ508539 (study PRJEB26208, sample SAMN05571518) | marine sediment metagenome | biome: deep sea; feature: Hydrothermal vent; material...
GTACGGGTCAAGGTGCTGACCCGGCGTCTGGATAAGGTTCGCGTGCAGTGTCACCAGCAAAGTCAGGCGCGACGGCGTGCTGCCTTACCCAGGGTAGCGTTAGTGGGCTACACCAATGCGGGTAAGTCCACTGTGTTCAATACTTTGACTGGGGCCGGGGTCTATACCGCCGATAAGCTGTTCGCGACCCTCGATCCGACGGTACGGCGCATCGAAGACCCTGATTGCGGTCCGTTGATGTTGGCCGATACGGTGGGTTTCGTGCGTGAGCTGCCTCATGATCTGATCGCGGCATTTCGCGCCACCTTGTCCGAGGCGCGCGAAGCGGATCTACTGCTGCATGTCGTCGATAGTGCCGATACCGAGCAGCAGGCCATGCAGACGATCGTCAACAACGTGCTTGAGGAAATCGGTGCCGGTGATTTGCCACAATTGTTGGTGATGAACAAGATTGACCTGAATGGCCACCCACCGCAGGTGGATCGCGATGCCACCGATATGCCACACAGGGTGTGGCTATCGGCGGCGGGGGACGACGGTGTGGAGGCCCTGCGCACGGCGATCGCCGAATGTGTCGGGGTCGAACAAGTGCGTGGGGTGTTACGACTCCCGGCCGCAGAGGGCCGTTTGCGAGCCCGGCTGATTGAACTCGGCGCCGTGCGTGGCGAGCAGTACGACGAGCAAGGCTGGGTATTGCAGGTCGAAGCTCCACGCAGCCGTCTCGAACCCCTTTTGGGCCACAATCTGGATGACTGCCTGGATCCCCTGCTTGCCCGGGCCGAATAAGCCCACTTACAATGCAGCCCGGCTAGGTGCGTAGACAGACATGAGTTAAGTCTTGTCGGGTATAGTGAGCCGCCTGGCATGCTGCATCGTTGTAGTATGTAACCTGTGATCCCATACTGGAGATAGCTAAGCATGGCATGGAATGAACCTGGTGGTGGCCAGCGCGATCCTTGGAGACGCGGTGGCAATAAGAACCCCGATTTCGATGCAATTCTGAAACGCCTGCGACAGCACTTCAAAGGTTTGGGCGATGGAGGTCCGAAAAGTATTGGCGTACTCATCCTGGCAGTGATTCTGGCCTGGCTGCTGTTGGGATCCTGGACCGTCATCAATGCGCGTCAGGTGGGTGTGGTACTCCGCTTCGGGGCCTATAGCCGAACCCTCCCGCCGGGCTTTCACCTGGTTTTTCCACAGCCTATTTCACAGGTTCTGAAGGTCGAAATGACCCGGGTTCGTTCGGTCTCTGACACGGTACTGATGTTAACCAAGGACGAGAATATCATCCAGGTCAATTTCAACGTGCAGTACCAGGTCAACGATGCCAAGAAATATCTGTTCTCGATGCAAAACCCGGATCTTGCAGTACGCCAGTCTGCTGAGGCGGCGGTACGCTCAGTAGTGGGCTCCAGTACCATGGATACCCTGCTCTCGGGGCAGGGTGCGACCATGGTTGCACGAACCAGCAAAGCGCTGCAGAAAATGCTCAACAGCTACGGTGCGGGACTGCGTATCACCGAAGTCAATTTCCAGAATATCGCTCCTCCGAGTGAAGTCAAAGCGGCCTTCGACGATGTCAACAAGGCTCGCGAAGATCGCCAGCGTATCGAGAACGTGGCCAAGGCCTATGCCAGCAAGATCATTCCTGAGGCGCGTGGTCAGGCGGCCTCGATCATCGCCGGTTCAGAAGGTTACAAGGCTTCGCGAATCGCCCGGGCACGTGGTGATACCCAACGTTTTCTGCTGTTACTCAAGGAGTATCAGCTAGCTCCCAAGGTGACCGGCGAGCGTTTGTGGCTGGAGACTATTGAGGATGTATTCAAGAACAACTCCAAGATTATTGATGGAGGTAATGCCCGTAATTTCATCAATTTACCCTCCACCTTGGGTAAAACAACCACACCGACCGCACCGGTGGCCGGGACCGTGATGGAGTCCTTGTCCAAACCGGCCCCGAGTGGTGCCACGTCACCGGCCGCAGGAGGATAAAAAAATGAAATTTACCTGGATCATTATTCTTGTGGTATTGGTGTTGGCAGGCTTGGGAAGTGTTTTTACCGTGCGCCAGGATCAGGACGCCATTCTGCTGCAGTTTGGGCGCATTGTGCGTAGTAATTACCAGCCGGGCTTACATTTCAAAATTCCCTTTGTGCAACAGGATATGACGTTCGACAAGCGTATTCATACCCTGGATGCAAGTCCCGAGCGTTATTTCACTTCAGAAAAAAAGATCGTCAATGTTGATTTTTACGTCAAATGGCGGATTTCCAATCCGGTTCTTTATTACCAGTCTTCCGGAGGTAGTGCTCTACAGGTAGAGGCACGACTCAGTCCGATCGTGAAAGATGCTTTACGTTTTGAATTTAGCGCTCGGCCTCTTGAAGAACTGATTGCCGGAGGACGTAGGGATATCACCAGCAATGTGATGAAGCAGACCAACCAGGCAACTTCCAAGACCTTGGGTATCCAGATTGTGGATGTGCGCATCAAACGCCTGGACTTGCCCGATACGGTGAGCGAATCGGTATTCAAACGGATGCGTGCCGAGCGCATGAATCTGGCCAATGCACTGCGTTCCACCGGTGAGGAAGAGGCGGCCAAGATACGCTCCAATGCCAATCGTGAGCGTCAAGTACTGGTTGCCCAAGCCAGGCAGAAGGGGGCAGTGACCCGCGGTCAAGGTGATGCTCAGGCTGCTGAAATCTATGCTGTAGCAGCCAAGAAAAATCCACGATTTTTTGATTTTTATCGTAGCCTCGAGTCTTACCGACGTAGTTTTTCAGATGGACGCAGCGTCTTGATTATGAAGGCCAGCTCACCTTACCTTCGCTATCTTCAGCACGGCGATGGCTTATTGAAGTGAATCGGCTTACTGGAGAATTCGGCGCAGCCCTATGCTTAGTGGTGATTATTGAAGGTTTGGTTCTGCTGGTGATTCCTCGATTGTGGCAGCGGATGGCTGCCGAAGCCCAAAAGCTGTCAACGCAGCATTTGCGCATTACCGGTTTGACGGCGGTCGCACTAGGACTGATCGGCCTACACTGGTTGCGATGAACCGGAAACCGGTTCTAGTCGTGATCTCCGGGTTGCCACAGGGACGCTCGGAGTGGCCTTCCGCGCACCTTCCTGAGTTCGGGCACATTATTCGAGACTGAGTCATGGGAAAATCCGTAGTCATTCTTGGGGCGCAATGGGGCGACGAGGGTAAGGGTAAAATTGTCGACTTGCTGACCGAGCGGGTCGGTACGGTGGTCCGATTTCAGGGCGGCCATAATGCCGGCCATACTTTGGTCATTGATGGTGAGACCACGGTATTGCACCTGATCCCGTCGGGGATTCTGCGGCCTGGGGTGCAGTGCCTGATTGGCAATGGGGTGGTGCTATCTCCGGCGGCGCTGCAAAGTGAGATTATCGAGCTTGAGAACAAGAATGTTGAGGTTCGGTCGCGCTTGAAGATCAGTCCTGCGACACCGCTAATCATGCCCTACCATATTGCTCTGGACCAGGCTCGCGAGAAGGCCTCGGGAACTAAGGCGATTGGCACTACCGGCCGTGGTATCGGTCCGGCCTATGAAGACAAGGTCGCGCGGCGTGGTATCCGTGTGGCTGATCTGATGTATCCATCCGAGTTACAGGAAAAGCTGCGGGCGGTGATGGATTACCACAATTTTGTACTGACCCACTGGCTGCACGCTGAGCCTGTCGATCTGCAGCAGATCCATGAGGAAGCACTTGCTTATGGCGAATATCTCCGGCCCATGGTCGCGGATGTGGCCAGTTTGCTGCATTCGGCACGACTCGCCGGTGAGAACATACTCTATGAAGGTGCCCAGGGGGCTCTGTTGGATATTGATCACGGCACCTATCCGTATGTGACTTCTTCCAATACTACGATTGGTGGCGCTCTGGCGGGAACGGGGGTGGGTACACGCGATATCGATTATGTTCTCGGCATTTGTAAGGCCTATGCTACGCGTGTGGGTGGGGGACCTTTCCCGACTGAACTGCACAATCAAATGGGCGAGGAGTTGCGGCGTCGCGGTAACGAGTTTGGTGCCAGTACGGGCCGCCCCAGACGTTGTGGTTGGATCGATCTGGTAGCGCTGCAACGGGCTACGCAGATCAATGCCATTTCCGGCCTAGCTATTACCAAGCTGGATGTGCTGGATGGGCTTTCGAGCATCAAGGTTTGCATCGCCTATGAGTTTCGTGGCAAGCGCCGTGAGCTGGCTCCATTGGATGCGGCGGGTTGGGATGAGTGCAAACCCGTGTATCTCGAGTTCACCGGTTGGAGTGAGCCCACCTCGGGGGTGCGCGAGTGGCATCAGCTGCCCGCTGCTGCCCGCACTTACCTGCGGGCTATCGAGGAGCTTTCCGGATGTCCGCTGGCGATCGTGGCAACTGGCGCAGATCGCGACGATACTATCGTTTTGCAAGATCCATTTGCCTAAAGATGGGGCGGCTGACTGGACTATTCCGAATCTATCGGAGATTCAGTAGTGGCCGCAGGTTTCAGATTCTGTTGCTTACAATTATTGCGACCGGTGCGTTTAGCCTGGTATAGCGCGTGATCGGCGGCACTAATCAGCTTCACCGCGGTGCAGCGGCCGCCAGGGTGACAGGTTGCCACGCCAATGCTGATGGTCAGGTAGCGTGACACGCTGGATCCTGCATGGATCAGCTTTGCCCGTAGGACCTCACAACGTAGCCGCTGGGCGATTTCCATGGCAGCTTGGCCATCGGTACGGGGCAGGATGACCGTAAACTCCTCGCCTCCGTACCGCGCGAACACGGCATCTGTACCACGCAACAAGGTGCGTATCTTCTCGCCGATCCGGCTCAGGCAGGCATCACCAGCCTGGTGGCCATACAGATCGTTATAGGCTTTGAAATTATCGATATCGATCATCAACAATGCTAAATATCGTTGATGGCGTTCAGCATATTTCCAGTGTTCGGTTAACGCCCGATCAAAGCCACGTCGGTTTTCGGCACCAGTCAATGCATCTTCGTTGCTCAGACGCTCCAGCTGGTGGTTGGCCAGGGTCAACTTGTGGTTCAGTTGATCGAGTTCGGAGACCAGTTGCTCAGAACGGGTATTTGCATTACGCAAGCGGGTGCTGATCAGGCGCAGATTCAGTACCCCACCGATCTGGTCAGCTAAAATATCGAGTACCTGGCGTACTTCGGGCTGGAAGCTACCTGCGACGGGGCTTTCCATATTAATCAGTCCCAGCATGCTGCCATGATACTTGATTGGCATCACCAATTCGGCTTGGGTCAGAGAATTGCCGGGAAGATAACCCGCTGCGTTGCTCACCTCAGGCTCGTAGACGGCCTGTTTAAGTTGCAGTGCCTGCCCAGTTAATCCACGGTTTTCGGGCCACCTCATACCTTCTTGCAAGGTGAAATGGCTTTCTCCGGCATGGGCCTTAAGCACTAACCTCTGACCCTCAACCAGACAGAGCGTTGTCAGTGACAGGTTGAAACGATCATGCAGATAGTGCACCACGCTGAGTAGAAGCACGTCCATGTCTTCCTCGAAAAGAAGAATATAGGAGAGATCCAGCATCAGGTCCGCCAATGCGGCATGGGTACGATATCGCTCGAGGGAGAGCAGGATACGAAGTTGGGTCAACAGTGCAGGCATACCTTGACCCAGCGTATGTTTTACTACCGCGTTACGGTATCCCCGGGGTAGGTTGATATGCAACTTGCCAAGCTCAGTCTGGGTTTCGTCAAGCACCTCGAAGGTCAGTCGCGTGGCCGTCGCGACCGAGTTCGGTATGCTATCGGATCTAGAAGGCGTTTCAAGAACGATCCTGCAGCCGGGGATGCCTTGGGTAAGGGATCGAGAGAGTTGGCCTACCCATTGTTGACTACTTAGACATCCGGCCAGTGCTGCGGACAGCCGAGCACCGGGCCAACGAACCCCATTGTGCTTCGCGGCGTCGTTCATGTTTGGCCCCTGATGGTCTGGGGTAGAATACCTTGGCGTAATGCCGAGAGTGGGGTCGGGATGAAGCTGTTATTAAACACCGTCAATCCTGCGTGATATAGTGGTTGGCGAATACGGTACGTTTTAAAAATCCGTGTCAGGAAGCACAGAATCCTCTCCCCAGGATTGCATCAAGCAGTCCATTGGGTGCTATTCCACAGCATGGGAAATACTTCAGTATAACGCCCATTCAAATACCTAAGGTAACCTCCTGGCTTTGCCGGGGGACACATAAGGTTTGACCTATACAGCAGTCGCTGTGAATCTGGAATCTCAACCAAGAGGTGAGGATTCACGATGAATTCCGCCAATTTATTGCGGGGTGGGGTGGGGGATGCCGATGAAACCTGGATCGGGTGTGCTATGCCACTTGGTGAGTTCAGATCCATCGATGGGCACGGCACGACTGCAATGGAATGACTGCTCCTGAACACCACCACTCAGGCATCGCCTACCTGGTGCCGCAAGCCGTCCATGACGGCCGCACCAACGAGATCCTCGAAGCGCGCGCAACGGACTCTGGATGCTGCCTACGAGGCCAACCCCGCCCGCTTCAAGGGACAACGACCCGAATCTAACCGGCCCCCCACCGGAGGTGGTCTGGATCAACTCCCCCGTTCGATGCCTCAGCCGACCAACAGGAGCTTGCCTAGCTACATTAATTTTGACAACCCGGGGTCTCATTTCCCTTGACACATTGCACCCCGGAAATCCCGGAGGCTGGTGGGCGTGAGTCATGCCGCCATGGCATGATCGGTGGTTTATCGAGACGGTAGACTGCTTCGACTTTCCGGTTCTTCCATGATCATCGATGAATGATCCCATACCCAAATCGTTGGTGGGTATCGGCTATGCTGCAAGTCACGCCTCACCGCTGGGGCAAGGCGATACATTCCAGCTGGTCGGGAAGGGGCGCATCGCTGCCGACGGCAAGATCCATATCGATGACCCCATCCGTTACAACGGAGACAGGAGCTGACATGCTGGAAATTTATCAACACGATGGTGAAATTCGTGAACTCTGCCTGGCCCGGCCCCCCGTCAATGCCCTCGATCCGACTCTGCTGCATGCCTTGTATGAAGCGATCCAGGCGGCCGAGCGTGAGGAGGTGGCCGGCTTGATACTTTCCGGCGCCCCGGGGCTGTTCTCGGCCGGACTGGATTTGCCTATACTGTTGACCCTGGATCGCGATACCCTGGTCAAAGTCTGGCACGACTTTTTTGGATCAGCCGAGCTGCTCGCATGCAGCTCCATGCCCTGTGTCGCCGCCGTGACCGGTCACAGTCCGGCGGGTGGAGCAGTGTTGGCAATATGCTGCGATTACCGCATCATGGCGCGGGGGTCGTACCAGATCGGTCTCAATGAAGTACAGGTCGGTCTGACCGTACCGGGGGTCATCGGCCAGGCCCTGGCCCGCCTGACCGGGCCTTACCGAGCCGAACGCCTGCTGGTCTCCGGGTCCCTACTTGAGTCCGACGCAGCTCTGGCCTGCGGCTTTATCGACGAATTATGCGAGGTTGATCAGGTGCGTAACCGGGCTCTGGCCTGGCTGCAGGAACTGCTGGCGCTGCCTCGCAAGGCAATGCTGGAGACCCGGGCCATGGTACGCAGTGATCTGGCTAAGGCCTTTGCCGATCCAGAGCGTTTGCCCATCGCCGCGTTCAATGACGGTTGGTTCCATCCGCAAACCCAGCGAGCCCTCCGTGCCACCGTGGAGCGGATACAAAAGAAATCCTGAAGCAAACGTAACCCGGGTGGAGCGTGGGCATAGTCCGGGATGACGAGAACAAGAGGGGCCCGGGATGACGGAATTTTCGGTGCTTGTCCAAGCCGGAGGACGGCTTGGACAAGCTCAGCATGAAATGGCTCACTTGTTTATAAAGCACGACACTAGGAATCTGTCTGCATACCTCGACGACCGTATACGCTACAGGTCGCCATAACACGCGCAATTCTACGCTACGGCAATTCTCTATCGACAAGGAGCGATCCTATTCATACGTTAAGTGTGTGTATCCACACACTTTTTCGTTCTAGAGCCGTTGCTCATCCCGCTTGCCGCTTACGGGAACAAAACGGGGCAGACTTCAGTCAGCTACGTGCCTGCTGATACCTCGCTTGTCTACGCACAACATCCGCTCAGTACTGTGTATCAGTTCAAGATGCGATCGAGGCCGCTGGGATGTTTCCTATCCGGTTAAGTGGCCAATTGGCACAGAATAAGCCAGAACTTCAAACCCATAATCTTTACACAACGGAATTATTGAATGGTTAGGCTCCGTATAATTCTATAGGAAGATGGGCTTCTACCTTTTGAGTAACGTTGATGGGGGTGTGCGGTAACCCAATCGCAGCCCCTGGGCCGATATGACAAGCAGCGGCACGGCTATGCCGTTTTCAAAATACGGTGATTTCTCAGCGGCGCAACTTCGAAAGCAGCCGCAATAATTCCATGTACAGCCACACCAGGGTCACCATCAGGGCGAGTGCGCCCAGCCATTCCATTTTTTGTGACGCGCCATTCGCCGATGCCCGTTCGATGAAATCAAAATCCAGCAGCAGATTAAACGCAGCAATACCCACGACCAGCAGACTGAAACCGCTGCTGATCAAGCCGATACTGCCGCCGAAAAACCCCATCACCATATCGGCTAGGTAGATGAGCAGGATTCCACCCGTGGCTGCCATAATACCGGTACGCAATTTATTGGTGACCCGAATCAGTCTCGAACGATAAAGGAACAGCATCACCGCCATAGTGGCAAAGGTGAGCCCTACTGCCTGGATCACGATTCCGGGATAGCGCACCTCGAAAATCGCTGATATGCCACCCAAGGCAAAGCCTTCGGCAATCGCATACAAGGGGGCGGTGAATGGAGCGGTGCGCGGCTTAAAAAAAGCCACCAGAGCCAGGATCAACCCGGCGATAAGGCCACCGATCATATACGGCTGTACAGCAGCAATACCGGCGGCAACACCCGCCGCCGTATTTTCTGACACCAGGGTTGCCGATGAAAACCGCATCCAGGTCCAGGCTGCCGTGACCAGGGCCAGGATCAACAGAATGATGGTCTTGTTGATGGTCCCGTTAACCGTCATGACCTGACCGTCGACGGTCCGGGTCTTAAACAGTTCGTTCTTGAATACCGGATTGCTGGAATTACGCATAAAGGATTTCTCTGGGGAAAACATAGGTAAAAAATGTACCGGGAGTCAGTATTGGATCACATCCATGCTGTCGAGTTCCAGTACTGCAGATTATGATTCATCTACCAGCCGGTCCGCGGCGGCGATAATGCTGCTTTCTCCAGGCAGAACCTGTAGTGCGGCACCTGCCAAAGGTGTATAGGTATCCGCACCGGATACCCGACGCAGGGGCCGTTTTCCCAGGCCCGCTTCGACCAACGCAGTGATGATACCTTCACCCATACCGGCGCTATGACGGCCTTCATCCACAATCAGAATCCGCTTGGCCTTGCGGGCTTGTTCAACAATATAGGCTTCATTCAACGGCACCAACCAACGTAGATCCACCACCCGCACTTGCCAGCCATGTTTGGCTTCGATGCTCTTCGCCGCCCGCAGGCTCATGGGCACCCCGTTGCCAAAGCTAAAGATCACCAGGTCTTCACCTGCGCCGTATACTCGTCCTTCTCCCCAGGGCATGGCCTGATCAAGACTAGGATAGCTGAACTGCCACTGCCCATCACCCGGATCGTACAGATCCTTAGTCATATACAGGGCAATGGGTTCGAGAAACAGACAAACCCGGCCATCCATTCTGGCCAACGCCATCATGGTGCGCAACATGGTTGCCGCATCATCGCCACGGCAGGGGCAGCCGACGACTAGACCGGGGATGTCCCGCAAGGCGGTGATGGAATTATCGTTATGGAAGTGTCCGCCAAAGCCACGTTGATAGCCGAGGCTGGCAATTCGCACCACCATGGGATTGCGATACTGGTCATTGGAGAAGAACTGCAACGAACAGGCTTCGCCACGAATCTGGTCACAGGCATTGTGAAAATAGGCCAGGTATTGAATCTCAGGCAGCGGCAGCAATCCCATGTTGGCGTAACCTTGGGCCAGGCCGAGAATCATGGTCTCGTCGAGCAGGGTGTTGAAGACTCTGGCACCCTTAAAGTTTTTGAACAGTCCTTTAGTGACGGTATACACCCCTCCTTTGCGGGCCACATCCTCACCAAACAGCAATGCTTCAGGATACTTACACAGTACATCGTGCAGGGCCTGATTGATCAGGATAGAAAGATGCCGCGGCGGTTGTTTCTCGGGAAGTTGGGCCTCACCGCCAAAAATCTGCAAGCGGGCCTGCTGAAAATCGTTGCGAGTCGCTTCGGTTTGTACCGCTTGGGGTGAATACGGGGCCAGAGGCTGCATGATCTCAGCTAGCGTATCGAGTTTAGGCAGCGCATCGGCCTTTTCTGCAGCAGCAAAACAGCGTGCGCGCAGCGCCTCGTACCGGGCTAGCAACACGGCCTGATCATACAATCCTGAGGTAAGGGCAATCGCTGCCGAGCGCAACAATGGATCGCCGGCTTCGACGGCAACCAGTTCTTCGATACTGCGCCACTCGATTTCGAAATCCGTACCGGCGTGGCCCATAATCCGGGTGGTACGCAAATGTAGAAATGTAGGCCGACGGGTAAGCCGGCAATGCTCGACCGCCTGCATCACTTCAGCATAACCAAGACTCAGATCGATGCCGTCAGCGTGAAAATAGTCCAGGTCACGACGGTCCTGGAAGTTCGCGGCAATCCAGTTGTACGGGGTTTTTACAGAGATACCGATGCCGTTGTCTTCACAAACAAACAGCACCGGGGCCGGTAGTTTCTGATAAGCCGTCCAAGCTGCCGCATTGAATGCAGTCTGTGCCGTGGCATGATTGGCGGAGGCGTCACCGAACGAACAGATGACGATCGAATCGTCCGGTACCGGTAAAGGGTGGTCCATGCGCCGGGCCTGTTCGATAGCCACTGCAGTACCCAGCGCCTTGGGAAGATGTGAGGCAATGGTTGATGTTTGCGGCAAAACCCAGAGAGGTTTTGAACCCCAGACCTTGTGCCGACCGCCTGAAATAGGATCGCCCTTGCTGGCGGCAAAGGACAATGCCGAGTCCATGACCGGATCCATACCGGGCAACTTACGAAATCGTTCAGCCATGAAACCGCCTGAGCGATAATGTAAAAACGCCGGGTCGGTATATCGGGTCAAACGCGCCACCATGGCATTGCCTTCATGTCCGGATGACCCAATGGTGTAAAACACTTTGTTTTTGACCCTGAGAACTCTGGCCATAAGGTCAAGGTGGCGGCTAATCATCTGTGATTCGAACAGCTCCATGAAATCACCTGCGCTGCAAGCACTGCCCGGCAATACCGGGGCATCAAAGGAAGCCGGCGTACCAATATTTCCCCGCCACTGTTGGACGAATTCAATGAAATTCTGGTCAACAATAGCGGCACGGTTAAAACCTTTGTGGCGAGGATCGATGGTATCAGGATGAGTAGCCATAGATGTACAGCTTCAGAAAAGGGTGGCGGGCAGCAAATAGCAACCGCTACTGGGTAAGCGCAGGTAGAGTCCACCGATCGCAGTAGAGAGAACATAGAACCCGGTAATCGGCAATGTCAGATGGTAACTATTCCGGGTGGCTTGCCTATCGTTGTCAGTAAGCTCGAGGGTTACCAGAGCGGCTTGGAAATGAGTTGGCCCGGCTCTCCCCTTTTATAGGGGCATATCGGCAATAGGATTCAATCGCTTGAATCTGAGTGATGTCATGGCTTAGACATTGCCACGCCACCGTACCCTGCTCCGATTTGGGCACTAAACGAACCGTATACAAGTTGTTGCTCACCGCCCCGGTAAAACGGACGACCAGAACTCCGCCCGGTTGCACCGTAATGCTGCTAATTTCATTGGTGGTGAGGTAATCAGGTTGTCCAACATGGGCTTCGACATTGCTTGCCGGAGCCTGGCCGGTTTTATTGATCACATTGGCCACCGCCATCTTGGTGGCCGAAAGCAGCAGCGAACTAAGGGCAATATGTAATGCTTGCGCGTCCAGTGGTACGGCTGACGGGGTGCTTGCCTTGAGACTGGTACCCCCGGATACAACGGCCGCAGGAGCCGCAGCCAATACGGGTGTAGATATGAATATAACTGATAGAACAATAGCTTGTATTCGCATATTAATGTCCTTAGAAAGCATTAATGCCAGTCACTTCACGGCCTACCACAAGTTCATGCACCGTTTCGGTGCCTTCATAGGTAATCACCGAATCAAGATTCAGAGCATGGCGGATCGGTGAATACTCCACGGTGATCCCGGCGCCACCGAGCAGATCACGGGCATCGCGAGCAATATCCAGTGCCATACGGACGTTGTTCCATTTGGCCAGACTGACCTGAGTCGGATGCAAGCTTCCTGCATCCTTGAGTCGGCCCAGTTGCAATGCAAGCAGCTGCGCGGTGGTAATGCGCCTGGCCATATCGGCCAGACGCAGCTGCACCGCTTGGTTGGCTGCTAGAGCGCGTCCGAATAGCTGGCGATTTTTCGTATAATCCAGGACCTCGACAAAACAGGCGATGGCGGCACCAATCGGCCCCCAGGCAATACCGTAACGAGCCTGATTCAGGCAGCCTAGCGGTCCCTTGAGCCCTTGCACCCCATGCAATCGATTAGCATCGGGCACTCGCACATCATCAAAAAACAGCTCACTGGTGACCGAAGCACGCAAGGACATCTTGCGGTGGATATCCCGGGTCTTGAAACCCTGCATACCACGCTCGACTAAAAAACCCTGGATACCCGCATCGGTCTGTGCCCAGACAATAGCCACCTTGGCGAGGCTGCCGTTGGTGATCCACATCTTGGCCCCATTGATAACCCAATCGTCACCGTCACGGCGAGCATGAGTTTTCATATTGGCCGGATCGGATCCCCCCTGCGGTTCGGTGAGACCAAAACAACCAATCGTTTCACCCTGAGCCATCGACGGCAGCCAGCGCTGCTTCTGCTCTTCGTTGCCGTAGGCGAAAATCGGATACATGCATAACGAGGTCTGTACTGATACGAAACTGCGCAGGCCCGAGTCGCCGCGCTCCAGCTCCTGGCAGATCAGCCCATAGCTCACGGCGTTCATGCCCGCACAACCATAGGCTTCAGGAAAGTAACTGCCAAGCAAGCCCATACCCGCCATTTCCGGGATCAAATCGAAGGGGAATTCGGCCCGGTCGAAACAATCACCGATGATCGGCAACACCCGTTCGTCGGTAAAACGGGCCACGCTATCCTGAACCATACGCTCCTCATCACTGAGTGCGGCGCGCACGTCAAACAGGTCACTGGGATTAAGCTTTTCAGACATATTCGTCCGTATCTGCAAAACCTTTATTCTAGCAGTCTGAAGTGCTGCGCAGTGCCCATATGGAGTCGACCTCATCACCTATCAGACCGCCCCCCCCATTGCAGGGACGGGAGATACTTTTACATACCATGTCTTACTGGGGTGATGCGGTATTCAGAATGTGTTTGAGTCCGGCGGCTGAGGGCAGACCGGGAATAACATGGACTTTTTTG
>ENA-ORDP01001354-ORDP01001354.1-marine-sediment-metagenome-genome-assembly--contig:-NODE-1354-length-13598-cov-3.124566_pt1 | contig 13598 bp, 11 predicted proteins | sample MGYA00248627_ERZ508539 | MGnify/ENA primary metagenome ERZ508539 (study PRJEB26208, sample SAMN05571518) | marine sediment metagenome | biome: deep sea; feature: Hydrothermal vent; material...
CGAGGCTATCGTGGTGGGTACTGCGGTAATCATCACTCTAGCATTGACGTTGTTCGCATCCTGGGCGATTGGTTTCACCATCAATCGGGTATCACTGTTTGCGTTGATTTTCTCGATCGGAATTCTGGTTGATGATGCGATTGTGGTAATCGAGAACATTCATCGACATATTGCGCTGGGTAACCACAAGCTGCTGCAGACGATTCCGCAGGCTGTGGACGAGGTGGGCGGCCCCACGATTCTGGCCACTCTGACGGTGATTGCCGCACTGTTGCCGATGGCTTTCGTAGGTGGGTTGATGGGACCGTACATGCGCCCGATACCTATCAACGCCAGTGCCGGTATGTTGATATCGCTGGTCGTTGCGTTTGTGGTGACGCCGTGGATGGCCCTGCACTTGCTGCGCAAGGTGGCCAAACAGCATGAGGATCATGCCACCGGGGCGGGTCATGCCCAGGAGTCCAAGCTCGACCAGAGCCTGTATAAACTATTTAATTATGTAATGACGCCGTTTCTCAGCAGCCCCAAGGCACGTCGGAATCGCCGTCGTCTGTTCATGACGATGGGTATGCTGGTGGTGCTAGCTGCGAGTTTGGTGGTCGTCAAGGGAGTCATTCTGAAGATGCTCCCCTTCGGCAACAAATCGGAATTTCAGGTGGTCTTGAATATGCCGGCTGGAGCCACCTTGGAGCAGACCAACCGGGTGCTGCTCGATATGACTCATGTCCTGGACAAAGTGCCGGAAGTCACCAATTACGAGGTGTATGCCGGGACCTCTGCCCCCATCAACTTCAACGGACTGGTGAGGCAGTATTACCTGCGCTCATTGCCCTATCAGGGTGATATCCAGGTCAATCTGATCAATAAACATGAGCGTGAGCGACAAAGTCACGTCATTGCCATGTCGGTACGCCCGGCCATCGCGCGGATTGCCAAGCGCTTCGGGGCCCATGTGCAGATAGTTGAAGTGCCTCCCGGACCACCGGTAATGGCCCCAATTGTAGCTGAAATATACGGACCTAATTATCAACAACAACAAAAGGTTGCCTTACAAATAGAGAGCTTATTCGAAAAAACACCGGGTATTGTCGATATCGACAGCAGTGTCGAAAACCTTAAAGCCCGGCGTAAACTGGTGCTCGTGGATAAAACCCGGGCGGCGACGCTGGGGGTCTCCCAAGCGCAGATCGTCAAGGCTATTCAGGCCGGTATGCATGGTGATCCGGTCACCTATCTTGAAGATGGCCATGCCCGTTATCCAGTGCCCATCGTTCTGCGACTTCCGGAGAGCAGTCTTGGCTCGATGAACAACGTGTTGAATTTGCGGGTTCGCTCCCGTTTCGGTCAGCTTATTCCTTTGTCCGAAGTGGTGCGGGTGGTGAGTGCCCCACTCGATCAGGCGATTTACCACAAGGATTTGTTGCCCTATACCTTTGTTACCGCAGACGATGCAGGTAGCGAGGACAGTCCCTTGTATGGGATGTTCCGCCTGGTGAGCGAAATTGCCGGGCGCACGTTTGCCGGCTATCACCTCGACCAGTACTTCATTGGTCGGCCTGCCAATGGGGCACATTTTTCCATCCATTGGAGCGGTGAATGGACTATCACCTATGAGACCTTCCGCGACATGGGTATCGCGTATGGGTTTGGCTTGATCCTGATTTACCTGCTGGTGGTTGCGCAGTTTCGAAGTTACCTCGTACCGCTGATCATCATGGCCCCGATTCCACTGACCATCATTGGCGTGATGCCAGGACACTGGTTGCTTGGAGCACAATTTACGGCGCCTTCAATGATCGGTATGATCGCTCTGGCCGGTATCATCGTCCGCAACTCGATTCTGTTGGTGGATTTCATCAATCATGCGGTGCAGTCCGGCAAGCCTTTGGATACGGCGGTGATCGAATCCGGTGCGGTGCGAGCGAAACCCATCATTTTGACAGCCATCGCGGCGATGTTGGGAGCGTTCTTTATTCTTGGTGATCCCATCTTCCAGGGTCTAGCCGTGTCGCTGATCTTCGGGGTGTTTATTTCCACTATATTGACCCTGCTGGTTATTCCGGTGCTGTACTTCAGCTACCTGCAGCATCATGGTGGCCGGGTACCTGGGACGGTAAAAGCCTAGCTATAGACTGGCAGTCTTGAGGGTGTGAGCCCCGGCTGGTTTGGGGTAAGCAGGTCGTTCCAGTCGCTGCCATCGGACGGAAGAGTGCTATGCTTGATTTGCGCTTCGCATTTCAAGCTAAGAGTATTGTTATATGTCTGCTTCCTCATCGCACGGTGGTGCCCGCCCCGGGGCCGGTCGCAAACCGGCCCGTGAATCGACCCGGCAAGTCCGGGTCCCGCTAAGCCAGGTCCCCATTGTCCGGGCCTATATCGATGCCAATCGCCAGCCTGCGCTGGCTCGTGATCCACAGCCGGTCAGCCTGATTCCTTCCACGGTCGCTCTGACGGTGTTCGCCAGCCGAGTACCGGCAGGCTTTCCAAGCCCTGCCGATGATTATGTTGAAGATGTAATCGACCTGAATCGGCATCTGATTATTCAGGGGCATGAACCGGCCACCTTCATGGTGCGGGTGGAGGGTTGGTCGATGATTGGTGCAGGCATTCATGACGGGGATGAGATCATGGTCGACCGAGCCCTGACCCCCCGTCAGGGCGACATTGTTGTGGCCATCGTCAACGGTGATCTGACCGTCAAACGGCTCGGTAAGGTGGGCAATGAACTGGCGCTGCTGCCAGAAAACCCGCATTTTAGACCCAGAATTTTCAAGGGAGAGGAAACATTGGAAATCTGGGGGGTGGTGACTCGTTGCCTGCGGAAGTTGCGCCGATGAATGGTATGCCTTCAGGGCGTATCGCGCTGGTCGATGTGAATAACTTCTATTGCTCGTGCGAACGGGTTTTTCGCCCGGACCTGGAGGGTGTACCGCTGGTGGTGTTATCGAATAACGACGGTTGCGTGGTCGCCAGGAGTGCTGAGGTCAAGGCCCTAGGAGTGCTGGTGGGGACCCCATGGTTTCAATTGCGCGATCTGGCCCAAAAACACGGCATCCTGGCCTTCAGCTCAAATTACACGCTCTACGGTGATATGTCCTCAAGAGTGATGCGCGTCATCAGCCAGTTCAGTCCGGAGCAGGAAATCTATTCGATTGACGAGGCTTTTCTCGATTTCAGACACCCGCCCCACTTGCCGTGGGTGACCACCGGCCAAGCCATTCGTGCCCGGGTGCGGCAATGGACCGGATTGTCGGTGTGTGTGGGTTTCGGCAGTACCAAGACCCTGGCTAAACTTGCTAACCATGTAGCCAAACACAATCCGCAATGGCAGGGAGTTTGTGATCTGGGTGCATTAGCATCCCGGGATCTGGAATCCTTGCTGGCCACGATTGAGGTTCGTGAGGTCTGGGGAGTCGGCCGGCGCTTAGCGGTACAGTTGAGTGCTGCCGGGGTGCACAGTGTTGCCGACCTGCGGGCTTGTGACCCCCGGTGGATACGGTCGCGCTTCTCGGTCGTGCTCGAACGCACACTTAGAGAGCTCCAGGGCCGACCCTGTCTTGGCCTGGAAACCATGGCGCCGACCAGGAAGGAGATCATTACTTCCCGCAGTTTTGGCTGTCCCATCTACCAGCTTGATGAACTTGCTGAAGCCGTACGGGAATATATGGCCCGCGCCGCGTGCCGATTGCGCCAGCAGGGCAGTGTGGCTGCCGCTGTGGGAGTATGGATCGAGACCAACCGGTTTCGTGAACAGGATCGGCAATATTCCCCATCGGCAACATGGCCTCTGGTGGTACCGACAGATGATACCCGGTTACTCACCCAGACCGCTCAAGCGGTGCTACGGACAGTCTTCCGTTCCGGCTATCGTTATGTCAAAGCCGGTGTCATGCTGCTTGATTTGCGGGCGCGTGGGGATCTCCAGCAAGGTGACCTGTTGGGGGTCGAGTCAGCGGCCATGGTGGCACGGCGTGCCGCACTCATGGCAACCCTGGACCGGGTGAATGCCAAGTGGGGGTCGGGGACTCTGGGAATCGGTAGTGCAGGATTAAAGAGTGACCGGCGCTGGACGGTGGCTCGCGGCAAACTGTCGCCAGCGTATACTACCAAGTGGTCGGAACTGCGCCGGGTAAGGGCCTAAGGGTTGATTTTCGTGCCAGCTTGGAATCATGAAATTCGACTTATGGGATCTCGAAAAACTGATTGCACGGCTCGATTGCCACCTGGTGTCCGCGCTCCCTCCTTGCCTATCCATAAGAGACTTCCCGTCAACTCCCGCTGCTTGATGCTCGGGTCTTGAGCTTTGAGGCCATAGCAGGTCATGATGTTGTTTCTCTTTACTGAGTCGTGCGTGTCCGTGCGGTGCGCTGTGGCAACGGTTGTCAGACGGCATGTCCATAAACCGTCTTGTTGAGCCGCTGAAGCGGGTTTGAGCCAGGGTATTCCATCGCAGCCGGAGATCTCTTTCTCTCATCGGTATCGTCGGTGTTCGGGGATTGGCCGCAATCCGAGGTGATGTTCGGTAGGAGCCCGGGTGACCCGTGGTCTACCGCTTCGCGCTGCCGGGGAAGATGTGAGTGTCCTGGCAGATTTTATAAGCCATGTCGGCTAGATGGACGGTGTGCTTATCGGCCTGGGCGGCCCCATGGGGTGCTTCAGCCACGCTGCCACATCGTAGGCTTCATCATGGGCCAGTATCCCGACCATGGCCGCACGCGTTGCTTGGCGATCGCTACCCGAAGTTTGCCGTACGGTATCTGGCACGCCGTCTGCTGAATTCAGATCGGTTCGGGTGTCCGCTCTCAATTTCATGACTTGACGTAATTCTACGGGTCTGGACGTGTCCATCACGGCTTGCACAGTTGGGTGGGCGGCAGTCTAGGGATGACCTATTTGATGCACGTCGCTTTGGGTGAGTGCGGGGGCGCAACGCAGTATGGGTTGATATTGACTTATACTCATCTTTTCAGGGAAGCCAACTCATGGGTCTCTTCTTCGCATTGATTATTGTCGGGGTCGCCGGCATTGTTCTGTTTAAGATGGTGCGGATCGTACCACAGGGCTACGTCTGGACCGTGGAGCGTTTCGGCAAGTATGTGATTACGCTGACGCCAGGATTACACCTGCTGGTTCCGTTTATTTATACGATCGGGCGCAAAGTTAACGTCATGGAGCAGGTTCTAGATGTGCCCAGTCAGAATGTAATCACCAAAGACAACGCCGTGGTTACGGTGGATGGGGTGGTGTTTTTTCAGATATTGGATGCGGCCAAGGCCGCCTATGAAGTAGCCAATCTGGAGCGCGCTGAAATAAATCTGGTCATGACCAATATCCGTACTGTATTGGGTTCTCTGGATCTCGATGAGTCACTGTCCAAGCGCGACGAAATCAACGCCCGGCTTCTGCATGTGGTTGACGAGGCCACCCGCCCTTGGGGAGTTAAGGTTAATCGCATCGAATTAAAGGATATCCAGCCGCCGCGGGATCTGGTTGATGCGATGGCCCGGCAGATGAAGGCCGAACGTGAAAAGCGCGCCAACGTTCTCGAAGCGGAAGGATTCCGCCAGGCGGCGATTCTCAAGGCCGAAGGGGAGAAGCAAGGGGTGATCCTTACGGCCGAGGGCAAGCGTGAAGCGGCATTCCGTGAAGCTGAGGCCCGTGAACGACTGGCTATGGCTGATGCCAAGGCTACGGAGGTGGTTTCTGCAGCGATTGCGCAAGGTGATATCAACGCTTTGAACTTTTTCGTGGCTACGAAATATATTGATGCACTGAAAGTTTTCGGTAATTCACCTAATCAGAAGACCCTTTTGTTGCCAATGGAAACGACCGGCATTCTGGGGTCACTCACGGGTATTACCGACTTGATCAAGGATGTACAGGCCCGGAAGCCTGGCAAAGGAGGCTGATCCCTATGGCTGGTTTTCCGGTGCATTATATCTGGTGGTCCGTGGCATTGATATTGGCTGCCGCTGAGGTATTGACACCTGGTTTTTTTCTGCTTTGGATCGGTATCGCCGCCGCGGTGATGGGGGGGGTGTTGTTTCTTTTCCCGGGCCTGGGTGCCCTGCCTCAGGCATTGTTATTTATTACCCTGGCATTTGTGTCGTGCATGATCTATTGGCGTTTTGTATTACCACGGCTGCGTGACAGTGACGACCCCGAAGCCGAGCTGCTTAATCATCGTGCAGACCGTCTGCTGGGCAAACGCTTGGTGCTGGTCAGTCCGATTCTCAACGGGCGCGGTAAAGTCGGAGTGGGTGACGGCCAGTGGCTGGCGGAAGGTCCTGATTTGCCCCAGGGGAGTGAGGTCGAGGTGGTGGCGGTGGAGGGTGGGCTGCTGAGGGTTCGTGCTGTTGCCGCCGATAGCACTGCAGGCTCTGATTCACCAGCACCGGACACCGGGGAAGAACCGTAGCGAGCGGTCCGAGTGCAAGGTGCCCCAGTGCGATCTCCTCGCCTATCCTATAGATAGGCGAGGAGTAAGTAAGGATGTAACGTAGCCATCGGGCCGCGCAGTGGGTTTATCGAGGTGCTCCACTGCCATTAACATAAAGGTGTTTTCATCTAGCTGGCAGACTTGCATCATCCGTGATTAGACAACCTGAAAGGTGGGTGGGGGGAGTTCCCAAGGAATATCGATACCGACTGTTCGGCATGCACTCCATTCAGCAAGCTGTGACCTATAATATGGAATATATGGATAGGGGCTCAACAGCCATAGCCTTACCGGGAATAGGTCGCGAGAACTCTCGGTACAGATGGCGCGCGGATCGCAGGGTGCTGATAAGGTGCGATAGAAGACGTCTACGTGTGAAAAAACAGATGCCGACATGGAGCCGGCATCTGCCATAAAAAATATTCGTAGCTGGGTGCGAATATTCAGGAGTATGCAAGACCCGCTCAGATAAGCAGATCCCTATCACTGCTGCCTGCGGCCAGGGCATTTTTGAACCAGTGCGGGCGTTTACCGCGGCCACTCCAGGTTTGCTCGTGGTCGTCCGGGTTGCGGTATTTCGGTGCAACCACGGATTTGCGCCCAGTACGGCGGCCCCGGCCGGGGTAGATATCCCCAATGGTCAGGCATTCCTCTTTCAGCATTGTTTCAATACGCTCGCGCACGATGGATATGTTCTGCTTAGCCAGCTCAGTTTGGCGGTATTTGGCTTTTTCGATCAGTTCATTGAGTTGTCTTTGATTCAGAGTTTCAAGATCTACGGTCATTTTCGTCTCCTGTGAAGATAGTCTATAGTATAAATAAGTTAAGGGGTGGAGCAGCCAGCGTTATAGACCAGCACATATATAGTCTGGATCAAAATGCCGAGAAAGAAAAGCCCTGGTAGTCTGTCGGACTAGGAATGAATCAGATGTATAAGTAGGGTAGCAATTCGAACTGACTAAAATTATCGGTAAACATACCGGCTATTCGTTCCAAAATACTCAGGAGTTGTTCCCGATTTCCCAGCCGCTTAGCTAGATGTGATAAGCCCGGCAGGCTGTCGGCTATTGTTCTTTTGGGATACTTGTTAACGCATGCTGAATCAAGTCTGTATTCGTTCAAGGAGCGTAGTGTAATCAAGGTATTCATTGTCCGGACGATGGCGGGCACGATATTCGTAAAGTCCTTGTTTCAGGCCACGTTCGCTGACTACGATACGCTGGGGTATACCAATCAATTCCATATCTGAGAACATCGGTCCAGGACGCAGCCCCCGATTGTCGAGTACGACTTCGATATTTCTGTTCTGCAGATCCTGATATAGGGATTCGGCAGCATCCTGCACTTTCGTACCGTGTTGAGTGTTAATTGGACAAATTGCCACGCTCCATGGAGCCATGGAAGTTGGCCAGATAATACCCGCCGCATCATGGTTTTGTTCAATTGCTGCGGCGACAATGCGACTAATCCCGATCCCGTAACATCCCATGAGGGGGGTTCTGGCATGACCCTGATCATCGGTCACTACGGCGTGCATGGACTCGGCATATTGTGAGCCCAGTTGAAAGATGTGTCCTACCTCAATGCCGCGGATAATGCTCAGGTATCCGCCACCATCAGGAGCCAGGTCACCGGCGACGACGTTGCGGATATCGGCAATCTGCTCCGGTTCGGGTAGATCGCGGCCCCAGTTTACACCGCTATAGTGAAACCCGGTTTGATTGGCCCCCACCACAAAATTGGCCATATTGGCCACCTCAAGGTCGGCCACTACACGGATGGGCCGGTGTGGCGAGAGCGGTCCAATAAAACCAGGGGTGGTACCGAGATAGTGGTCAATGTCTTCTTCGTTGGCCATACGGTATTCGGTCAGGTTGAGCCGTCTGGCCAGTTTGATTTCATTGAGGGTGTGGTCACCCCGTAGCAGTGCCAGGATAAATTCCGACCCGCTCATTAGGGCGATAGACTTGACCGTTTTACAGAGGGGTAAGTTGAGTAGTTCCGCTATCGCCTCACAGGTTTTCTGGGTGGGTGTGGGCTGCTTGTACAGTGGTTCGGTGGGTGATTCGCGAAGTGCATTGGATGGCTTGGCCTGAGCCATTTCGATGTTGGCGGCATAATCGGATTCACTGGCAAAAACGATGGCGTCCTCACCACTGTCGGCAAGTACGTGAAATTCATAGCTGGCTTGTCCACCGATCGCTCCGGTATCGGCCTTCACTGCGCGAAAACGCAGTCCCAAGCGGGTGAAGATACGGGTATAGGTGGCAAACATATTGCGGTATTCTCGGGCCAGACATTCCTGATCGAGATGAAACGAGTAGGCATCTTTCATCAGGAACTCGCGGGCTCGCATCACTCCGAAACGAGGACGGATTTCATCCCGGAACTTGGTTTGGATTTGGAAGAAGTTGACGGGCAATTGGCGATAACTTTTCAGCTCGTTACGGGCAAAGTCGGTAATGACTTCTTCATGGGTGGGCCCGTAACAGAAAAACTGCTTCTTGCGGTCCTGGAGCTTGAGAAGCTGACCTCCGAATTTCTTCCAACGCCCGGTTTCTTCCCACAGCTCCCGGGGTTGTATCGATGGCATGAGCATTTCAATGGCTCCGGATCGTTCCATTTCCTCACGCACCACGGCTTCAACCTTGCGCAGAATACGCAAGCCCAGCGGCGTCCAGGTATAGATACCTGCGGCCAGTTTGCGTAGCATCCCCGCACGCAGCATTAATTGGTGGCTGACAATTTCAGCATCAGCGGGTGTTTCCTTGACGGTGGCGAGATGGAATTGGCTCAGGCGCATGAATGGCAACGGGTTGGGTTGGAAGGATTGCGAATTGTAACCTGTCAGTGCACGGGAATGGTTGACACGCTACTCAGTGAGTACTGTGAGCGACTGTGGGGGTATCGAAGGCCGGTATCCGATTCGTGTTGGGATCTGGATACAACACGGGGAATCTCTAAAAACCGTCACGAGCGGACTGAGTGCAAACAGGTGTCCAGGTAATGCGGGCCGGTACGGGTGGTGTTGACGACGTCTTGGGAGTTAATCTAGCGATACAGGATAGGCGTGAGTCCGTTTGGAGGAAGCGCGTGCCGTTGCAGCAGGTTGAAGGTCTGGAAACGAATGGTGGGGATTGAGCCCCCATCGTGCCGAAACAACCCTACCCAGGGTAGACAGAGCAAATAGCCCGCGCATAACTCAGGAAAGATGGCAGTATGCCGCAATCTCTGCCTGGGTAGCCTTGAGCTGTTTTGCGCGCTGCTTGGTATCGATCGCTATCGATTTGCCCTTAGCGCTGAGGGTGTTAAGTGCCTGTTTGCTTTCCAGAAGACGCAGGTTTTTGTGTAGCCCGTCGCAATACTTGGTGCGGTTGGAGCGAGTATCGGCCATGGCTACCCTGTTGCCCGCTTGCCGCAGTCGATGGTTGGGAACAAGATTTCGGGATGGGATAGCGGTGTTGCCACCTATCTTGGTACTGCTGTTGATGAGCAGTACCTTGTAGGGGATGCCTTGGGAGGGTGGAGATTGCGAAAAATTGCGAACTCCACCATTGTCGATCCAGGTGTAAACCTGGGCAACGGCCAGTGGAACCCAAAACAGCAGTAACATAACAGTAAAGAGAATGGAGCGGCGCATAGATAGCTCGCTGCGATGGTATGCGGTAACTCTACCGCAACTGCTGGGTACCGGCATGTGAAAGGGTAGGCAGTGTGGCGGCATGGTTTACACTGCTATTGAAATCGAGACCCATCCATGAATGAACTACCCACCCGCTTCACCTCATCCCGCCGAGGCATCTATCTGTTGCCGAACCTGTTCACAACTGGAGCGATGTTCGCGGGTTTTTACGCCATTGTGGCGGCTATCGATGGTTATTTCGCACATGCCGTGGTCGCAGTGTTCGTAGCGGCCATTTTAGATGGCCTGGATGGACGGATTGCCCGTCTGACGCATACCCAGAGTGAGTTCGGTGTGCAATACGACTCGTTGTCGGATCTGGTCAGCTTCGGCCTGGCCCCCAGTCTTGTGTTGTACACCTGGTCCCTGGCAGATTTGCATCACTACGGACCGGTATGGGGCAAGATCGGCTGGACGGCGGCCTTTCTGTATACAGCTTGTGCGGCGTTACGACTGGCTCGGTTTAACACCCAGGTTGGAGTTATTGACAAGCGTTATTTTCAGGGGTTGGCCAGCCCCGCTGCGGCAGGATTGGTCATGAGCTATGTATGGGCCGCATCAAGCCTTGGCTTTTCCGGCGGCACACTGGTTTTTCTGACCCTGGCCCTGATCGTGCCAACGGGTTTACTTATGGTAAGCCGTTTTCGTTACATCAGTTTCAAAGCCTGGCCGGTAGGTGAAAAAGTACCCTTTCTGGCTATTTTGGTGGTGGTGCTGGTGCTGGTAGCGCTGACCATTGACCCGCCACGGGTATTGTTTGTGGTATTCCTTCTCTATGTGTTGTCCGGGCCGGTGTGGACCATATGGGTGCGGGCCACACATCGCCGCCGGCGTCGAGGTACTCGTGCCTGATGGCAGCTATGAACACGGTGAGGCCACCTCTTTCCGCATGGCGGGATCGATGTCTGCGCGAGCTGGGTGTACTGCCGCTGCACCTGCGCCAGGCGTCAGTTACCACGACGGTCCCTATTGAGGGGGCGCCGCGGGTTGGGGCAGAAAAGTCATGGGCATTCAAGCCGCCGGCTACAATTCCGGATGTCGCCTTAGCTTCCCCACCCCCTACCAAGCAGAAGGTGCCGTTGCTGATTATTTTGCCTGTTGGTGCCGCATCGCAGCCGCACCAGCAGACCTTGTTACGCAATGCTTTGCTGGCCTTACCAGCAGAAATGCAACGGGCACCCTGGCTTGAGGCCAGTGCAGCGGAAGCGCAGATTGGGGCTGCGCAGGCCTATCTCGTATTGGGTCAGGAAGCCGCAGCGGTGCTGGAGCGGACATTGCCTCGGAGGGGGGCCGATAGCTGTCTGATCGTCCATGCCGACGCCCCTGGCGATATTCTGGCCGAGCCTGCTCGCAAACGCGGCTTGTGGTTGGCGGTAAAAATACTGTTGCGGGGGCGGTCAGTGTAATGGTTGCCGTACTCGTCAGAGAACCCTTGCAGATCCGCCGGATGCAGCGTGAGGACCTCGCTCAGGTTGCCTTCATAGAGGCTATGGCCTACGAATTTCCATGGAGCCCGGGTATTTTCCGCGATTGCCTGCAGGCCGGCTATCACTGCTGGGTACTGGTTACCGGCCATCATGTTTGCAGTTATGGCGTGCTATCGGTGACTGCTAGGGAAGCTCATTTGCTTAATCTCTGTGTTGCGCCTGCCGAACAGGGACTCGGTCTTGGTCGGCGGATGCTGTCACGCATGCTTGATATGGCCCGTTGGCATGACACGGACAAGGTTTTTTTGGAGGTGCGTCCTTCCAACCGGCGAGCCGTCCGGTTGTATGAAAAGTATGGGTTTACCCGTATCGGCAAGCGTCCGCGTTATTACCCGACACGCCAGGGACGTGAGGATGCCATGGTGATGGTACTGAACCTGCACCCTCCACAGGGGAGTGGCTAAAACCCTGAATCCGGTTGTTTGTTTATTCGGGAGCCGTGGGGATTTTGCAGTAAGTGAGGGAGGATGACTGGCAGGTCACTTAACTGAAATGGGTAAGCCCTTATTCGCTCAGCCTCTCAACCTGCTTGCGCAACACTGCGACTTGTCGGCTCCATTCCCCGAGTCGATGGTGTTCCTGTTCGACAACCTCGGTTGGGGCGTTAGCGACAAAACGCGGGTTGCCAAGTTTACCCCGACACTTGCCGATTTCCTGCTTAATACGGTGGATCTCCTTCCGTAACCGGGCCTGCTCGGCAGCGATGTCAATCAGGCCTTCAAGAGGCAGGTGGGCCTTGGCTCCGAGCAACGGCGTGGCGGCCGAAGCCGGTGGGGTCGTATTTCCCGGAAGTATCTCGATACGTTCGATGCGACACAGTGCCTGCAGCATGCTCTGGATCGCGGTGAATCGTTCCGGGTTATCCAGGCGGCCCTCAATCAGCAACGGCACTGGACGTCCGGGAGCGATACTCAGCTCACTGCGCAGGCTGCGGACCTGGGTCACGGCTTCGATTAGGGTGTTGATCTCAGTAACGGCTGCTTGCGTTATCGCGGGCTCGGCTGCGACGCTATCCGCAGCAGGAAGGGTCGCCGGTTGGCTCGGATTGGGGTAACACCGTTCCAGGATACTGTTCTGCTGCAATTCGAGTCGCGGTGCGACTTCATGCCAGATTTCTTCGGTGATGAAGGGAATAAGCGGATGCAGTGCGCGCAGAATACCTTCGAGGACGGCCAGCAGAGTGTGCCGGGTTGACGCCGCGGCGGCTACGTCGCTGCCATTGAGTGCCAGCTTGGCCAGTTCCACGAACCAGTCGCAGTAGTCGTTCCAGACGAACTGGTACAGGTCTTGGGCCAGCAAGTCGAAGCGGTAGCTCGAAAAGTTTTCCGCAACACTCTGCATCGTGTCCCGGAAGCGGTTGTCAATCCATCTCTCGGCGGCGGTGTGCAGAACCGGCTCGTCATGGGGGGTGAATCCCTCGGTATTCATCAGTACAAAGCGGGCGGCGTTCCACAACTTGTTGCAGAAGTGTTTGTAGCCTTCGGCACGCTTGAGATCGAAGTTGATGGTGCGGCCGTAGGTGGCCAGGGCCGCGAAGGTGAAGCGCATGGCATCGGTGCCGACTGCCTGGATGCCATAGGGGTAGTCTTTGCGGATGCGCTTTTCGACCTTCTTGCGAACCTGTGGAATCAGTAGCGAGGCGGTAGATTTTTTCACCAGATCTTCGAGGCCGATGCCGTCGATCAGGTCCAGCGGGTCGAGCGTGTTGCCCTTCGACTTGGACATCTTGGCGCCGTCCTTGAGCACCATACCCTGGGTCAGCAGATTGGCGAACGGCTCGTCTGTGTGGACCAGCCCCTCGTCGCGCATCAGTTTGTGGAAGAAGCGCGCGTAGAGCAGGTGCAGAATGGCGTGCTCGATGCCGCCGATGTATTGGTCGACGGGCAGCCAGTAGTGCGCCCGCTCGTCGAGCATCGCCGTATCGGCGCCCGGCGCGCAATAACGCGCGTAGTACCACGAGGACTCGACGAAGGTGTCGAAGGTGTCGGTC
>ENA-ORDP01001355-ORDP01001355.1-marine-sediment-metagenome-genome-assembly--contig:-NODE-1355-length-13586-cov-2.936073_pt1 | contig 13586 bp, 21 predicted proteins | sample MGYA00248627_ERZ508539 | MGnify/ENA primary metagenome ERZ508539 (study PRJEB26208, sample SAMN05571518) | marine sediment metagenome | biome: deep sea; feature: Hydrothermal vent; material...
GGGCTCCGAGCCAAAAGGCTTGTGAGGCCGTCTCTATAGGTCCTTATTACCGCTCGATGGTATTACCGCCTGTAACCTCATGGACCGCGCAGATAAAACATCCACATGGCTTGCAGTTGAGGATCGGTCAGGGGGTTGGCGAACAGCAATGATTGATCGCCTTTGACGCCGTTGATCAGGCGGGCGAGGAAGGTAACGGGATCGGCTTGCTGGGCCATTTTGTATAGATCACGGGCGGGCAGGGGCTGGTCCGGGTCACCGCTTCCGGCATCGTCGTGGCAACTGGCGCAATAGGTCGCATGAATGGCGGCGGCCTGGCGCCAGCCGTCCGGCGTTACTTTGTTGGTGGTAAAGGGGTCCAGGTCGAGAGGGTGGCGGGCGATCAAACGATTTAGCTTGCCGGACTCCAGGTCTTCGGACGTATCCCCGGCTTGTTTCAGCAACCACGGCAACAACCCACGCGAACTGGCGATGCGGTCGTTCAGGCCACGGCGGTGCGCCGCCGGTAAATCGTCACCCTTTTGCAGACGCTCAAGATCACCCCGCAGGATCAGCAATTCGGCGGCCAGGATGCGGTCTGATTTTTCGCCGGCGGAGGCCAGGGGCGCAAAAAAAATGGCGACAGCGATGGTGATCCCCATCGCCGCCGCCATCAAGGCTCGTCTCACCTTAAAGCGCCTGTTAGAATTTGATCTTGGTTTCAGTCGGCATGTTTTCAGCCAGCCATCCAAGCATCGAGCCGTCGTACATCCTGGCCTCCTTGTTGCCGAGAATTTCCGAAGAGGCGAACCAGCCGACCGAGGCCCAGTGACCGGTGTTGCAGAAATTGATCTGTTCACCCGATGTCGGGACACCGGCGGCCTTGTACAGCAAGGTCAGAACTTTCTTGCTGCGGAACACGCCGCCGCCGTTTTCGGTCAACCAGTTATTGGGCATATTGAGCGCGCCGGGAATGGTCGCGCCGATTTTCGCTTTGGGGTGGCGATTGACACCCAGGTATTGATCGTTGGGGCGATGGTCGACCATTATAACGCCCCTATCCAACGCCGCCTTGACATCGGCAGTAGAGGGAATCATGTCCATGCGGAAAGACACATTGAACGTCTTGGCGCTGACATTGTTGACCCCCTTATCCAGCGGATTGGTCGGTTTTTTGTCTTTGTCCACGGCGGCAAGATAGGCCTTCATGCCGCCATCCAGGATCGACACGTTGTCGTGTCCGGCGACTTTGAAAGTCCAGTACAGGCGCGTCGCCACACCCATGTCGGACGAATTGTTGCCCGGTGCGGCGATCACCACATGGGAATTGTTATCAATGCCCAGGCTGCCGACCAGTTTGCTCAGTTGGGCGGCGGAGGGAAGCATACCCGGCACCTTGTCTTTGAGCACGCGCCAGCCGCCTTTGCCGTAGCTGGTGGTGACCGCGCCCGGTATGTGGCCACGCAAAAATGCGGGTTTGCTGCGGGTGTCCAGAATGACCACTCCGGCATTGCTGCCGTTGGCCTTGATCCAGGCGACATCGACCAGCGGCGTCGCCCCATTGGCTGCGCTAACGCCGATAAAGATGACCATGGCCAGGGTCACTCCCAGCCATTTTCCCATTGTTTTGTTGATCTTGCTCATTGCGTTCTCTCCCTTTCCTAGGTTTGTCGATAGTGGTTTTCCGCTACAATGTGACGACCAGATCGGCGCTGATGATGGCGGCGGCTGCCGCTTCCCAGCTTTCCCTGTCGTCGGCTTGCGAGCCAGTCACATCCAGATGGATGATCTGATTGCGCCCGTCGCAGGTAACGATGGATTTGGCCACCGTCTCGGCATCGGGAAACAGGCCCGTATTTAATTCAAGGATGGATTTAGGTTTGTTCATTTTACAGACTGACCACCCGATCACTCTCGACAATCGCCTGACCCAGCGCCACGGCATCGAGAAAATGCAGCTCATCGGCCATTTCCGTGACCGTGGTTTCCGGTGTGATGTCGGATAAGTCCAGCAGTTCGGCTTGCGCCGCATTGGCGTCGGTTTCGGCGACCGGTCCGGTCATTAGAATCAGCCGCACATCGTTGCCGACGATGGTCAACCCGGCGGCCACCCGCATCGCTTCCGTATGGTCGCGGCGAGCCAGTACGAGAATGGATTTGCCGTTCACAGACTGACCACCTTGTCGGCATTCGCCATCAGTTCACTGTTGATGGTCTGGCTGCCCAGTTCTGCCGGGCAGGTCTGTCCTGCCATGTGCAGGTCCCACGATGTCTCGCAGACGGCGATCCGTTGCGCCGATTTGGCGGCCTCGAGAAAACCGTCGTGGCCGAGGGCGGTGACCCCGTCGTTGGTTAAAAAACAGCCCCATGTTGCCCCCTGTGCACTTAGCGCACGACCCAAAGGGGCGGCGATGGCGGCCGAACTTGCCGTGGTCAGGTGCATCAGAACGTCCATGGCTCAGGACTCCGGCCGCATGGGCGAGGTGAACACAACCTCGCGGCTGAGGCTGCGTGTTTGCCCTGCCGGGGCGCCGGGCGGTGCCTCAAACGGTTGATCAAGAACGCTGACCCGCCGTTGTCCGGCGAGATGCAACAGGGTGCCGACGAACAGGGCATCGGTCGAATTGGCGGCGATAACCAAGACCTGCTCGCGGCCGCTCAGGCCGACTGTGCCGAGCAACCAGCGCAAGGCGTGAAAGCCGATAACCTGGCCCGAGGAATCCTTGAAATTACGCATCGGCAGGCACCGCGCATCGGTCATGGAGGCGCTGGTGCATTCATCTTCCGTGCGGATATCGATCACCCGGGCCCCGCTTGCCGCGTCCGCCCGGTTAACCCGTTCGGGTCCTGTCTGGGCCTCGGCGGATGCGCCGAAGAGGATCAGGGCAACGATCATCATCGGCACGGTTCGGTTCATCGTCTCAGCAGCCTCCGAACTTGATTTTCGGGGCTACCCCGGCACCGGCAGAAGCCTGGGCCGGAGGGTTTTCCATGTAATAGGTCATTAATTCTTCGACGCTGACCTTGCCGAACCCCTGGCCGACATCGACCGAGCCCAGGTCATAGGCCGGTTGGGCCGCCTGGGCAGCGGTAATTGTGCCGCCGTCCAGGGCCGCATAGGGAAAGGCGAAGACCGCGACGAGCAGCGATACGACGAGCGTCGCCATACAAAACAACAGGCTGGTTCTATCCATAACGGGCCTCCTTTATGTGGTGTCGTTGAGGAAACTTATGTACATGACGCCAAAGGCGACAACGAACATGATCAGCAGGGATGTGGTTTGAATATCCATTTTCCAGTTCCTTCAATCGCCCCGGTAATTTCGGATCAGATCGTTCAGACGGATGGCGGCGCCGGTCTCGGGTTGTTCAACAAGGGCCGCGAAATGCGGCACCCCGTCACGGTCCAGGCGCAGGCTTGGCGGCGGCGCGATCAACATGGCGGCGATGCCGCCCAGCGATATCACCAGTGCGGCCCACGCATAAATTGTCATTGCGATCTTTGGCATGGTTTTGTTCCCGATTAATCCTTGCGGATGTAGACCTTCCAACAGCGTTGATCCTTGATTGTTTCCAGATGGCTGGCACCCAGATCGTCGCACATGGGTGGCAGGGCTTCCATCGACGATGGATTATCGACCCGCACTTCGATCACCTGTCCGACCTCGGTCTGGCCGATTGTTTTCCTGGTCATCAACTGGGGCCGGGGACAACTGTCGCCGATGCAGTCGACCACCGTGTTGATGGTATAGGTGGTGCCGTCGCCCAGTGTCACGTCATGGCCGGGGGCGGATTGATCATCCGGTTTTGCTTTCTTGTTGAAAAATCCCATAGTTTCGTTCTCTTAGTTTTCTGTAACGGGGGTTGCTTCGTGGGTTTTGGCGATGCTCCGGTGGTGTCCCGCCTGGATCGCTTCCTTGCGCAGTATAGCACGGTAGATGGCCATTAGCACGGCGACCTGGATCAGGCCGAAGACAATGGCCGGGATGCCGAACGTGTCTTGCAGGGTACGAGCGTTGGCAAAACCCAGTTGCAGGGTCTCCAGGTTTGGCTGGCCGGTCATGCTGGCCGGGGCCGGGGGCCAGTAATTGACCGACCACAGCAGGGAAAACAGAAACATGCCGATAAATGTGAACAACAGCGCCCACACCGCGCCGATGTTGCCTTCCCCGGCCTTGACCCAGGTCGTCACCGTGCAGGCCCCGGCCAGAACCATGCCGATGCCGAACAGGAACAAGCCGGCAAACGTATTCAGACCGACATCAAAGGTCATCGGCTTGCCCTCACCGAAAGTCATGAACAGGGTAAATCCGACTGTCAGTATCATCATCGCCACCAACAGCGCCTTGGTGTTGCGATAGGTCTTGAACAGGATGGCGTCGCGCAGGGCGGCGGTATTGCAAAAGCGCGAGCGCTGAATCAGCAAGCCAACGACAGATCCAAAAATAAAGGCGATGATGCTTTCGGCGACTACAGACACGGCTCAGCCCTCCAATACTTTTTTGTAGATGATGGAACCGAACCAGGCCCCGGCGATGATGCCGCTGATGGCCAGGTATCCACCCAGATTCATCTGCGGAGTGAGGCCAAAAAAGGTCGATACATTGCAGATAAATGCCAGCCGGATGCCGATGCCCATAAGCAGACCACCGATGGTGATCATCGCCCATTCCGAAACCCGGCGGGGAAATCGCAAATAAAATTCGTTGCTTAGTTTGGCCCCGACGAAGGACCCGAACAACATGCCCAGGCTGATATATATTTTCCAGTAGCCAGCATCGGGCACGAACACCAGATTCCAAAACGGCAGGCGTTTCAGGTCATCACCCATGAAGAACTCGGCGATCAGGCCGGTCATCATGGTTTCGCCGCCGCCGACGGTCCACGCGCCAATAATCAGAAACAGGAAAATATCCAGCACCGCGATGGCGCTCATCGCGATTACCGGATCCAGGGTCTTTTTGAAGAAATCCATAACGCCGTCATCCTGCCTGTCAATAAATTGCCTGTGCCAACATAAAAAGTCTAAGCTGAATTGAAAATCAGGTGGTAGTAGTTATTGCAAACATCGTTTCCGGACAGGTCAGCGTTTATGTCAATTTTTGTCGAAATCGAGTCGGAAAACTTTCTCGGCCACATGTTCACAGCCTGCACCACCGATCAGGTCAACGAATTTATCCCCGAAAAGCGTGGCTTCCGTATTCACGGCCACAGCACCACCATTCGCCTGGAACGGGTGTTCTGGACGGTGCTGGAAGATATGTCCGAACGCATGAAAATGACCCTGCCGCAACTGATCGTGCGAATTCACGATCAATGCCTGATCGCCAACGATAAAAACATCGCTTCCTGCCTGCGGGTGATCTGCATGAAGTACACCAACATTTACACCTGAGCACGGATGTTGGCCCGCGAACACAATGCCGTGACCGGTTGTGGACGGGGCCTATCAGGCAGGGCACAGTACCAGACAGGGGGAGTCGAGCAGGGTCTGTTGGAAGGATGCCGTGATGCGCTGCGCGCTGCTGTTACTTGTGTTTTTAATGCCCATTGGGCAAACCCAGGCGGCCGAAATTCCGGCATCGATGAAGCGGGAATTTCCCAAAGCAGATTTTTCAATCCGCTCGATTGATCCCGGCGAGATCATCTCCGGCGGGGGCCGTCCCGTGACGGTATTCCGCCCATTGATCAACCGAAATTCGTGCTCGCCCGCGATCATTCCCTGCCCGGCACCGAACCCGTGCTGGGTGTCCAGCTGAACGGCCAGTATCGGGCCTACCCGGTCCGCATCCTGACCTGGCATGAAATCGTCAACGACACTTTTGCAGGAACGCCGATCACCGTCACCTTCTGCCCGCTGTGCAATGCCGCCATTGTTTTTGATCGACGGCTCGATGGCCGGGTGCTGGATTTCGGCACCACGGGCAGGTTGCGCTTTAGTGACTTGTTGATGTATGACCGGCAGACCGAGAGTTTCTGGCAACAGGCCATCGGCACCGCCATCACCGGGGTGCTGACCGGCAAGGAGTTGAAAATTATTCCGGCCCGGCTGGAAAGCTGGGACAATTTCAAGGCTCGCGCCGATGCCAATGCGACCGTACTGGTGCCCAACAATTCGTTCATGCGGCAGTATGGGGTCAACCCTTATGCCAACTATGATAACGCCTCCTTGCCGTTCCTCTACCAGGGTGAAATGCCGAAGGATATCGCAGCCATGGCCCGGGTCATTTCCACGCCTGACCGCACTTACGCCTACAGCCTGGCGAAAATTCGCCAGGACAAGCGGGTCGAGGCCACTGATGGCACCGTTTTCACCTGGACCGCCGGTCAGAACAGCGCCCTCAACGCCCGCACCATCGCCGAGGGCAAGGATGTCGGCAACGTGGTCGCTCAAGTGGCTGGACGGGACGTTCCTTACTTTATAGAATTCGCCTTCGTATTCCATGCCTTCAGCCCCGACGCCCCCATTCACCAATAAAGCGAAAGCGATTTACCAATGAGACCTGAGCGCAAACCATGGATCACCGCCTTGCAAGGCAGTCTGGTGGCGGTCGCCTCGTTTGCCGCCCTGGGCACGGTGTCGGCGGTCTGGGAAAACCCGTTTTTCATTCGCATGACCCCGTCCGGGGGCTGGGAAATCGGCCTGCTGGCCGCCCTCTCCATTCTGATGGGGCTGTATGTGATCGTCCGGATTCCGGTTTGTAGTTCAAAATCGGTGACGGCGGGGGGAATCATCGGGTTCGTCGGCATCGCCTGTCCGATCTGCAACCAAATCCTGCTGCTGATATTCGGCAGCGAATTACTGTTGACCTATTTCGAACCCGTGCGAATTTATGTGGCGGCACTGGGCGTTGTGATCACCGCCTGGGCGGTCTGGCGGGCCTGGCAGGGGCGACGTGAAATGGTCGTGTCCCTGCCGTGAACGACCCAGGTCGAAGGCGCCGCTTACGCACGGTTATCTGGACCATTGCCGCGGCCGTCCTGGCTATCGGCGGCATGTTCGTGGTTTACAGAAACCTCGATGTGGACCGCCTGGCCGCTGTTATTATCAATGCGCACCTGGGCTGGCTGGCGGTGCTCGGCCTGTCAATCCCCCTGGAACAATTGGTGCGTAGCTGGAAATGGCGGCAAATCCTTTATGACCTGCGCCCCATCGGATCCTTGCGCCTGTTCGGCGCGGTGATGGTGGGCTATTTCGCCAACATGCTGGCACCGGTGGGTCTCAGTCCTCTGGTCCGGGCCTGGCTGGTGGCGCGGCTGGAAAATCTGCCAGTCGCCACCATCCTGTCGACCACGGTCATCGAGCGATTTATTGACGGCATTGTGTTTGCCGTTATTGTCGGACTGATGATCGTTTTCGCCCCCCTGCCCATGATCGATGGCGATCTCAGGCTCTGGTTGGCGGTCGCCGGGGGTGGATCGCTGATCCTGTTCGGCGGCATGTTTCTCTATATTTTCCGCCTCAAGGACAAGCTGGCGACCGGCGATACGTTTATTGGAAAAACCCTCGAGCGGCTGGAACGGGCGTTCGGTGGCAGGTTGGAAGGTTTGCGCGAAGACCTGATCACCGGCATCATCTGGCCGACCTCGCGCCCGCGAGCCATGGGTGTGGTCGCGGCCAGTGTGGCCATGAAACTGATCGCCATCGGCCATTTCCTGTGGGCCGGGCAGGCTTTCGGTATTGTCCTGCCGGCATCGTATTATCTTTTCATCATGGTTTTCACCAGCTTCGCGCTGATTATGTCGCGATTTATTCGTATCCCCGGGGGCGGCGTTATCGGCGCCGCTTTTGCCCTGAACTTGCTCGGGGTCGCCGAAGAAGAAGCCCTGGCCATGGTCACCGTGGTGTTCGCCGCGTCTCACCTGCTGATCGCCGCCATCGGTGCCATTTCCATGTGGAAGAGCGGCTTGACGATCATCAATATTCGACAGTATATGTCACGTCAGGAAGGCTGACAAAAGATGACCAACTGTACCTGCGGCTCTGAACGATCTTTCGATGATTGCTGCGGCCCTATACTGGCCGGGACGGCGCCGCAGACCGCCGTCGCCTTGTTACGATCCCGCTATACCGCTTTTGCCATGGCCAATACGGATTACCTTGTCGCCACCCTGACCGAAGATCTGCGTCTGTCCTTCGACCGGATCGAGGCCGAAAGCACGGCGGCCGATGCGCAATGGAAGGGGCTGACCATTCGCACCGTGACCGGTGGCGGGGTCGATGACCCGTCCGGGTCGATCGAATTCGTTGCCAAGTTCAGCCTGCGTGGCGAGGCCCGCATCCATCACGAACTGTCGCAATTCAAGCGCGTCGATGGCCGCTGGCTGTGCGCCGGGGGTGAAAACAATCCGAAATCGCCGCCGGTTTCGGTGCTCAAGATTGGGCGCAACGATCCCTGTTCCTGCGGCTCGGGCAAGAAATTCAAGAAATGCTGCGGTGCCTGATGTCATGGAGCGGCACTTTCATTGCACCGCCTGTGGTAAATGCTGCAAGGGCTGGCTACCCTTAAGCCTGCACGATGCCCTGGCCAACGCCGGGCGTTTTCCCCTGGCCATGATCCTGACCACCGTTCGGCAAAGCGCCAGAGTATTCGATCTGACCGCCAGCCTCGGCACCACCATGGCTTTTGGCAAACGCAAGCGGGTGGCGGTGCTGATCACGCCGACATCTTATATGCCACCGTCAATGGACTGCCCGTCCCTGGCCGGGGATGGCCGCTGTCAAATTCACCACCACAAACCGGCGCGCTGCAAAACCATGCCCTTTTCGCCCGTGCGCGGTGAACAGGACCAGGCTGGTTTGCTGAAACCCAGGGATGGCTGGGAATGTGATGTTACCGGCGACGCCGCCGTGGTTTACCGTGACAAAGTGATTGTCGAGCGTGCCGATTTCGACCATGAACGGCGGCAATTGCAGGATCAGGCGGTCATTTTGCGGGACTATGCCGATCGCCTGATTGCCGGGGCGCCCAATGTTGCCGCCGGGCTGGCAATCGCCGCGAACAAGGCCCGAGGCGGCACTGTGGTGCTTAATTTCACCACCCTGTTGCCGCGCCTGCCGGGCGTCGATCAGGCCGATTTCGCCCGCCGCCAATTGCCGGTCATGAAGGATTTTGCCAACCGGACCAAAGGCGATGCCAATCTGGCCGACTATCACGGCTTCTACCAGACCAACATAGTCGGCCTGCAACGGTTTATCGCGGGTCTTGAGTAAATTCCCCGAACGGTGCATAAATTCGACAGAGATTGGTCGCAAGGAATTTCCCCGATGAAAATTGCTATTGCCAAGGAACGTCAACCCGGTGAAACCCGCGTCGCCGGATCACCCGACACAGTCAAAAGGCTGATCGCGCTGGGTTTCGCCGTGACCGTTGAAAAAGGGGCCGGGGCGACCGCCTCGTTTTCCGACGAGGCCTACAAGGACGCCGGAGCGAGCATCGCCAAAGACGAGGCATCGGCCCTGAAAGCCGCCGATATTGTGCTGAAAATACAACGACCGCTGACATCGGGTGGCCATAACGAAGTGGCACTGATGAAAAAGGGTGCCATTTTGATTGCCGGCCTTTCCGCCGTTGCCAACCCGAAAGACATGGCGGTCCTGGCCAAGGCCGGTATCACCAGCTTCGCCATGGAACTGATGCCGCGCATCACGCGGGCCCAAAGCATGGATATTCTGTCGTCCCAGTCCAATCTGGCCGGTTATAAATCCGTGTTGGACGCGGCCGCCGTTTTTGGCCGTGCTTTTCCCATGATGATGACGGCGGCAGGCACCATTGCCCCGGCGAAAGTTTTTATCATGGGGGTCGGTGTGGCCGGGTTGCAGGCCATCGCCACGGCCAAGCGCTTAGGCGCCGTGGTCACCGCTACCGATGTTCGCCCGGCGACCCGGGAACAGGTCGAAAGCCTGGGCGGCAAGTTTCTGACCGTCGATCCTGAAATGGAAAAAGACGCCCAGACCGAAGCCGGCTATGCCAGGGAAATGCCGCCGGAATATTTCGCCAAACAAAAAGAAGTGGTCGCCGACCATATCACCAAGCAGGATATCGTCATCACCACGGCGCTGATCCCCGGTCGCCCGGCCCCGGTGCTGGTCACCGAAGACATGGTCAAATCGATGAAACCAGGCTCGGTGATCGTCGATCTGGCGGTCGAGGCGGGCGGCAATTGCCCGTTGTCGGAACTGGGCAAAGTGGTTGATGCGCACGGCGTTAAAATCGTCGGCCACGACAACGTGCCCGGTCGCCTGGCCGAAGACGCCAGCGCGCTGTTTGGCCGCAATCTGCTGAATTTCCTGAGCCCGCTGGTCGATGGGGACAGCAAGACCTTGAATATCGACTGGCAAGATGAAGTGATTACCGGAACTCTGGTTACGCGGGCCGGCAAGATCGTTCATCCGCGCATGGTGAAAGACAAACCGGTAGCGAAAAAAAAGCCGGTTAAGGCGACAAAATCCAAATCAAACCGGAAGGATACCTGAGCCATGGACGCGGCAACCATCGCCGAGAATTCGACCCGCCTGGCCAACGATGCGGGAAAACTGGCGGAAGACGCCCTGCGCATCGCCGCCGAAGCGACCCAGTTGGCGACCGCCCCCATGAGCGGCGCCGACTCATCGTTTCTGTTCCTGTTCACGGTTTTCGTGCTCGCCTGTTTCATCGGCTTTTATGTCGTGTGGAGCGTCACGCCGGCCCTGCATTCGCCGCTGATGGCGGTGACCAATGCCATTTCTTCGGTGATCATCGTCGGCGGGTTGCTGTCGGCGGGACTGGGGGATATGGAATTTTCGAAAGTCATGGGCTTCATGGCGGTAATGCTGGCCTCGGTCAATATATTCGGCGGTTTCATCGTCACCCAGCGTATGCTCAGCATGTTCAAGAAGAAAAAGAAATAGGGAGCGCCCGGCATGACTGACAATTTCACAGGCTTTGCCTATCTGATCGCCTCGGTGCTGTTTATCCTCGCCCTGCGCGGCCTGTCTTCCCCGGAATCCGCCCGCACCGGCAATATGCTCGGTATCACCGGCATGGTCATCGCCATCCTGACGGCCCTCAGTGACCCCGGTGTGGTCAGCTATTCGATGATCCTGAGCGCGATGTTGATCGGTGGTGCCATCGGCACCGTGGTCGCCCTGAAAATCCAGATGACATCCCTGCCGCAACTGATCGCGGCGTTTCATTCCCTGGTCGGCCTGGCCGCCGTGTTTGTCGCCGCGGCGGCGTTTTTCAAGCCCGAGGCCTTTGGTATCGGCAGCGCAGGAGACATTTCCACGGGCAGCCTGATCGAACTCTCGCTCGGCCTGGTTATCGGCGCCATCACTTTTTCCGGATCGGTTATCGCCTTTGCCAAACTGCAAGGGATCATGGGCGGCGCGCCGATTACCTTCGGCGTTCAGCACAAATTGAACGCCCTGATCGCCATCACCATCGTCGTTCTGGTTGTTTTGCTGGTGCAGGGCCAGTCGCCAGGTATTTTCTGGGCCCTGGCGGCGCTGGCCTTCCTGATCGGCTTTCTGATCATTATCCCCATTGGTGGGGCCGACATGCCGGTGGTGGTGTCGATGCTCAATTCCTATTCAGGCTGGGCCGCCTGTGGCATCGGCTTCACCTTGTCCAACCCGGCGCTGATCATTACCGGCGCGTTGGTCGGCTCGTCCGGGGCCATTCTGTCCTACATCATGTGCAAGGGCATGAACCGGTCGATCTTCAATGTTCTGCTCGGTGGCTTCGGAAGTGACTCAGGTGATCCGGCTTCCGCCGCCGCCGGTGGTGGCGGTGACCGGGCGGTCAAATCCGGGGCCGCCGACGATGCGGCGTTCCTGATGAAAAACGCCTCCAAGGTGATTATCGTGCCCGGCTACGGCATGGCCGTGGCCCAGGCTCAACATGCCCTGCGCGAAATGGCCGATACTTTAAAGGCGGCAGGGGTCGATGTGTCCTATGCCATCCATCCGGTGGCCGGTCGGATGCCGGGCCACATGAACGTGCTACTGGCCGAAGCCAACGTGCCCTACGACGAAGTGTTCGAGCTGGAAGAAATCAACCACGAATTTTCGTCCGCCGATGTGGCCTTCGTGATTGGCGCCAACGACGTGACCAATCCGGCGGCCAAGACCGACACCACAAGCGCCATCTACGGGATGCCGATACTGGATGTGGAAAAAGCCGGCACGGTGCTGTTCGTCAAGCGCTCGATGGCATCGGGCTATGCCGGTGTCGACAACGAACTGTTCTTCGCCGACAACACCATGATGCTGTTCGGCGACGCCAAGAAGATGTCGGAACAAATTGTCCAGGCTTTGGGGTAGGGGGCTGATCATTTTGTGAAATTACGTTTGTTACTTGTGCTGCATGAACAAAGAACGTAAAGTGAACATGCCAACAGGCCATGGTGATTCAAAAATGGAGAGGATCGAGAATGAATAATGGTGGCCCGACGGCAATAGATCTGTTTTGTGGCGCGGGAGGGCTTTCGGAAGGTTTCCGACAGGCCGGATTTCGTGTTTTGGCGGGCAGTGATATCAACCAACATGCCGGCAAAACTTTTTCAGAAACCCACGATGAAGCAGTATTTTTTGATGGGCCTGTCGAAGATATTTCTGCTGAGCATTTTTTGCAGGCGTCGAATTTAAAGAGGAATGATCTTGATTGCCTCATTGGTGGGCCTCCTTGTCAGGCTTACAGTGTCTACAATCACCAGAGGGGCCTGCATGATGCGCGCAGTCATTTGTTTCGGGATTATCTTCGTATTGTCGAAGGCCTCAATCCCAAATGGGTGGTTCTGGAAAATGTAACCGGCATTAAATCGGTCGGTGGCGGACAGGCATTAAGAGACATAATTTCAGGGCTTAATGACCTCGGTTATATGGTCGAGACAAAAACTCTTAAAGCAGAGGAATATGGGGTTCCGCAAGAACGCCGGAGAGTGTTCTTTGTCGGCAACCGGGTTGGACTGCCTATTCGTTGGCCGGAGCCTACTCATGGCCTGGGCCTCAAACCGTTCGTTACAGTCTGGGATGCTCTTGGGGACTTGTTACCACTTGAAAATGGCGAAAATCCCGGTGAAATGGTGACGTATTGCCATGCTCCAAATAACCAATTTCAGCGCAAATTGCGAGGTGATTTACGTAGCGTCGGTAATCATGCGGCTCCGCGTCTGGCAAAGATCAATCTGGAGCGAATGAAATATATTCCACAGGGCGGAAGTTGGCGTGACGTGCCTATTGAACTGCTGCCCGCGGGCATGAAAAAAGCGCGTCGGTGCGACCATACAAAACGCTATGGCCGCATGAAAAAAGATGGCCTTTCCAGTACCGTATTAACCAAATGTGATTTGCACTGGGGGGCTTTCATTCACCCTGAACAGGACCGCGTTATTACGGTCCGCGAAGCTGCCCGTCTTCAGTCATTTCCTGACTGGTTTCATTTTTCGGGACCGCGTACCGAACAGTATATTCAAGTCGGTAATGCGGTGCCCCCCTTATTGGGAAAAAGAGTCGCAGAGGCTATTTTCAAGGCCAGTAAATCGCCATCAATTTGTCAGGGGACGCACGAGGCAGGGGAATCGAGTGAACGTTTTCACGCCTTGATGACCTTCATTAGGAACTCATC
>ENA-ORDP01001356-ORDP01001356.1-marine-sediment-metagenome-genome-assembly--contig:-NODE-1356-length-13567-cov-36.208925_pt1 | contig 13567 bp, 6 predicted proteins | sample MGYA00248627_ERZ508539 | MGnify/ENA primary metagenome ERZ508539 (study PRJEB26208, sample SAMN05571518) | marine sediment metagenome | biome: deep sea; feature: Hydrothermal vent; material...
TATATACAGTTACTGGACGTACTGCGTAAGGAATCAGCACTGCAACCACTATGGCAAGCCTGCCTGACAAATATCGATACCGCACTGAATCCGGAGACGCAGATCCCCGATCAGCTGCTCACCGGACAGCCACTGTCGGAGCACGCCCGCAGCGCAGCCCGCGCGGTAGTTAACCAGTGGATACCGCTGCTGCGCTGGTTGCGCGCGCGTCAGGAAAATTACCATGCCGGCATCGATACTGACGGACAGGCAGCGCAACGCAACATCGCCACCACCGAACTGAATAACATTCTGGCCCTGGCAAAACGCGCCGAGCATGCAGGCCACTGGCTGCCGGCGCTGGAATACTGGCGCCGCCTGTCCGACAGTAAACAGGTACAACACCGTCAGGCAGCACTGTCCGGCAGGGTGCGGGCGCTACTGAAACTGGGTGAATACCCGCTCGCCGAACGCCTGTTGCGTGGCAGCTATCTGAATGACGCACCAGCCGCCTTGCAGAAACAACGCTTCGAGCAGGCCCGCACGCTGTACCGGCAACTGAACAACAGCATTGCACTGCAAGGTCTGCTGGCAACAGCGCTGTCACGTTCACCGGAACCTGAGCGGCTATCGGAACTGGTCTCACAGCTTATCGACGCCGGGCGTTTACAGGATGCTCTCAGCGCAGCAATGCTGTTGCCAATCAAAAACAGGCCAAACCACACGCTGCTTGCTGTTGCGCTGAAACAGCAGGCATGGAACATTTTTGAACGACTGTTGAAGGGTGTCGATGACGATATCGAGCGTTCCCTGTGGCTGGGTTACCAGGCCTGGGCATTGGATGATCCGGACAGCGCACATCGGTACTGGAAGACGGCGGGCAGCGTCGGCGCGGTCCTGTTGCAAAAAAGTCATGAAGGGCAGCAGATCCTGGCCGCCCTGCTGCATGGTGACGCGCCGCAACATATGCTCGCTACACAACGACTGGCCTACTGGCTGACACAATTGCCGGGACCTGCAATCTGGCAACCTGCAACCGCGCTGTTGCATGGCCGCGCCGGCATGGCCTGGCTGTACTCTGCCAACCTCGACCTCGGCTTCAACACGCTGCGTGCCAGGCCCGGACAACCCTTGCAACTGCGTATTGCCGGGCCTGCCCGCCTGCGCTTCGATATTCAACCCCTGCACGAAAGCGGTCAGGATCTGCCACTGGATGGATGGCTGCGCATACAGAACGATGAGCAGGTATGGATCAGCCCGTTCACCGGCAACCGGGTATCAACGACGCTGAGCCGGCCGGGTAGCCGCCAGCGTCCCGGACGAATTGAACGGCGTGAACTGCAATTGCCGGCTGGGATACACCAGCTGGAGATTAGCGGCATCGACCGTGAATTACTGGTGCGCCTGTATGTGCAGGCACCCCTGCTGGATCTGGGTCTGTCGCAACCGGCAGCCACGCAAACACCTGCGCCGGACTGGCGTGAGCTGGCACGGGGCATTACCTGCACCCGTGCAGACGAGTTCGTGGAATGCCGGACTGGCAAAACCTCAAACCCTGTTGCCGATGCATTGCATCGACACAGTCCGCATATAGAAAAAACAACCATCGAGCTGCCTGATGTTGATACCGGACCGTGGCGTCGCACGCAACCCGCGCCGTTGCAAGCGCTGTCGCCAATACCGCAGGAAAAAAGCAAACCGTCTGCTACCTCAACCCCCTACCGGACTATGGTGTCACTACTCTGGAAACTGGAAAAATCCGCTGCCGATGCAAATGCCACCCTTGCACAGATGGAGGCACAGGCAAGGTCGGTGCAGGAACAACCACAGGCTTCTTTTGTACGTCCACTGCTGAAACGCGCCACACGCGGAGCTGACTGGCAAGCTATCGAATATGTCCCCGAGAGTGCCGGTGTACGCTACGTCGAGCGACCCGCCAATGCACCGGAATCACCCGTACTGCGTGCACGCGCCGCTCTGCTTGGTAACGAATGCCACGGCAGTCGCCTGTTAAGTGGTCATGATGAACTCGTCTACACCCTCTACAACCTGAAGCCGACAACGGTGCGGCTGGAGCTGATACCCTGCAACCTGCCGTTTGCAATACCTGCACCCATGCAGGTGCAGGTAACCCATAAAGGTAAACCTGAAACTACGCTGTCACTGTCTCGCGAGACCGGCGCCCGGTCACTGAAAATACGCACCGGCCGTGGTGAGCAGACCGTTCGCCTGCGCGTGCTCGATCCCGCCATCAACCAGTTCCTGGGCGTGCGTATCCATGACCCGTCAGCACCTGCACAGGATAACGCTGAATATATCTATCACCTGGCAACCCGTGACGAACCCCTGCGTTTCGACATAGAAGGCCCCGCCTGGCTGCGCGTCGATGAACTGCACGACAGTACATCTTTCAGTCGCTATATCGCCGTTGACGAGGGTTGGCAATCCGTACAATTGCGGCCTGACAAGGGCCACGATGAAGCCCTGTATCGCCTGTACCGGCGTAGTGCCGGCACCCCGCCGCCACCGTCCCGAATGCCGCAAACTGACGCTGCGACAACACCGGTACCCGGGCCTTTCAAGACCCCGCAACCCGTTGGCATACCACCAACAGTAATGGATGACTATCCCCTGGGCGGCCAGGAAGACGGCACATCCAGCATCGGCTTGCGCCTGATCAGCCGTACCCGGGTGGATGACGAGGAACAAAGCCGGCGCGCGCGGTTCCGCGAGAACTTTACCGAACTGCGCGGTGAGCACCGTTATTTCGACGCCGACAATAACCGCTACTGGCGCAGCGAAATCCTTGGGCGCCTGCGCGAGGACGGTAATCCGGTGCTGGGCTTCGGTCAACACCTGTATAACTGGCCGTTCAGCCGCTGGCCACGCCTGCAGACCAGTGCGAATCTGACCGGATTTATGCAAAGTCCGGGCGACGAGTTGCCCGGCAGGAATGGTGGCACCGAATGGACGGTTAATGCCAACACACGCGCACTGCTGCACATCCCCGTTACCCCGCGCACCTACCACGAACCGGCGCTGACACTGTTCGGCCGGGCCATGAGTATGAACCGCAACGACCGCTATTCGGGCACGTCGCTGGATCGCGATGTGTTCAGCCGCTACAAGGCCCGGCACCAGCGCGGGTTACGCCTGTCAGAGTATCTGCTACACAAACCCTGGATCGATACGGAGTGGTACAGCCAGCTGGCCGTGACCAGTAATGAGGACTTCAATCTCGGCAGTCCTGACAATATAGAAACGCGTATCGGCTGGCGGCAACTCATTGGTGCGCTGGATGTCGACGCCGGTTACCGGTTGCGTCACTATCTGTCGGATGATGACCGTAACAGCAACAGCACCCGTAACGATATACGCCTGAAGATGAGCTGGATGCGCTGGAATATTCTGCAGCGCCGTACGGAACTGAATCTGTTTCTGACTCACGATATCGACAACAACGAAAGCTCGGTATTCATCGGTCTGTTCCTGCACGGTGGAAACGGCCGCGGACTGCGCGACTTCCGCCGTACTGAAGTCCGTTTCCCCGATATTCGCCAACGTAACGCGCCGCACAGCGCCAACCGCGTGTCACCACCATGAAAACACTTGCCGAAACACTGTCCATCGGCCTGAGCCCGCTGCTCAAACGCCTGGAACGACACAAACTGGATACGCTGGAGACCGGCTTCCAGCACTGGTGGTCGCACAGTGACCTCACTAAACCGGGAGAGGACGACGCCGAGCAACTGGAAGCACTGATTCTTTTCCTGCTCTACGAAGTCGAGGAAACGCTTGAGGCGATCTATTACCTGCGTGGACAGCGGGTGGAGTTCGATAGCCGCTATGCGCACGCCGTCACCGACCGGGAACGCCAGCTGCATGTGCTGGACTTTGCCGGCATCCTGGGCGCTGACACAGCAACGCTGAAAGCAGATCGCGCAGCCCTCACACGCTGGTTCGGACACGATGCGGTTACCGACCGCTTTCACCGCCGTCACGGAGAGAAAGAACAACACGCGGCTTTCTGCCTGGGCCGCATCGGGGCGCTGACTGAACATCTCATCAGCACTGCGAGCGGCGATACTCTGCGTATCCGCCTGTTCCGTTCATTGCGTCTGGATACGCGCATCGAGCCCATCCTCGCCTACGACGGCGACGCGCGCGTGCGTATCAAGGCCTTCACCTGTCTGGCTGCGGCGTTGCGCGGCCTGCCGGCGGAAGCCAGAGAACGGCAGATCAAATCCGGGGTCCTGCAGTATATCTATCGGGCAGCACTCGATGAACGTCACGACCTGTGGACTCAATGCGAAGCCCTGGCGCTGTTACAGCACCTCTCTTCAGAATCCTTTACCCGTGCTGTCAGACACCGTCTTGAAGCGACCGGAACCGCCGACAACCTGTTCGTGCGTCGGCGTGTGGTCATGCTGCTGGGAAACAACCTGGAACGGTTACCCGAGCTGAACGACTTGCTGACATTGGCCGGCGATGACGGCAGCGCCTTTGTGCGCCAGGCGGTTGCACAGGCGTTGGCACACGCTCCGGAAAACACCTGCCTGTCACTGTTTAAAAAGCTGGGCTGCAATGATACCGATGAAAAAGTCCGCGCTGCCATGCTGGCCGAGCTACCGGTGCTACTGGTAAAACCAGCGCTACTCAGTCCGTTGCTGGAACTGACTGCCGCCGTGCTGGCTAACGAATCCGATGTCTTTGTACTGCGCGTAACCCTGCAGCGACTGGTCGAAGCACACGCCTGCCTGCCAACCGAGGCCGCGGCGCGCTGGCGTGATGGCCTGCTGCCGGATCTTGATCGCCTGCACCGCACAGCTGAGAAAATTTCGGTACGCCGCTGGGCGGCACGTGCCCGGGAACACCTCTGGTGCCAGTCGGAACAGCAGCGCCTGACACTGAAAAAGGAACTGGCCGAACTCGGGCAAACCATCCGGCCGGGACGGTCACGCTCTGTTCAGGCGGAGCTGTTGAAACGCGCGGCGCCTGAAGATATGGGCCGTATCCTGTCGCTGCTCGCAGAAGACGATTTCACCTATAGCCTGCAACGCGGCCTGTTTTCCACCCGCCTGCACCGCGGACTGAAATTCGGTTTCCGCAGCTGGCGCCTGCTGCACGAGTTCCTGAACCCGGCCACGGACAAACGCCAGGCATTCAGACATACCATCGGTCGTATTGCCTACGGCGATGTACGTGCACCGGCCGCCTACATGGCCGAACAGACCGAAACACGGGTCCCCGGCGAACCGCTTTACATGGAGGACGAAGACGGCTGGCGCCCTTACCTGCCACTGGTCGATGAAGTTATTTCCTGCCTCGACGAGAAAGTAAAGGCGGCCACAGTAAAGTTCTTCACCAGTGAAGGGGTATCGGAACTCACCGCACCAACCCGGTTCCGGGCACGCCTGCGCGCACGCGTCCTGCTGACGCGACGCTTTGCCAGCTACGCACGCCTGCGCAATTGGCGGGAGCAGGAAGGGGGATCGCCCAACGCCTATGTGGCTGCGCTGCAAAAACTCGGCTTTACTCTGCATTACCATCCCCACAAGACTGACGATGGCTCACTTCGCGAACCTGATCCTGCCGTGATGCGCTTCTTCCCTGCCATCTTGCCGGTATCGATATCGGAACCCGGTGTACTCAGCGAAATACACGAATACTTCTTCTCCGTGTATGAAAACACCCTGTATGAACTGAGCGTATTCCTGGTACTGGTTATGACGTTTTTCTTCGGCCGGCACCTGTACATCAATCACACTATCCGTAAGGCACGCGAACGACTGCCGCTGGTTATCGGCGGCTGGGGTACGCGTGGCAAGTCCGGCACCGAACGCATCAAGGCCGCGCTGTTCAACGCGCTGGGCTACAGCGTAGTCAGCAAGACCACCGGCACCGAAGCCATGTTCCTGCACGGCTACCGCTACGGTGAGCTGGGTGAAATGTTTCTGTTCCGCCCTTATGACAAGGCCACCATCTGGGAACAGGCCGACCTGGTACGCCTGGCCGACCGGCTCAAGACCGATGTGTTCCTGTGGGAATGTATGGCGCTGACACCCTCTTATGTACGGGTGTTGCAACAGGACTGGATGCGTGACGATATCGCCACCATTACCAACACCTACCCGGACCACGAAGACCTGCAAGGCCCGGCGGGCATCAACATCCCCGAAGTCATGACCGAGTTCATCCCGGAAAACTCGACGCTGATTACGTCTGAAGAGCACATGCGCCCGGTGCTGCGCGCCGATGCGATGAGCAAAGGCACACAAATGAAAAGCACCGGCTGGCTTGAGTCCGGACTGCTGACCGATGACATCCTGCAACGCTTCCCCTACGACGAACACCCCAACAACATCGCGCTGGTGCTGTCGATGGCGGATGAACTCGGCATCGAACGCGACTTTGCATTGAAGGAAATGGCCGACCGCGTGGTACCCGACCTGGGTGTTCTGAAGAGCTATCCGCCCGTCCCGTTGCGCAGCCGGAAACTGGAATTTATCAATGGCATGGCCGCCAACGAACGTCTGGGCTTCATGGGCAACTGGCAGCGCATGGGCTTTGCCGATCACGATGCCGCAAAAACACCGGGCACCTGGATAAGCACGGTAATCAACAACCGCGAGGATCGGGTTCCGCGCTCGCGGGTATTCGCCGATATTCTGGCACAGGACATTCGCGCTGACCGGCATTTTCTGATCGGCAGCAACCTGCACGGTTTCCTCAACTACCTGGAGGATTCGTGGCGCGCGTTTGCTGCCACCTATACCCTGTGGCCGAACAGCGAGACAGAAGGGAAACCGGACCCGTGCCAACGCTTCAGCAACGATGCGCAGAAAATGGGCGTTCCGGTCAGCGACGAGCAGGTTGCCGAACGTCTCAAGGCTGTACTGGAGGGCCTCGGGCTGGAACCACAGCTCGCCCCGGAGCTGTTGTCCGCACCTGAATCGCTTGCCAGTATGCTTGAACAGCACGATCTCCAGGGACATGTTGACGCTATCGAAAAACATCTCCACCAGTGGCAACAGGAATACGCGCAGTATAAGGAGCTCACCGATCGCATCAATGCAGCGGGTGACAACCGGCAGAACAGCCTCGACAGCGCGGCTGCCGCACTGCTATGGGACTGGCTGCAGGCCAGACTGGTGATCATCGATGATGTACACGCCGGCGGTAACACCATCATTGGACGTATTTGCGAGGAAACACCGCCCGGTTTCACTAACCGGATCATGGGTTGTCAGAACATCAAGGGGCCGGGCCTCGACTTCGTATACCGCTGGCAGGCGTGGGAAGTCTGCTGTCAGGCCTGCCGGCAGCTCGTCGTCGATGACGAGGCAACCGCGGAGCGCGGCCTGAGAACACTCGCTTCGTTCCAGGAGTTCGGCCCGCTCTGCGAAGAAACCGTAACGCGTACCATTGCCGCCGTCAGGCATTCGGAAACCGCGCAAAGCGAGCGTTTCCAGAGTCAGCTGCAGGTCATCGAAACGTCTATGCAGCAGCAACTCGAGTCTGCCCGCGATCAATCTTCGGAGAATTCCGCCGCTAGATGGGTGCATAAAGTCGTCCATGCCATCGAGTCATTCCTGGACGCGGGCGACGCCGTAAAACGCCGCAAACGCGCCAACCTGATTTACCGGGATCTCGCCAATGAGCGCATCAGCCATGCGCGTGCAGTGCTCGAACTGCAAAAACTGAACAAGCGCCAGAAAGGCGGTTGGTTGTTGAACAGACTGACAAGCTGGCTGGACCTGTTGCGTCCGGATACCACGCCAAAACACCGGAAGTAACCCCTGGGGATGCTCTGATTAATTCGATACCCGTCATTCTGGCGCATGCCGGAATCCAGTGGTTTCAACGTGATAGATACCGGCTTTCGCCGGCATGACGAATTAAGAGTTTCCCTAGATTTCTCGTGTCGCCAGGAAACGTACATCCGGATGACGCTCCACGGCCAGATCGAGATTCACGCGTGTCGGTGCGATATATACCAGCTCGCCCGCCTGGTCGAGGGCGAGATTGTCATAGGCCTTCTCACGGAAGCGTTCCAGTATCTTCGGATCATCGCACTCAATCCAGCGCGCTGTTGCAACCGATACATTTTCAAAGACACATTCGACCTTGTATTCATCCTTCAAGCGCTGCGCAACCACTTCGAACTGCAACACCCCGACGGCACCAAGAATCAGATCGTTATTTCTCAGTGGTCGAAACAACTGCGTGGCCCCTTCTTCGCTGAGTTGATCAAGCCCTTTCTGCAAAGCTTTCATACGCAGTGGATCTTTCAGTACCGCACGGCGAAACAGTTCCGGAGCAAAATTGGGAATACCGGTGTACTTCAGTTCCTCGCCCTGGGTAAAGGTATCGCCGATGCGGATGGTACCGTGGTTGTGCAGGCCGATAATGTCACCCGGAAAAGCTTCTTCCACGTGACCGCGGTCGGACGCGAGAAAGGTCATGGCATTCGACACCTGAACATCACGCCCGATGCGCACATGACGCATCTTCATACCGCGCGTATAACTGCCGGAACAAACACGAAAGAACGCAATACGGTCGCGGTGTTTTGGATCCATATTTGCCTGGATCTTGAAGACAAAACCGGTCAGCTTCTCCTCTTCCGGACTGACACCGCGTGACGCGGTTTCGCGCAGCAGCGGTGGCGGTGCATACTCAACAAAATAATCCAGCAATTCCTGCACACCGAAGTTGTTTATAGCGGATCCGAAAAACACCGGCGACAGTTCGCCACGCAAATAGGCTTCCTTGTCAAAGGCGTGACTGGCGCCCTGCACCAGTTCAATTTCATCACGCAGTTCCCGCGCCTGGTCGTCCAGCACTTCATCGAGCAGCGGATTGTCGAGACCCTTGATAATAGTCGCATCCTGTCGCTTGCTGTTGTCTCCTGACTTGTACAGATGCACCTTGTCCTGTTCTATGTGGTATACGCCCCTGAAGCGTTTACCCATGCCAATAGGCCAGGTAATCGGCGCACAGTCAATACTCAAAACATCCTCGACTTCATCCAGTAAATCGATAGCATCACGCCCTTCGCGGTCGAGTTTGTTGATAAAGGTAAAAATCGGCGTGGTGCGCAGACGGCAGACTTCCATCAATTTGATGGTGCGCGTCTCGACACCCTTGGCGACATCGATCACCATCAGCGCAGAATCCACCGCAGTCAGGGTACGGTAGGTATCTTCAGAAAAATCCTCGTGCCCCGGTGTATCCAGCAGATTGATCATCGCATCCCGGTAGGGGAACTGCATGACAGACGAGGTTACGGAGATACCGCGCTCCTTCTCCATCGTCATCCAGTCTGACGTAGCGTGCCGGGCGGCCTTACGGCCCTTGACCGTACCGGCGAGCTGGATGGCACCGCCGAACAACAGCAGTTTTTCGGTCAGCGTGGTTTTACCCGCGTCGGGATGGGATATGATGGCGAAAGTGCGGCGCCGCTGCGCTTCGTCGGTGATACTGCTCATGGTACAGGAGTCAAAACGGAGAAAACCCGCATTATACCGTAGCCACGGACGTTTTGCCTAAGGTACGCTACCTATCCGGGCTGCCTGCTGCCGTAACCGTCATCTCCCAAATTAAACCCGCTCGATCCTTCTGAATCCCGCAACCAACAGCCATTGGATTTAACTGCCAGCAATCAGGCTGGCAAACTGATATTGGCATACATCTGTTTCAGACGCCGATTCTCGTCCTCCAGCTCTTTGAACAGCAAGCCAATGGAGTCTGCTTAACGATAAAAATAGCGCCCCGGCCTGGATGGTCCGCCGGGGCACGGTAGTGGAGGAGAAATGAACTAAATTGGACTCTGATGGCCCTCTGACTACAGCTATTCGTCTAACTTGTGACAACTCACACAATACACTTTCACTGGCGTATTACGACCTTTATAGGCAGACGTATTGGTGCATATATGCATCAAATTATCTATCCCTGACTCCTTTATATTTCGCCTGATATCTGCGTCAACATCCGATGTTTGTCCACTGTATAATACCCCGCTACTTACACGAAACGAATAATGAAAAGCACGGATTAGAGGATGAACTCTGAACTAATCGAACGTCTGGGGAAATGTGATGATCTGCCCGGCATCCCGTCGGTCGCGGTCAGGTAGAAGACGTTAATAAAATCTCGGAAATCATAGAGCAAGACCCGGCATTGGCGGCCAGGCTCATGAAGCATGCGAATTCCGCCCTCTATGGGCAAAGGCGCGTCGTCGTCGGGTCTCGTCGGTAATACTGCTTATACTGCGGGGTGCCGGGTAACTAAAACCGCCGTTTTACCCCAGCGGCAGGTTTTTTGCTCAGGGTGGTGTACCCGTCAGCACCGCCTTCTGCAACAGGAGCAGGTCGGCCACGTTTACCTGGCTGTCGCTGTTGATATCGGCCAGTATTGATTCCAGCACCGTGGCCGTAACGACGCCGGTCACCAGGCGCGTCATAACCACCAGATCACCGGCGTTGACAAGACCGTCCGGCGCGTTGCGCGGACCCACGTCACCCTTGTTGGACTTGGTGGGATCAAGACCATAAACATTGACCTCGTCACCGTCAGTCAGCCCATCGTTGTCAGTGTCCGGGTCCGTCGGTATGGTCCCGAGGTTGAATTCACCGAGATTGGACAAGCCATCGTTATCGAAATCACCCGTACCGGTTTCCACCAGTGAACCGAAATTGGAAAACTCCCAGTTGTCCGCCAGACCATCCAGATCTGTGTCGCTGCTGCCATAGCTGGTAACCGTCAGGTTGGCGCTACCCGTCTTGCCGAGGCTGTCGGTCGCGGTTACCGTAAGTGTATGCACACCCTCAATCAGCTGGGTGACAATACTGGCACCACTACCCAGCGCACCGCCCAGACTGGAAGACCAGACGAGGGAGGCACTGACATCGCCGTCTTCGATATCCGAGGCAGTGGCCTGCAGACTGACGAAGTCAGTATCCAGAACCATCGCGTTATTCGCCGGGCTGACAACCGTCACGACCGGTGGATTATTCAGCGTCACGTTGAGCGTGAAGCTTTCCGTGGCGCTGCTGCCAGCGTCGGATACCGTTACATTTATCGTTACGTTACCCGAGCTGCCGACTTCCGGTGTCACCGACAGGGTACGCTGTGTGCCGCTGCCGCTGAAGACCAGTCCGGACGGTGCCACTATGGTCGTGTTTGACGACACAGCGCTGAGACCGAGACTGGCCAGAGGCGTGTCGTTATCCTGCACCAGGATCCCTACTGGAATGGTTTCACCGTCCATTGCACTTTGATTACCAAGCACCGCGATCACCGGGCCGGCATCGGTGAAAGCGAACCAGCCAATATCCCGTAACAAGGGCAGAGCCAGGCCCGGGCCTGATTTGGGTCCGGTATCAAACGGCTCCATCAATTCGTTGGGGGTCAGCGCATTGCTGAAATGGGAGACCGAAGAGCCCTGAGCCAGTGTGGCAGGCGCATACATACGAATATGCCCCTGGTTAACCCCACTGGTGTAATTGGCAATCAGCGCAGTGACATTGGGGCCCACCCAGTGCAGGTCAGCAGTATCGGTACTGGATGCCAACCGGCCCGCGTCGGTCAACTGATTCCAGGTCTGCGCCACGCTGTGATCTTCCAGCTTGAGCATGAAGGCATCATTACGGTTGTTGAACCTTGCACCGGTGCTGATATTAACAAAAGTCGCAAAACCGAGGCCGTGACTGATTTCATGTAGCACCACGGTCAACAGCTCAATGGTGCCGCCCGGCCGGTTGCCGTCCAGCCCGTAATACCAGTTGGTGTTGTTGAGACAGTTATTATTGTTGTCGATAGAGGAGTTGAAGGTGGCCGTAATATCGGCATTAACGCTCAAATCCGAGTTCGCCAGGCTGTTGGCCAGCGATTGCGGGTACCAGGTATTGGCGACCGGCGCATTGGGGAAATTTCCGTGGATGCTCGTGGCACCGGCGGAACCAAGCACCGCCTGGGTGGAAGAACAGGTCAGCGGATCAAATTTCGCACCGACCACGATAGCAACACTGCTGCCAATGACCGCCTCCCAGAACTTGGCAGCGTGTTTGAATACATTCAGACGCTGCTGCCCCAGCGTTGTACCCGGATTCCCGCCAACCGGTGTAACTGCCGTTGCGTCGTTAAAACCTTCACCAACGCCATCCAGATTTGAAATAACAATTTGCGTGGCCTGTACACCCAGGCTATAGAAACTCAGCAATATGGCCAGTAGTTTCCCCTTTACGCCAGGCATTGTATTCATGGCTTTGCCGGCGCCTTGGGCGGTTGGGAATAATCCGTGATCTGTATGTTGCCGTCCTTGTCAATAGTCGCTACCGGCGCCGACTGGAAGCGCCCCTGTAAATCAACACTGGTGACACCATTGCGGGTTTCTTCGACCAGACCTTCCGACGAGGTGTTCAGGATTTTACCGAGTGCTTCGCGTATTTCCGGTTCGAGTGAAGGTGCCTGTTTTTGTGCGGGTGCAGCAACCGGGCCGGTGGCAGTATTATCGCTCGCGGGATTAACTGTTTCTGGAGGTGAAGGATGTTCCGGCCGGGGTGGCTCGACACTGGCAGACCGACCACTGGACACTGGTGAAGCGGTCTTGTCCGAAATCGCAGGCGACTTTTCCGACTGTGTAGCGGATAACAGGACGTAAACCAGCACCCCCACCAATGCGATGCCCAGTACAACCAGGCTTAATTTCTTGTTCATTATTTCCACCCCACCCCAATCGCCGGGCACCCGTCAGTATCGAGTCCGGGGTAACTATAACACCTGAACAATGCAGGTGCGCTACCGCATACTAAGCTATTTATATCAATTGCTTATCTATCTATCGATTATAAATTCAACCACTGGGGCAAACTTCAGTGCACCAGATTCAACGCCAGCAACAACGCATCCTCACGGCCGTTTTCGGCAGGATACATAGTATAGCAATCAGCCAGTTTCTGCTATAACATGGACATGTGCAGCACATGACCATATTGGAGAGTATTATGGCGGCGACTGAAAGAGTTCCAGTTCTCATGACACCGGCGGAAAAAAAGCGGTTGGTATCCAAAGCCAAACGGGCGGGTCTCACCACGGGAGAGTTCATGAGGCGGGCGGCGGAAGGCTTTAATCCTTCGGATGATGGTGTGGCCCTGGGAGTGATGATTGATCAGATGAATCAGGCTACCGAGAGAGCGGAAAGAATAATTGATGAAGTTCTGTCGTTTGTTGAAGAATCAAACCAACGAATTGCGGAAATGGAAAAAAGTAGCGGGGCGGTTTGATGAGCGCTGGCGATAAAATGTGGGACGCCGTTGCCAAGGTCATTCGCATGGACGATAAGGTGGAAAGGTTGGCCGGCACGGTAAAAGACCAACAAGTCAAAATTGAAAACCTGACCGGACGCATCATCCGTCTTGAGACAGCTTTGGAGCTCGGGCTTGCCGCGCAAAAGAATAAACAACTGGAGAAATAAACAGTAAGGGTGATAGCCGGGTGTTTCCGGTTCTCCGCACGACTACGGTGACCTTCAGCGCATCAGGCTCAACGCCAGCAGCAACGCATCCTCGCGCCCGTTTTCGGC
>ENA-ORDP01001357-ORDP01001357.1-marine-sediment-metagenome-genome-assembly--contig:-NODE-1357-length-13558-cov-6.795527_pt1 | contig 13558 bp, 14 predicted proteins | sample MGYA00248627_ERZ508539 | MGnify/ENA primary metagenome ERZ508539 (study PRJEB26208, sample SAMN05571518) | marine sediment metagenome | biome: deep sea; feature: Hydrothermal vent; material...
AAATTAAGGCAATAAAAACACCAGAGGAGCCGAGATCTTTAGCTCGACCAATCAGTTCATCGTTTTCTAGGGTGATTTTATCGGCTAATGCTTCGAGTGCTGAATTAATTATTTCAGCAAAGAGTAAAAATAATAATGTGCCGATCAGTAGTACTAAATGAAGTCTTGATTGGGCAAAATAAAATGCCGTGGGAAATAAAAACAAACATAAGAAAAGTTCTTGGCGAAAGGCAGACTCGTGCTTAAAGGCTGCTTTAAAACCTTTGAAGGAACAGTAAGTTGCTTTAAAAAGTCGCGACATACCGGTACCGTTAATTTTGTTAGTTATTAAAATTTTTTTGTATCCCGTACTTAGGACCAAACAAGGGCAGAGTGAAATAGATACGAATGATTTTCTAATTTGATAAATTAGTTTAAAAAATACATTCTCCCCATTTATTTTAGATTCTGTTTAATGAAAACTAAACTAATTTGATTAAATGAAGGTCATTATCAATAAAGGAGTTTAATAAAATTTAATTTTTAGCCTTAATTTAAAAAGCATTTAGGGGTTAATAAATTAAAATGAGTTAGGTCATTTTAATTTTGTATTACAAATCTACTTTTTATTAGGATAAATAAGTCTGTTTTAAATATAGAAAAAATACCCATACAAAAGCAAATCTAATTTTAAGTTGATATATTTTTATAGCACCCACTTCTGATGACAAATTTTTACGCTTTTTTCAAGCTCTGTCTTTTTAATTAGCATTGATATTCTGTATGATGTAGTCGATATGCCATAGATGTTGATACTGTTTTCTTTCAATAAATTTATCGAATCAATTAATACAGAGTTGTCTTTATTTAATCCTTCCCCTATCAGCGAAATTGTAGAATAATCTTTTTCAAAATGTAATTTATCTTCGTAATCCAATTTCAATTTTTCTTCCATCTTTCCCCAGCCGTATAAATCTTTGGGTGAAATTATAAAAGAACAAGTTATTTTATTTTTTTCGGAACATGAATAATTCAGTTCTTTAATTTGAACTTGTTCTTCTTCTAAAACATTAAGTAAATTCTTAAATGACCCGTCTGCTCCTTCATAATTAAAATGGGCTTTTACAATATTCTTTTCATAAACAACAGCGAGAACACCTTTTGATGTTCCCTGTGGAAAATTTCTGATAATTGTTTCATTCCCCGGTTTGAAGGTACTGCGGGTATAAATTGCAATGTTTTTTTCTTTTGCAAATTGAACAGCTTGTGAATTCAATACTGTTGCACCATTACTGCTCATTTCCTGCATCTGCTGATATGAAATTTCGGGGAGATGTTTTGCTTCGTCAACAACTGCCGGATCAGCAGTGTAAACCCCGTCTATATCCGAATATATCTCGCACTTTTCTGCATTTAATGCTGCGGCTAAAGCTACCGCCGTAGTATCGGAACCTCCTCTTCCAAGGGTTGTAATATCTCTTTTATAGCTTACTCCCTGAAATCCGCCGACAACAACCACCTTACCTTTTACAAGTTCGTCCTGAATACGGAACGGTCTTATTTCAATTATCCTGGCATTATTATGCCTGTCGTCCGTAATTATTCCGCACTGTGAACCGGTTAGAGAAATTGAATCTACACCCAATTCGCTTAAAGCCATGCAAAGCAACGACATTGTAATTCTTTCTCCCGTACTTAAAAGCATGTCCATTTCACGTCGGGGCGGATTATCCGAAATCTCTTTTGCCATTTTAATAAATTGGTTTGTCGTTTTCCCCATTGCTGAAACTACAACTGTAACACCTGTATCGTTACCGGTTGCTTCAGTAATCTTTTGAGCTATCTTTTTTATTTTACTAAAATCAGATACGCTGCTTCCACCGTATTTTTGAACAATGACTCTCAATGTGTATGATTCCAATTATAAATGTGTTAATAAATTATTTTCATCTCTTGCTAATTAAGAAGAATGGTTGAATGAACGCCTTCGGCGTTGAATGGATGATTGAAGTAAATTGATTACTTTTATTCATAGTCTTTATTCCATTGCTCATCGTTGGTTTTATTTAACAAAGACTTATTTAGATTTATTAATTTATTCTCTAATGAATAATGGAATTTATCATATTCATCAAACCATTCTTTGTTGATATCTTCTGAATTCAATAAAGCAAAAAATTGACTATAGTTTTCACCAAGCGAAGCTAATGCAATGCTGTTGAATTGTATATTTTCTTTCAAATGTCTTCTGCAATATCCCTCAGCAATATTCGAGTGAACTGAAAATATTGAATCTTCTATTTGAGCATTTAATTTATATGAAATTGTTTTTAATATTTTTAATTTCTTTTTAACAAAAGCAAAAAGTTCTATAGCTTCTTGCCATACAACAAGTTTTCTGTATCCACGGTTTATATTTTTGTTTCTATTTAATATAACTTCATCAATCATTTCCGTTCATCCATGCAACCATTCAATCATTCTTGAATACAATTCACAAATTTTAACATAAATCATTCATTTATTTTTTCAAAATTCTCAAGCTCTCCATCAGCTGCGTTTTGCTTTTTGTCTTTTCGTCAACAGTTTTAATTTTTTTTGCAGGTACACCTGCCATAACCGAATGAGGTTCTACATCATCAATAACTACCGAACCGGCAGCAATTACAGAACCTTCGCTCACTTTTACACCTTCAAGTATTACAGCATTTGCACCGATCAACACATTATCTCCTATAATTACCGGATCCGCACTCGGAGGTTCAATTACACCAGCTAAAACTGTTCCGGCTCCAATGTGACAATTATCCCCAACAATCGCTCTTCCTCCAACAACAACATTCATATCAATCATTGTATTTTTACCGATTACAGCGCCAATATTTAGAACAGCTCCCATCATTATAACACAGTTATCACCTATCTCAACTAAATCGCGGACATATACACCGGGTTCAATTCTTGCGTTGTATTTTGTTAAATCAGCAAGAGGAATGGCTGAATTTCTTCTGTCGTTTTCAATTCTGTACTTAACAATCTTGTCTTTGTTTTCAGAATAGAATTTTTTAAAATCATCAAATTCGCAAAATAATATCCCGGAGATTTCGTTTCCGTAAAAATCATAGTTTAAAAAATCAATTTCTCCCAAGTTACCGTTCAGATAAACTTTTACAGGTGTTTTTTTCTTGGAATCGGAGATGTATTTTATTATTTCAAAAGAGTCCATTTAATTCTCGTTTATTTTAAAAATATTATCCGTTTACTACATCGGAAAATGAATAAAAACCGTTTTGTTTATTAACAATAAACTGAGCACTTTTAAGAATTCCTTCCGCAAAAGTACGTCTCGAAGTAGCCGAATGAGTAATCGAAATTACTTCACCCAAACCGCCAAATTCAACCGTATGCTCGCCGAAAACATTTCCTAATCTTAATGAGGAAATATTTATATTTTCCTTCTTAAGCGCATTTTTTAACAATTTAGCAGTACCCGAAGGCTTATCCTTTTTAAATCTGTGATGGGTTTCGGTTATTTCAATATCCCAATCTTTTAATTTTTCTTCTGCATTTTTTATAAGATTAAGCATAACCTGAATACCGTATGAAAAATTATTGCTTTGTACGATAGGTATTTTCTCACTAAGCAGCTTTAACATTTGCATCTGATCATCTGTAAGTCCCGTAGCTGCCACAATCAAAGGAACAGAAAATTTTTCAGCAATTTCCAAATTTGTATCAAAACCAACGGCAAGAGAACAATCTATTAAAAACGAAGGACTGCCATCATTAATTTCCTCATTTTCATCTCTACCGTAAACCATTTTATATCCGTTTTCGTTTAAGAGCGTAACTACTTCCCCGCCCAATCTACCCGAAAACCCGAAGATACCGTAATCTTTATTTGTTGTGTGAGATTCATCCATTATTATTTCATTTCTTCCATTGTCTTATCTAATAAAATTTGATGTTCGTCTGAAACCGGTTTGAGCGGCAATCTTAATATATTTTCACAAAAACCTAATTTATGCATAACATATTTAATGGGAGCAGGATTGGTTTCCACAAATATATCGTTCATCGTTCTTAAATATTTGTTCTGGTATTCTGTTGCTTTATTAAAATCATTATTTAAAGCGCTACTGATGATTTCCTTCATCTGCACAGGATAAGCATTTGAATAAACTGAAATTACGCCTTTTGCTCCAAGTGACATAATAGGCAAAGCCTGATCATCATTACCTGAATACACTGTCAAAGAATCCGGTTTTATAGAACAAAGCCGGGCAATTTGCGATATGCTCCCACTCGCTTCTTTTACTGCAACTACATTGGGACTTATTTTATGAATCTTTACTGCGGTTTCCGGTAAAACATTCATACCTGTTCTTGATGGAACATTATAAAGAATTATGGGAATCTTAGTTTGTCCTGCAATAAAAGAATAGAAATCAACTAAAGAGTCTTGTGTGCCTTTATTATAATACGGATTTACAATAAGAAGTCCGTCCGGATTAAATTGCTCAGCTTGTTTATTTAAGTCCACAACTATTTTGGGGTTATTACTACCAGTCCCGATGATTATCTTACACTTCCCCGAAACTTCCTTTACTACTGTATTTATAATCTTGTTTCTTTCGTCATCAGAAATTACGGGAGCTTCACCGGTAGTACCGAGAATAATAATGGCATCTATTTTACTCTCTAATTGAAAACGTGTTATTTTTTTTATGGCTTCGTAATCTACTTCCCCGTTTTTTAAAAACGGGGTAATTATTGCTGTACCAACACCTGAAAACATATTTTTGTTCTTTTTATATTATTTAAAATTTATAATATGAATATATAAATTTTTAGAATGAGGATTAAATTAAAAACGAAAGTAATATTAAATTACAATGACTTTTTTTAAAAACAAATGTATATTTGTAAACAAAAAAGATAAATTACTTTTTAATTTTTAATTGATTGTTTAGTACTTATGCTTTAAGGATAGTCAATATATCTTTTTCTAATTTCGGTAGATCATTTGTAATAATTTGCCAAACTTCCTCAGCATCAATTCCAAAATAATCGTGTGCAACTAAATTTCTAAAATCCTTAATTCTGTTCCAATCAATTTTATTATATGTGTTTTTAATTTCATCACTCATTTTTGAAACCATTTCACCAATTATAATAAAATTCATAAGTACTGCGTCAAAAGCTTCTTCATCATTATAAAAATCATTATAGTTTTGAAATTTACCTGTATATTTTAATATCTTAGAAATTGCTTCAAGGATTGACTCCAGTCGGTGTGCATCCTTAATTGATATATTTTGCTTCATTCAATATTGCTTTTTTATATCTCGGTTTGATATATTTTTCTCTGCAGATATCTACTTCTAAATTTAGGTTCTCTTTTATATACGCTTTAAGATTTCTTTTAATATCAAAAAGATTTTGAGTGTTTTCTTCAAATTCAACAATTAAATCAATATCACTACCACTCTCATTATCTCCCCTAGCGAAAGAGCCGAATAGCCCTAGCTTAATAATATGAAAATTCGCATTTAAGAATTCTCTTTTTTTGGATAAAAAGTTTAATATTTCATCTCTCGATTTTATCATAATTAAATATACAAAATTTAGAAAATAAGAAATAGTATTAATGATGATAACAAACCTTCCCAACAAACTACACAACCGTATGTGGCACAAAAATTCACCGATTTATCTTCTGTCAAAGTGCTAGCACCCCCTTAAAAGAAGAAATTCGGGGCCGACAATGATATCCTTAAAAAAGTAATACATATTTGCAATGATTTTTTTCAGAAACAAATGTATATTTGAACACTTAAAATAAATTATAAATAATACTTGTCCGGCAAAGCTTGGAGAGCGAAGACGGAAATTATAATTTATAAATATATACGCACCCGTAGCTCAATTGGATAGAGCGTCTGACTACGGATCAGGAGGTTGAGGGTTCGAATCCTTCCGGGTGTACAAACTCAAATTTATTATTTATTATTTTTTATTTTAACTATATAGAGTATCTGACTACGGATCAGCAGGTTGAGGGTTCTTTCTTTGTCTTTAACTTCCAATGTTACCTCGATTCTTTTTGAGCGAGCAATCCGTCTATCGCCGAGACAAACATGTCTACCGCCAAGGTAAACCTACTCGCTTTTACAAATATATTCCTTGTAGAGCGACGAGGTTCGTCGCTCACTGCTTTGTTTTTTAAGCGAGCACCCCCCTTTTTTCGCTCTACAAACTATTTTGTCTTGGTTATCACACCTGCCCTGATTCTTTGGGGGACCATTCCGTGACAAAAAAGTATTTAGGTCTGTCACGTTGCGACCTACGAAAAGAAACTCGGGGCAAGCAGTAAAAACTTTTAAAGTTATCCCTCAAATGAGAAAATTTTTTATTTATATTTAATAATTATGTTTTCCAAAAAAATATACGATTTTATGTTCGCCGCTCTTCAGGAAGCAGAACAGGCATTCGACGAAGATGAAGTTCCTGTGGGTGCGGTTGTGGCTTTTAGGGATAAAATTATCGGTAAAGGACATAATCAGATAGAAATGCTGAGAGACCCTACAGCTCACGCCGAAATGATTGCCATTACTTCCGCAGCAAATCACTTAAACAATTGGCGTTTAAATGAATGTGACATTTACGTTACACTTGAACCATGCATAATGTGTACGGGTGCAATATTATCATCAAGAGTACAAAACCTGTATTTCTCAACTTTTGATCCAAAGTTCGGTGCTTGCGGTTCCGTTTACAATTTAATTGAAGAGAAAAAGTACAATCATTCACTAAATGTATACTCAGGTGTGTATGAAACGGAAAGTAAAAATTTATTGGAAAAGTTTTTTCGGAAAATCAGAAAAAATTAAATTTAAATTATTTATTTTAACCTGTTTAATTTTTTAAATTTAAAATAAGGGAGACATTATGAGGATTCTGCTATTCGGTTCCCCCGGAGTGGGTAAAGGCACTCAGGCGAAGATACTATCTTCCAAGTTGAACATTCCTCACATATCTACAGGGGATATTTTAAGACAAGCAATTAAAGATAAAACCAAATTGGACAAAAAAACACAGGAGACAATGAATGCAGGTGAATTAATACCTGATGATATAATGATAGAAATTATAAAAGATACTTTTTTCCGGAGAGGATGCAGAAACGGTTTTATACTCGACGGATTCCCAAGAACCACTGTTCAAGCTGAAGAATTGGAAAAGCTAATAGAAGAATTAGCTTTAAGTAATGTAGTAGTTGTTGCAATAACAGCGCCTGAAGATGAAATAATTAAAAGACTTGCAAACAGGCTTACTTGTAAAGTTTGTAAAAGTATTTTCTCTAAAGACGAATTAGAAAATGTTACTGTTTGTCCAAAATGTGGCGCGGAAAATAGCTTTTACATACGCAAAGATGATTCTGAAGAAGTTATTAAAAACAGGATAAATGTATTTAATGAAAATACTAAACCTGTCCTGGATTTTTACAAAGGTAAAAGAGAAGTAATCTTTATTAACGGTAATGATTCGGTTGAAAAGGTAAACGAGAAAATATTGGAAGAGTTAAAAATGTATTCCGTAAATAATAATTAAATTTTAGAATCGGTAGCCACCCCGTTTTCTAATCTTATAATTTTGGCATCTGTTTTTTTTACCAATTCATAATCGTGAGTAGTAATTAAAACAGATGTGCCTCTATTATGTATTTTTTTTATCAACTCAAGTATTTCTTCGGATGTTTCAGGGTCTAAATTACCCGTTGGCTCATCCGCCAAAATTAAAATAGGTTCTTTTACCATTGCTCTTGCAATTGCAACTCTCTGCTGCTCACCCCCTGAAAGTTCATTCGGCATACTATACCTGCGATGCGATAAACCCACATCAGTTAAAACATCATTTATTTTTTGTTTAATCACTTTTTTTGGCGTGCCGATAGCTTCAAGTATAAAAGATAAATTGGCATATATATTCCTGTCCGTGAGCAACTTGAAATCTTGAAAAACGATACCTAATTTTCTTCTAAGTTTGGGTAACAATTTAGGTTTGATTGTTGATGAACTAAATTTGTCAAAATCTACAGAACCTGAATCCGGGAGTATATTCATATACACCATCTGCATAAGTGTCGATTTCCCTGCCCCGCTTTTTCCTATTACAAAAACAAATTCACCTTGGGCAAGATGGAAAGTTAAATCTTTAAATATTAATTGTTTCGTGTACCCGTATTGCACGTGATTAAATGACAACATTAATTTTTCTCATCCTGTTTTTTAACAATAAACTGCACTCTATTTGAATTTTCATCGGCATCGTAAAATGTAAAAGCATCGAAGCATTCCACAACATACAAACCATTTTTTTGAAGTATCTTAAAATAATCAAAAAAAGAATATATCTTCTGCTTATGTACTTCCCTATATTTTTTATTGTTCTTTAATTGAATCTCAAATTCGTTTTTGTGAATCCTTCTCTTTTCATCGAAAGAAGTAATGTGTTTATAATTTATGCCTTTGTATTTACCTTCTCTAATCGGTTCTTTTATGTGAACCCTGCTGTTATTTTCCAAGCTGACATCAAAAGTAAAAATACCTTTATCAGAAAGTAAAGAAGAAATATTAGAAAACAAATTATTTATATCTTTTCTATGAATTAAATAATTGATGCTATCAAAACAACTGTAAATTAAATCAAATGGTGTTTTAAAAGGTAGTGATGTCATATTACAGCAAACACGTTTTAATTTTTTATCTTTAGAAGAATTGAGCATCTGAAATGATAAATCGGTTGGGATTATCTTTTTATAATATTCTTTTAAATGATATGCTAATAAACAGTTACCTGCACCAAGCTCCAGCACCTTTGCTCTTTTAGATACATAATCTTTTGTAAGCATATAAAGATAGTCCGCCCAAAAATCATATCTGACTTTCTTCATTAGGTGAGAATATATCTGCGATACTATTTCATAGTTCTTATTTAGTTTCTGCATTTAATTTTCTGTTATTTACAATTCTTTCAGCAGAATAAAACGCTTCAAGTATGCTGGACTCATCTGCTGTAAATTTACCGGCAATATCAAAGGCTACCCCGTGATCGGGAGAAGTGCGGACAATCGGCAGACCTGCTGTATAATTTACACCTTTACCTGAATTCAACATTTTAAATGGTATTAAAACTTGATCGTGATACATGCCGAGGACTAAATCAAAATCTTTGTATCTATGTCTACCAAAAAAAGCATCAGGCGAAAAAGGACCAAACAAATGATTTTTAAATTTACTCGAATTTATTGCAGGGATAATAATTTCTCCCTCTTCTTTACCAATTACTCCATCTTCGCCTGCATGAGGATTTAAACCTAAAATTGCGACCTTTGGGTTCGGAATTAAAAAATCATTTTGAAGCGTGTTAATGATAATCTCAAATGACGAAGTAAGTTTAAGCAGTGTTATTTCTTTTGCAATATTTTTAACCGGTAAATGAATTGTCACCAATGCCGATTTCATTTTTTCAGATAAAAATACCATCAAAAAATTATCGGTATTGCACCAATCCGCAAGCATCTCAGTATGTCCGGGATAATTAATGCCGGCAATAGTTAGAGCTTTTTTAGATATTGGTGCGGTTATCATTGCATCGGCTTTTTTTTCTTTTAAAAGATTAAATGCTGTTTTTATTGAATTGAAAGCTGTTAACCCGGAATGAGAAGATACTTTCCCATATTCAATTTCCGTGTCGGGTAGTTTTAGAATGGTTACTTTTTTATAAAATTTATCCGGAATATTTTCAACAATATTATAAGAGAAAGCCGGTTGAATATTTTTGATAACGGAATCAAAAACATTTATTGGTGTAATGAAAATAAAATTATGTGGTGTAGAATTGTATAACTTATTTAATGACTTTATTATTATTTCGGTTCCGATACCATTTACATCACCGCATGTAAAAATAAAATTACTCATCAACCTGTTATAAGTGAAAAATCCCCGATACCATATTTATCAATAAAGACAAATTCCCTACCTATTTTTTTATATATCCAAATTTCAGTTACTTGCCCATAGGTATTGGAAGTTCTTTTTATCTTATTTGGTTTACCGTACTTAATATAAATTTTCCCCCTATCCGTCTTGGCGCCGCTTTTTCTTGAAATGGGTGAAAAATTCCGAATTGAATAATCTATCCTTTCATAATATTCTTTCATTATTGGATTGTATGTCGTATTTGGTGACGGATCGTATTTTTTCCAATACTTTTGAAGAAGCTTTGCATATTGAAATGATTCATTGTCAAGCATATCATTTATAACGGATTTATCTTCAATAAATTTCAAATCCTTAATAGCCGTTTCAGGATTTCTAAGTGAAAAAGGTTTATCAAACCAGGTAATTCTTTTTATATATGTAACGGAATTAGCAAAATCAGGCGTTGTAGAAATTTTTATTTTAAATGGTCCTTCGGATAATTTATTATCGAAATTATCCAAAATAAAAAATTGATATTGTTTATCGGTATCTTCTTCTTTAAGCAATATTTTATCGTTACAATATTCAAGGTTAATTTCTCCTTTAAAAGAATCGTCTATTGTTTTATTAAGTATGGTCTTACCGTTACTAATTATTTTAATAAATAATTCTTCTGTCTCCAAATTTTTTGTAGGTATTAATATTTCATACTTATTTTCACTAAAAGGGAAATCACCTCCAAAATTAGCTAATGCAAAGGAATCACTACCATTACATTCATATTTTTTCTTTCCAACTACAATGGGAGGTGAGAAAAATTTTCCGTTTTTAATTTTATCATTGTTTATCAGTTTACCCTTAAATTCTTTTTTGGAAAAAACATCTGTAAACGTGGACATAATTTTTCTTATATCCTTAGAATAAACAATCGGTATTACCCCTTCCACATAAATTAAAGAAGATTTGGTATTTTTATAGGATTTAACTTCAACCGATTTTTCATCAAATTCTCTTTGGATAATATTATTCTTGTTGTTGATAATTTCTAAAGACACCCTGGATTTTGCTTTGTATTTATCTTGTGACTTTAAAAACAGTAACCTGTTAAGGGGAATTTTATAGACAAAAAAAGCTTTGTTTGAATCTTGATTGGAAACATATAATTGAGAATAGAAAATTTTATTGGATACAAAAGCCTGTCTATTATTAAAACGCGGGTTGTTCCGGTTGAATTGAGAAAATATTATCGAAGAAAAAACTAAAACAATAATGGAAATCTTTTTCATTTATTATTTGCAAAATATTTTTGTGAAAATGGATATTCTTAGTTTACTAAGTTATGTTAGGTAATATAAGAAAATCAACAATTAAGATGAACCATAAAAATCAGTATCTATAAGAAAGATTCTAATTTAGTTGTTCATGTTAAGTAAAAATTCTTTGTTGTTTTTTGTTCCCCTCATTTTATCCAATAAGAAGTCCATAGCTTCAACAGGACTAAATTCACTTAAGATTTTTCTTAAAATCCAAATTTTTGCAAGGTCATCTTCTTTCATTAAAAGTTCTTCTCTCCTTGTACCTGAACGGTTAACATCTATAGCAGGGAAAATCCTACGGTCACTCAAGTCCCTATTTAAGACTAATTCCATATTTCCCGTACCTTTAAATTCTTCAAAAATAACATCATCCATTCTACTACCGGTATCAATTAAAGCTGTTGCAATAATTGTTAAGCTTCCGCCGTCTTCAATATTTCTTGCAGCTCCAAAAAATCTTTTAGGTTTATGAAGCGCATTAGAATCAACACCACCAGAAAGGATCCTTCCACTGTGCGGTACAACTATATTATGTGCTCTTGCTAAACGTGTAATACTATCAAGAAGAATTATAACATCTTCCCCGGCTTCCACAAGTCTTTTTGCTTTTTCAATAACCATATTGGCTACTTGAACGTGTCTTTCGGCAGGTTCATCAAATGTAGAACTAATAACATCCCCTTTGACCAACCTTTCCATATCGGTTACTTCTTCAGGTCGTTCATCAATTAAAAGGACTATTAATTTTATATCCGGGCTGTTTCTTGTAATGGAGTTTGCAATTTTTTGAAGTAATACCGTCTTACCGCTTTTAGGAGGTGAAACAATAAGCCCTCTTTGTCCTTTGCCTATTGGCGAAAGTAGGTCCATAATTCTCATAGAATATTCTCCTGGTGCAGATTCCAATGTAAGTTTTTTAGTCGGGTAAACAGGTACCAAATTATCAAAAAGAGTTCGACCTCTAATTCCTTCGGGGGCAATACTGTTTACAGCTTCTACTCTAAGTAATGCAAAAAATCTTTCACCATCTTTTGGGGGTCTTACCTGTCCGCTAACAAAATCACCTGTTCTTAAACTGAATTTTTTAATCTGCGAAGGTGATACATATATATCATCGGGAGATGGTAAATAGTTATAATCCGATGATCTAAGAAATCCGTACCCATCAGGCAATACTTCCAGTACGCCTTTTGAGAATGTTAACCCATCTTTTGCTGTTTGTGCTTCTAATATTTTAAAGATGAGTTCTTGCTTCCTCAAATCACTATAGCCTGAAACACTTAATCCCTTAGCTATTGCATTTAATTCAACAATTCTTTTTGATTTGAGTTCAGAAATATCCATTGGCATTTTTTTAATCCTAATAATTTATTAAATATTTTTTTAATAACGTTTACATTTAACCTTCCAAGGTTTACATTCCGATATGATAATGAGGCTATTCTAATAATTAAGCTAATTTGTATAAACGTTGAAATGAACTAGCGGTATATTCAAACATACATTATATTGAAAACAATGTCAAGAAATTTTTTTTATTCTGTAATAAAGTTTTAATTTCACCGAGCAAATACATACTTCCTAAAACCACTAGAGAATTTTCTCTCCCCATCCCTTTAAATTTTTCAATATATTTAACCGGGCTTATTTCCGGAATTACTTTTAAATTAATTTCATCCGCAATTGCTTGCAAATCCTCTATTTTTGCCGAACGTTCATAACTTACTTCAGTAATATGGACTTCATCAAAATACTTTCTTAAACTTTTCAACATTTTTTTAATAGGCTTGTCTTTCATCACTCCGAATAATAGAATTTTCTTTTCATATTTCATCAGGTCTTTTTTATATTCAGATAAGAAATTTTTCACTCCGTCAATATTATGTGCCGAATCGAAAATTATATCGGGGTTGTTCGAATAATACTCATATCTTCCCTGTAATCCTGTGTTTTTAATTACATTTTTCACCCCACTTTCAATTGAATCAAATTTAACGTTATTTAAAATTTTAGATATAGCCAGTGTAGCCAATGCTGCATTATATTTTTGATAATTGCCTTTTAAAGGAACTATTCCATCATTAAGTTCAAATTTTGCAGTAGCCGGTTCTACTGAATTTATTCCTTCCTTAACATAATCTCTCAATCTAAAAAGCAAGCTATCGGTTTCTCTGCATTTTGTTTCTATCACACGCTCCGCAACAAACGGTAAAATTCCTATAAATACTTTTGATTTATTCTTAATGATAGAGGCTTTTTCAAAAGCAATCTGTT
>ENA-ORDP01001358-ORDP01001358.1-marine-sediment-metagenome-genome-assembly--contig:-NODE-1358-length-13554-cov-4.430847_pt1 | contig 13554 bp, 13 predicted proteins | sample MGYA00248627_ERZ508539 | MGnify/ENA primary metagenome ERZ508539 (study PRJEB26208, sample SAMN05571518) | marine sediment metagenome | biome: deep sea; feature: Hydrothermal vent; material...
AGAGCATAGAGCATAGAGCATAGAGCATAGAGCATAGAGCATAGAGCATAGAGCACGGGACTCTTTACGTTTTGTTTTTTAACGCTCTGCGCTTTGCGTCTTTAACTATGGCAATGGTTCAGCGGCAGGAGTCCAATGTCGATTATACGTAGCATTTGACTCCTCAACTCCTCAACTCCTCAACTTTTTTCTTGACATTTCTATTGTCTCCTGATATTATTATACAGTTGAACATTTGTTCATCTGTATGGGTATAATAGAATGAAAAAAAGTAAAATAGAGGTTTGCGAGATTAGCTATATTGACAGGAAGAAGGTGGTCTCTGTTGAAAAGAAGCTGAAGAAGGAGCCGACAATACATCTCCTTGCCGAGACCTTCAGGGCACTCGGAGACCCGACAAGAGTAAAGATAATATTTGCCCTGTCACAGGAGGAACTCTGTGTATGTGACATTGCAACTCTGCTGGGTGCAACAAAATCCGCTGTTTCTCATCAGTTGAGGGTGCTCAGGAACATGAAGCTTGTAAAATACAGGAAGGATGGGAAGATGGCTTACTATTCACTTGATGACGTACATATAAAGAACCTTTTTGATGAATGCCTGAGGCATGTTGAAGAGATGTGAGACCGGTTGTCCTTTTTTATCCCTTGAGCTTCACTTCAATTAGTCAAACATGTTAAAATACCATGGAGTGATCAGTGAATATTAAGGAGGTTGTTTATGGTTAGGAAGTTTCTCATGGTTACTGTTCTTTTCCTTTTCCTGTCTCAGAGTATAGCTTTTGCAGCAGGGGCCAAGGGTGAGATAGTTTACAGGGATGCGCTGTATGGGGCAGTGGTTGGTTCCATACTCGGAGGCGCTATCTATCTTATTGATCAGGATAACTTTGCTGCAAAACTTGGTATGGGAGTGGCTGTGGGTACACTGGGAGGCCTATTTTTCGGGGTTGCAGAGACGAGGAGTCTTGTTGAGATAAAGCACGATAATGTAATGTTTGCCCTGCCTTTACCAATGATACAGAAAAAACATTCCGGCATCCTGTACTCAGCCTCGCTTCTGAGAGTTGTTTTTTAGATTGATGCTGAAAAAGAGTCTGGATGATGACCTTATTATATGAAATCCATAAATATCTCCAGGCAGCATTTAGATAAGTTAATACAGCACGCCCGTGCCGGTGCTCCAGAAGAGGTATGCGGGATACTCGCCGGAGCAGATGATGAGGTTGTTGAGGTCTTTAAAATGGCCAATACAGAGCACTCGCCTGTCAGCTACTTCATGGATCCGAAAGAACAGTTCCAGGTTATGAAGGCCATCAGGGAGAAAGGACTCAGGATGGTGGCAATCTATCATTCCCACCCCGCATCAGAGGCATTTCCATCAGCAAAGGATGTCAGGCTTGCCTTTTATGACGATCTTGCCTATATTATAATCAGTCTTATGAGTGATAAACCCATTGTGCGAGCCTTCAGTATAAAAGAGGGCCGCGTGGAAGAGTTGGAGATTGTAACGGTTTAGATGGAGCGTCCATGAAAAAGGCAGGATTTATTTATGACGATGTCTTTCTGAATCATCTGCCGCCCCGGTGGCATCCTGAATCCCCGCAACGCCTTAAGGCAATACACAACAGACTGAAGAATTCCGATATATGGGACTCCCTTATTCATCTTAAGCCCAGAAAGGCAGGTTTTGAAGAAATAGGGGCTGTTCATGCCCATGACTACATTGAGAGGATAAGAAACTTTGGCACAGGCTATCTTGATGCTGATACCTTTATGTCCGAAGGAAGCCTTGAGGCGGCCCTGTATGCTGCGGGGGCAGTTATGGAGGCCATTGAGAAGTGCCATAACGGCGTTATAAATAGTGCATTCTGTGCAGTCCGCCCGCCGGGACACCATGCAGAGGCAGACAGGGCCATGGGGTTCTGCATATTCAACAACGTGGCTGTGGGGGCTGGATATGCCCGGAGTCTGGGGTACGACAGGGTCTTTATTGTCGATTTTGATGTCCACCACGGTAACGGCACAGAGCATATCTTTTATGAAGACGATACGGTCTTCTACTTCAGTACCCACCAGTACCCCCATTATCCCGGCACCGGAAGTGAGCGGGAGAGGGGCTCCGGCAGGGGGAAGGGGTTCACATATAATATCCCCTTACCGTCAGGTTCAGGGGATAAAGAGTACATGCGGATATATACGGAGGTGCTCCAGGGCCTGGTCTCTTCATTTAATCCGGATATTCTCCTTATATCCGCCGGCTACGATATACACACAAAAGACCAACTTGCCGGTATTAATGTGACGGACGAGGGGATAAGAAGTATAGTACGGGGTATACTCACAGCAGCAGAGGGTCTCCCCACTGTATTTTCCCTTGAGGGCGGATACGACCTGACAGCGCTTGCTGACTCCGTATCGATAACTACGGAAGAGATGCTCGGGAGCTGATTACATGGAGTGCAGTTAAGTTTTTACTTCAGTTCCCACTTCTCATAGAAAGCTTTTTTAAAGTTTTGTGCAGCATGTAATACAGCTTGCCTTTTCAGTCCATCTTATTTGCCCCATTGTTCAACTCTTTGGAGCACCTCTTCTATAGTCAATAACCTTCCAGCTTCAGCATCCTTCAGTCCCTCCAGTACCTGAGCAACAAAGTCTACTTCATACATTATGTCTTCTAATGAGCACTCATCTGGCAACTGTTTAATAGTTTCGATAGCTATTTCTTTTAGTTGTGCCATTTTAGACACCTCCTGTCAATCTAATATTATGAACAAGTGTAGTGTAAACAAAAATTATTATTTTTTGTCCGGGGTTGTTTCTTCTATATTATATATGGTATAAATAAAAAAGAGGAAGCCAAATGGAAAGAAAGGTATTGTATTTTGAGAAACCAGGCCGTGATAATACAGAGGACTGCCTTAGGGCAGTCCAGGATATACTCAAAGAGGGGCATATCCGTGATCTTGTGATTGCCTCCACCACCGGTGAGACAGGGCTCCGATTCAGTGAGGCTTTAAAGGTCATGGGGTTGAATATCGTGGTTGTTACACATTCTCACGGGTTCAGGGAGCCCAATACCATAGAGATGCCTGCCGAGGTGGTAAGGAAGATCGAGTCAAATGGTGCGAAGGTGTATACCGGTACCATGATTACCCATTCCCTTGAGACATCCCTGTCTTCAAAGTTCAACGGCCTCTATCCCACACTTATTGTTGCCCAGTCACTCAGGAGGTTCGGAGAGGGGGCAAAAGTCTGCTGTGAAATGGCGATGATGGTTGCTGATGCAGGTCTTATCCCTGAGGGGGAAGAGGTCCTGACAGTGGCGGGTACCGGTAGGGGGGCGGACACGGTGATGATTGTAAAGTCAGCCGTTTCAAAGAGGTTTCTTGACCTGAGGGTGCTTGAGATACTGGCAAAACCCAGGAGTTGATACTCCAACTGTCAATTCAGGCATTAAAGGCAGGGAGCAGACAATTCTTTACTGACTGTTGCTTAAAGACAAAGATGACTGATGCTGTCACTCTGAGTCTCCCCTGATATCGTATCTACATTCATAATCTGCAGTAACCTTTTGATCAAGACTGTCAAAGGCAATTAAGTTACTGCGGTCTGAACCAGCGTAATCATTCGGTAGTAACATGAGGGGCAGGAGTAGCAGGAATTAAAAAAGGAGGAGCATTTATGTTACGAAAGCTGTTTTTTTTAGTCTCACTTGTCTTTCTTGTGTCTATAGTCAGTAATGCCCTGGCATTTGACCCGGTACGTCATAAGATCGACGACTTCGAGTCCTGGTCGGACTCTGATTCCATGACATGGGATAAAACTATTATTAATGGTGCTTATGCTGAGGAGGCCAATTATGCATATTGGTCATATTCGATTGATGCCAACATTGTTGTAGATTTAGGTACTCTTGCCGTACTGGATCCTCCTCAGAATAAGGCAATGGAAATAACTTACAGGATTTTTGGTCCTACTTCTACCCATCCGCGTGGAGGAGTAGTGATGGATTCAGACCATAAACACAACAATTACAGGAAAAACCCCTGGATCTGGACAACTCAACCTAAAAGTACTATCCCGGATGCAGGTATCAGGATGTGGGTTAAAGCAAGACAGAATCTGACAAACGGTACAAGTGTGCCTATAGATGACACTGCGCATAAGATTTACTTTGGTTTTGCACAGGAAATAGCTAACGGGGTGTTCACAAAGTGGATGTCACCAAGAATATCCCTCTCCACCCTGGACCCTGAAGGCCAGTATGTATTTTTCAGGCTCGCTGATTTCACATGTTACGAAAATTGTGCCAAACCCCCAGCGAGTTTAGATCAGATAGCTTTTTATCATTTCGGTCCATACTGTGAAAACACGACTGGAGACGGCACTATTGAATATAAGATATGGGTTGATGATATTGAATTCCTTCCCTTTGACCCTGATAATCCCCCCGATTCATATGTTTATAAAGCAAAAAAACCAAGGCCATATAACATGTCTGCATGCATGTCTCTGAACACTACTCTGAACTGGTCGCCGGTGGACGGTGCAGGATCGTATAATGTATATTTCGGCACCACCAGTCCGGGGACTCTGGTTGCGAAAAACCAGACTGCCACCACCTTTAACCCTGGGCCGTTTGCAGCGGATGAAACATATTACTGGCGGATAGATGTGAATTACTCCGGTGGCACAAATACAGGAGATTCCTGGAATTTTACGACCTGTCAAAAAAATGATGTGACCTTTTTCTTTGCCAGTGATCTGCACCTCAACCAACCCTGGAATGCAACTAACATTAATAGTCAAGAAATGATCGAGAGAATGAACGCTCTTCCGGGTACTGCCTATCCGAATACACCCGGAGGAACCGTGGCGCGTCCTCGCGGCCTGCTTTTGGCCGGAGACCTTACCAACTACTATGGGGTGCCGGGCCAATGGTATGAATTCACTAATGATTACGGTGTTGTCAACGGAGAGGGAAGAATAGATTTTCCAGTGTACGAAGGATACGGGAATCATGATTTTGATACTCTTTCCGACCCCCCTACGATTTCTCCTGAAAGCCCCTTGACGGATGTGGTTATAGACGGGATCAGAAGCCGGAACGAACAACGTGCAGAAGAAGTGAATGTCTCAAGTAACGGTCTTCACTATTCCTGGGACTGGGATTCGGTTCATTTTGTGAGCCTGAATCTTTATCCTGGTTTCAACAACCCGTATTCTAAAGGCAGCCTCGCTTTTCTTGAAAAAGACCTGGCTAACAACGTTGGCGTCAGTGGAAGACCTGTTGTGATCTTTTTCCACTATGATTTAGGTGCACTCAGAAGTAGGAGGACAGCTGCTGCTTTTTATTATGCAATCCACGATTACAACGTGATCGGTATTTTTCATGGACATACACACACAGGAAGAAGGCACTATCTATGGCCTGCAAGTACGCTTTATAAACAGTTTGATGTATACGAGCACGGTCCGGCTACTTTTGATCCTAAGGCTACCAAGAAGTTTTTGAGGTACCTGGTTGTTGATATCGACAGCGGGAACAATACCATGACGGTTGTGCCGCGCTATACTACAACAGACACTCTAATTGATAATTGGGAAACATCAAGTTATATTTGGTCAAAGGCCATCTCCTTCGGAAATACAACAGGTGATACCGTACCGCCGACACCTGACCCGATGATCTGGGCCGTTAAACCTTATGTGACAAGCGGCACATCAATCTCAATGACTGCAACTATAGCCACTGATGCCGAAGGTGACGGTGTTCAATATTACTTTGAAGAAACTACCGGCAATCCCGGAGGTACTGACAGTGGATGGCAGAATAGCGAGACCTATGAGGATACAGGGCTGGTTGCAAATACTATATACTCCTACAGGGTAAAGACGCGGGACCTGTCCAGCAATGTAAACGAGACCGGGTATTCGCCTGAGAGAGCAAAGATTGCTGGATACTAACAAATACAGTTGCCGGTTATTATCCGATATTAAGCGGATTTGAAAAAAGAGAGAAGTTGCTTATGAGTGGAAGACATAAGAATACAAAGACAATGGTTTTTCGGAAGGGGAGAATTATGGAGTCATAGCCCGGGAAGTCGAAAAAGTCCTTCCCGGGATAGTCAGGGAGGGCAAAGAAAGTGGCAAGTCTGTGTCCTACACCCAGCTCTTCACTCCGGGTTTTTTATTTTAAGAAGTCAAGTGAAAAACGACCATCTTTCTCTCTTCTTTACATGCAAATACCTAACCGGACATTGCTGGGTATCAGACAATTGTTGAATTACCTTGCTTTTTTTAATTAAAAAAGTTTTTAATAATTACAATTAGTAAAAGTCCTGATTACCCGGGACATCAGCAACCGCAATTGAAGGCGGACGGCAATAATAAATCCTTAATGACCGCGTCGGAACCAGAACATGGAAACCCTGCTGAACTGATACCAATAGTCCGCCCCAGGCTTAAATGTAGATAGTGGTTTAAGATGAAAGAAAAGAAAAAAACAAGAAAAGATATGACAGAAGAGGAAAAGATGGCTATGCCTCTTTATCCTATAGGGATAGTGGCTGAATTAATCGGTACCACAGACCAGACCTTGCGGCTTTATGAAAAACACGGCCTGATGAAACCTGCACGAAGAAACAAGAACAGATACTATTCTGAAAACGATATCAAATGGCTGAAATGCCTGAGGGACCTTATCCATATAAAGAAGATCAGCATCGAGGGAATCAAGAAACTCCTCGAATATGCCCCTTGCTGGCAGATAACCGACTGTCCGGAAAAAACAAGGGACCTTTGTTCCGCCTATATCGACAAGAGCAAACCCTGCTGGGAGCTCAACCGTATGATATGTAACAGTGAACCTGAGAGGATATGTGAAGATTGCATTGTCTATATCTCGCAGATGGTCGGAAAAATATCAGAACCGGATCCTCAATAGTGTCATGTCAACCTTGTTATGTCGGAGGGTTGAATTGTCATTCCCGCAACGTCGGGAATCATATCCCTCTTTGATTCCCGACAAGCCGGAATGACAATTGAGAGTTGACACGGCACTATGGTTTTGCGCGTTGGAAATCTATCTTTTCAGGTCTGAAATCCGGATCCACCAAATATGCCTCATCAAAATACTTCATGGCCTCTTCGTACCTTCCCAGTTCATACAAGGCGTATCCCATAAGGTAATATGCTGAGGGTTCCGGTCTTTTCTGAAGATAATCCCTCAGTTCATTTACCGCTTCTTTAAAGTTGCCCTTTTTATACAGGGAGAGCGCATGGTTGTAAGTGCCGTTTGGCTGGGCATTCAAAACACTTGGCGCCATCATCAGAGACAAAGAGATTATCATAACAATAATAAACAAAACCCTTTTCATACCATCCTCCTTGGTTTTTGATTAGTCCTTACCTGTTCCGCCAAACAAACTTTTCAACAATTTCCTCAATCTGTTCATGTACTTCCATTCAGGCTCCGTCCCCTCAATAAAATACTCCTCAACGGCATTAGATGAATTATTCAGGACCTGCAAGCCTGTCGTTTTGTCTATGTAATATTTTACAACATTATCAGGTTTAATGAAATCCCCTGTATCCTTTTTTGTAACAGCCTTCATGAAATTCAGCCAGATGGGTGCAGCCACCCTTCCACCACTCATGCCATTGCCTAAGGATACCGGGTTATCATAACCAACCCATACTCCGGCAAGCAGCCCGGGGGTATAACCAACAAACCAGGCATCAATGAAATTATCAGTTGTCCCGGTCTTCCCCGCAGACGGTACCTGAAGTCCTGAAGCCCTTTTCCCCGTACCTCTCCGTATTACATCTTCCAGCATACTGGTTATAAGGTAAGCCACCCCCGGTGAAGTTACCTTATGACCCTCGGGAATATTAAACTCAAGGATACGTCCATCAGAAGAAACCACCTGTTTTATGGCTACAGGGTTCATTCTGACCCCTTCATTTGCAAAGACAGTATAGCACATCGTGAGCCTCAGAGGAGAAACCGTCAGAGAGCCAAGTGCAAGGCTGAGGTCATTCGGGATGTTTCCTTCAAACCCGCAGGTTTTGGCAAAAGAGACAAGGTCTTCCACTCCAAGAGATTCCGCAAGTCTTACAGTGGCCACGTTGAGCGAATTCACCAATGCCTCCCGCAACCTTACAGGACCGGAATATTTCCTGTCATAATTAACAGGCTCCCACTGCCTGCCATCCCCTGCAGGATAGCTTATCGGTTCATCCTTTAATATGGTTGCCGGGGTCAGGCCTTTTTCCAGGGCAAGGGCATAAACAACGGGTTTGAATGCCGAACCGGCCTGCCGTCTTGCATTCAGGACACGGTTGAACTGGCTTTTTCTGAAATCATATCCCCCCGCCATTGCCTCTATATATCCGGTTTTGGGTTGTACCGCAATCAGTGCCCCCTGAACAAGCGGCTCCTGCGCCAGTGATACATAAGCAATACCATTCTCTATCTTTATCAGTTTTACAAGGATTAGATCCCCCTTGGAGAGCAACTTTTCAAGGTTGAAGTTCTTCTGATAGTGAGCGGTCTTCTGTTTGGGCTTAAAAACCTTTCTCGCCCACAGGGCATCCCTTAGTTTCAGGATACCATAGGCACCGTTGACCTTCAGAATGGCCCTGTTTCTGTATACCCTGAGCACAGTTGCCCTCAACAGCTCCCCTTTCAGAGAGGAAAGGCCGTCTGCCCCGGCAATAGATCTGAGTTCTTTCTGTACATCCACTCCATCAATATGTCCTGTCACTCCCCTCCAGCCCCTCTGCTTGTCCACGGCTTCAAGCCCTTCTCTCAGTGCCCTCCTGGCCTGAATCTGGGCCCATCTTCTTAAGGTGGTGTATACGCGAAGGCCGCCCTTGTATACCATCTCTGTACCATATTCCTCTTCAAGGTAATTACGCACATAGCTTAAAAAATAGCCGTAACCCTCTTTTTTAGCACCTGCATTCAAAAGCCTCAACCCCTTCTTCGCAGCTCGAATCCTCTCTGATGGCCTCAAAAACCCCTTTTTTTCCATCCTCATCAATACCAGCTTCATCCGGTCTTCCGCCCTTTTAATATTTCTGTATGGGGAATAATACCCGGGTGATTTAAGAAGCCCGGCAAGCATTGCAGCCTCTGTAAGGTCTATCTCCCTCACCGACTTTCCGAAATAGACCCTTGAAGCCATCTCAACGCCGTAAGCCCCCTCACCAAAATATGTCCTGTTCAGATAAAGCTCCAGTATCTCCTCTTTTGAGAGTTCTTTCTCTATCCTCATTGCAAGTATAGCCTCCCGGAACTTGCGTCTCAGTGTCTTTTCATGAGAAAGATACAGTATCTTGGCAAGCTGCTGCGTAATTGTACTGCCGCCCTCTTTGAACCTCCAGTGGATAATGTCCGTTCCCAGTGCACGGACAAGAGCAAAGTAATCAAGCCCTTTGTGCTCAAAAAACCTTGAATCTTCTGTTGCAAGCACTGCATAGACCAGATACTGCGGGATTTCACTGATAGGCACATACCTGCCCCTCTCCATCTTGAACTCACCTATAAGCACATTGTCATTGGCATAAACCTTTGTCACCGCAGCCGGTTTGTATGATTTCAACTGATCAATCGACGGAAGGTCCTTCAGGATAAAGAAATAGAAAGCCACACCCGATAATATGAATATAAGGAATGAGATTTTAATGATTGTCCTGATTTTCACGCTTCTTTATAATAACTCAAAACCAGTGACAAGGTGGTACTTCCGGTTTTAAGATAAACAGGACAGGCTATCAGCCTGACTTTCCCGAAGAGGGTTATTTGACGAAAAAAGCGAAAACCCTGTAAAATCAAGCTTGGGAGCGAATGGGGCTCTGGTGTCCCCCTCGGACTTCAAATCCGGTGTTCCCTGCCAAAAGCGGGGAAGGTGGGTTCGATTCCCACTCGCTCCCGCCAATCCTTCTTTATTTTCGATAAGTTAAACGGTTTGATAGGAGAAGATTATAGCGTAACGTTCATGAATATATATGGAGGTGTTAGATGGGGGAAGTTGAATTATTAAACTCTTGCATTAAATGCTTTGATTAGGTTATAGTAATCTCTCGTTTGGTTGAAGATTATAAAAATTTGACAAAAATATTTCCTTGGGATAAAATATTCCGGTTTTCTTTACAACAGTTCAAATGGAGGATTTACATTGCCTACGATAGCGCAGTTAGTAAGAAATGGCAGGAAGAGGGTAAAGGAAAAGTCAAAGAGTCCGGCGCTTCAGAACTGTCCGCAGCGCAGAGGTGTCTGCACAAGGGTTTATACCACTACGCCCAAGAAGCCGAATTCCGCCCTTAGAAAGGTTGCAAGGGTCAGGCTGACAAATGCTATGGAGGTAACTGCCTATATCCCGGGGATCGGGCACAATCTTCAGGAACATTCAATAGTATTGATAAGGGGTGGCAGAATTAAGGACCTTCCAGGTGTCAGGTACCACATAGTAAGGGGAGCGCTTGACACCATGGGTGTTGGAGACAGGCGTCAGGGCAGGTCCAAGTATGGAGCCAAGAGGCCAAAATAGGAGCGAGAGATGGCACGGAGAAGAGTAGCTGAAAAGAGAGAGATACTTCCTGACCCGAAACATAACAGCAAATTGGTCAGTAAGTTTGTAAATGCAATAATGGCAGATGGGAAAAAGTCAGTGGCGGAGCGGATCTGCTATGGCGCATTTGAGATTATAAAGGAGAAGGCCAATGAAGACCCCCTCAAGGTTTTTAAGATTGCCCTTGAGAACGTCAAGCCGATTGTCGAGGTTAAGCCGAGGAGGGTTGGCGGTGCTACATATCAGGTGCCGATTGAAGTAAGGCCCAGCAGAAGGATGGCGCTTGCATTCAGGTGGATCAGGGACTTTGCAAGAAAAAGGTCTGAAAGAACCATGACCGAGCGTCTTGCAGCAGAGCTCCTGGATGCCTACAGAAAGACGGGTTCATCGGTTAAGAAGAGGGAGGACACCCACAAGATGGCTGATGCCAACAAGGCATTTGCTCATTACAGATGGTAGGTTGTAGAAGCCTCTGCGTTGTGTTGCGAGTTGCTTGCAAGTTAAGCCCGCAGCCCTGTAGTTAACTCCTGCAAAAGGGTATATCCCGAAACAATGTTAAATATATTTCTGACACTAACACCAATTTTGTGTCTTTTTGAAGAGGAGAGAACGTTTTGAGGTTTCCATTAGAAAGAGTGAGGAATATCGGGATAATGGCTCATATTGATGCCGGTAAGACCACCACGACGGAAAGGGTCCTGTATTATACCGGAGTAACGTACAAGATAGGGGAGGTCCATGAGGGTACTGCTGTAATGGACTGGATGGTTCAGGAGCAGGAACGTGGTATAACCATCACTTCGGCGGCAACTACATGTTTCTGGAAAGACCACAGGATAAATATAATTGATACCCCCGGTCATGTTGATTTTACCATAGAGGTTGAGAGGGCGCTCAGAGTGCTTGACGGAGCTGTAGCGGTATTTGATGCTGCTGCGGGAGTGGAGCCCCAGTCTGAAACCGTCTGGAGGCAGGCCTCCAAGTATGACGTGCCAAGGATAGCCTTTATGAACAAGATGGACAAGATGGGTGCGGATTTCTTTATGTCGGTAAATTCAATGGTGGAAAGACTCGATGCCAATCCGGTTGCAATACAGATACCCATAGGTGCTGAAGATAAATTCCGGGGTCCTATAGACATAGTAAAGATGCGGGCCTATTATTTTGATGACGAGACCATTGGAGCCGAGTTTAAGGAGGATGAAATACCGGAGGATTACCGTGCGCAGGCTGATGAATACAGGGACAAGATGATAGAGGCCCTTGCTGATATAGATGAGGCCATAATGGAGAAGTATCTGAACGGAGAAGACGTAAGCGAGGAAGAGATCTGTAGGGCTTTAAGAAAGGGAACCCTTGAGCTGAAGCTTACGCCCGTAATTTGCGGGTCAAGTTTTAAGAACAAGGGGGTGCAGCATCTTATTGATTGCATAGTTGACTACCTTCCGTCTCCTGTTGATGTTCCGCCGGTTAAGGGTGTGACACCTGACGGCAAAGAGGTCTATCGCAAGGCCTCTGACGATGAGCCCTTTGCAGCGCTTGCCTTTAAGGTAATGACCGACCCCTTTGTCGGGCAGTTGACATACCTGAGGGTCTATTCAGGAGTGCTGGCAGCAGGCTCCTACATCTACAACTCCACCAAGGACAAGAAGGAGCGTATCGGCAGATTGCTGAAGATGCATGCCAATAAGAGGGAGGAGATCAAGGATGTCAGGGCCGGGGATATTGCAGCAGCAGTGGGGCTTAAATATACCCTGACGGGAGATACCCTGTGTGACGAGGATAATCCGGTTATACTTGAGGCAATGGAATTTCCGGAACCGGTTATATCTATTGCAATAGAGCCAAAGACAAAACAGGACCAGGAGAGACTCTCTGCTGCCTTGATGAAGCTTTCACAGGAAGATCCCTCTTTCAGGGTTTCATATAACGAGGAGACCGGGCAAACGCTGATCTCCGGTATGGGGGAACTTCATTTAGAGATCATTGTTGACAGGCTACTGAGGGAGTTTAAGGTAGGAGCCAATGTGGGTAAGCCGCAGGTTGCCTATCGTGAGACCATCAAGGTTCCTGCAAAGGCTGAAGGCAAGTTTGTAAGGCAGTCCGGCGGCAGGGGGCAGTATGGTCACGTACTGATCGAGATTGAGCCCGTTGAGAAAGGTAGCGGCTTTGAGTTTATAAGAAAGATCGTTGGTGGTTCAATACCGAAGGAGTTTATACCTGCTGTTGAAAAGGGCGTGAAAGAGGCACTTGAAACAGGGGTGCTGGCAGGATATCCTGTAGTTGATGTGAGGGTTACTCTCTATGACGGTTCTTATCATGAGGTCGATTCGTCCGAGATGGCGTTTAAGATAGCTGGTTCCATGGCCTTTAAGGCTGCGGTTAAGAAGGCTAACCCTGTGCTTCTTGAACCGGTAATGGCTGTAGAGGTTATAACGCCGGAAGAGTATATGGGTGAGGTTATAGGTGACCTGAACTCAAGGAGAGGGAAGATGCAGAGTATGGAGAAGCGGGGCAACGCCCAGGTTATCAAGGCACACGTGCCGCTTTCCGAGATGTTCGGTTATGCCACTGACCTCAGAAGCAAGACGCAGGGAAGGGCCACCTATACGATGCAGTTTTCTCATTATGAAGAGGTTCCCAAGAGTATAGCTGAGACAATTATCTCCCGTGTCAGGGGAGAATAAAAAAATTGAGATTTTTTTTTGCGATTTCTGGTATATTATTAATCTTCCGGGTGACGACGTCACTCTGAGGTCTGCGATTTTCGGGTAAAATTATTCATGTTTATATGAGGTTATGCACCTCCATGAAGGACTTGGTTCCTTCAGACTTTAAATATTAATGTTGAGTTGTCAGGCTTAAGTCGGAATCTGTTTTCAGGACTAAGGGATGACAAGGTCTTTTAAGAGTTTAGTTTTTTAAGGAGGAGAAATGGCGAAGGCAAAATTTGAAAGGACGAAGCCGCATGTAAACGT
>ENA-ORDP01001359-ORDP01001359.1-marine-sediment-metagenome-genome-assembly--contig:-NODE-1359-length-13551-cov-3.955542_pt1 | contig 13551 bp, 13 predicted proteins | sample MGYA00248627_ERZ508539 | MGnify/ENA primary metagenome ERZ508539 (study PRJEB26208, sample SAMN05571518) | marine sediment metagenome | biome: deep sea; feature: Hydrothermal vent; material...
AGGGCAATTCCTCCCACCTATGAAGAGGTGGGTTTCCTTGCCCAGATTATCATGATTCACAATGATGTTGTATGCACCTTCTGTGGAACCCTCTGTGATGACATACAGGTGGAGACAGAAGGTGATGTAATTGGAGAGATAAGGCACGCCTGTAGAATAGGTACAGCCAAATTCCTGAGTGCCAATGATATAGAACACAGGCTTCTAAAGCCCATGGTGAGAAAGAATGGAGAGCTGGTTGAAGTTACACTTGAAGAGGCTATAGATAAAGCTGCTGAAATTCTAAGGAAAGCAATCAAACCACTGTTATATGGCTGGAGTTCTACAAGCTGTGAGGCTGATAAGGTTGGAATAGAGATAGCAGAAAATCTCGGAGCACTTATAGACAGCACCTCAACTGTATGCCATGGTCCCAGTGTTCTTGCAGTTCATGATGTAGGGATGTCAACCTGCACACTTGGTGAGGTTAAAAACAGAGCAGACCTTGTTATATACTGGGGCTCAAATCCCATGCATGGACATCCAAGGCATCTATCAAGGTATTCCATATTTCCAAGAGGTTATTTCAGAGAAAGAGGTCAGCAGGACAGAAGACTTGTTGTGATTGATGTAAGAAAAACTGATACCGCAAAGCTCGCTAATCTTTTCATTCCTGTGGATTATGGCAAAGATTATGAGGTTCTTTCTGCTCTAAGAAAAGTGGTTAATGGTGGAGAGCTGAAGGTTGATAGTGTTGGAGGGGTTCCGAGGCAGAAGATTGAAAAACTTGCAGATATTATGAAGAAAGCCCAGTTTGGAGTTATATTCTTTGGTATGGGACTCACCCAGAGCTTCGGAAAGCACAGAAATGTTGACAATGCTATTTCCCTTGTTAGAGACCTGAATGCTCACACTAAATTTGTTATAATGCCCATGAGGGGACACTATAACGTGGTTGGTTTCACTGAAGTTCTATCCTGGCAGGCAGGTTTTCCCTTTGCAGTAGATTTCTCAAGAGGTTATGCAAGATACAATCCAGGCGAAACTACTGCCAATGATGTGCTCCAGCGTGGAGAGCTGGATGCTGCTCTTATAATTGCTTCAGACCCTGTTTCCAACTTTCCAAAGAAGAGTGTTGAAAATCTTGTAAAGATACCCTATATCGCCATAGATATACATCCTACCCCAACCACTGCTATGGCTGATGTTGTTATACCAACTGCCATAGCTGGAATAGAGGTTGAGGGCACTGCCTATAGAATGGATGCAATTCCTATCAGGCTGAGAAAGGTCAAGGAACCTCCAGAAGGTATACTTGATGATGTTGAAATCCTTGAAAGACTCAGGGATAGGCTTCTGGAGAGTGAGTGAAATGGAGCTTGTGCTTAAAAACGGTTTTGTTTATGACCCTGCAAATAATATAAATGGTGAAAAGAAAGATATTTTTATAAAGAATGGTAAGATTGTCGAAAGTGTAAATAGAAATGCAAAGAAAATTGACTGCTCAGGCAAAATTGTCATGCCAGGTGGTGTTGAGATTCACAGTCATATTGCCGGTGGCAAGGTTAATTCTGGAAGAATTCTCAGGCCTGAAGACCACTTCAAACATGTACAGGCAAAGACAGGACTTAGAAGAGGCTGCACAGGTTATTCCACACCCTCAACATTTGCAGTAGGTTATCTTTACTCCCAGCTCGGCTACACCACAGCTTTCACAGGAGCAATTCCTCCTCTTACGGCAAGACATACGCACGAGGAACTTCATGATATACCCATGCTGGATAAGTCTGGACTTGTACTCATGGGCAACAACTGGTTTCTGCTGAGATATCTCAGAGATAAGGATTATGAGAGAGCAGCAGTGTATGTTGCCTGGCTTCTGAAGGCTACTAGAGGCTATGCCATAAAAATTGTTAATCCTGGCGGTGGAGAAGCCTGGGGCTGGGGTAAAAATGTGAGAAGTATTGATGACCCTGTACCCCATTTCGACATAACACCCGGAGAGATTATCTCAGGTCTTATGGAGGTGAATGAGCTTCTCAATCTTCCCCACTCAATTCATGTCCACTTCAATAATCTTGGAAGAATGGGTAACTATACAACAACTATTGACTCTCTTGAACTTACCAGAGGCAAAAAAAGTTCCCATGACAGGCAGGTTATGCAGGCTACCCATCTCCAATTTCATAGTTATGGTGGTGACTCCTGGAAAACCTTTGAAAGCAGGAGCGATGAAATTGCAAAAGATGTAAACAGACGTGATAACATTGCTATGGACACAGGCAATTTAATATTTGGTGACACAACAACAATGACAGCCGATGCTCCAATGGAATACTATCTGGCTTCTCTTACAAAGTATAAGTGGATGAACAGAGATATTGAACTTGAAACCTCGCCAGGTATCACCCCTATGTTCTACTCAAAGAAAAGTCCGATTTCTACAGTGCAGTGGGCTGTTGGTCTGGAACTTGCTCTCCTGATAGATGACCCCTGGAAGGTTATGATAACGACAGACCATCCAAATGGCGGCCCCTTTATAAACTATCCGACAGTATTTGCCTGGCTTATGAGCAGTAAATATAGAGAGGAAACTATGACAGGTCTAAACAGTGCCGTTGAGAAGAAAGCAATTTTAGCAACTATTGATAGAGAGCTGGACTTCAATGAAATAGCAATAGGAACGAGAGCAGCTCAGGCAAAAAGTCTGGGGCTGCAGGAAACCAAAGGCCACCTCGGTGCTGGTGCGGATGCTGATATAGCAGTCTATGATATTAATCCAGAGGTTATTGACCCCTCGAGAGATTATAAGGCTATTGAGAAGAGTTTTAGAATGGCAGCTTACACTATAAAGGATGGTAAGATTCTTGTCAGAGATGGAGAGATAGTCAAGGTTGTGGATGGAAAAACCTTATATGTTAATGCAGAGGTTGGAGAGGAGCTTAAAAAGGATGTGATGAAGGATATTGAATACAATTTCAAGCGCTTCTACTCGGTAAATCTCAACAACTATCCTGTGCAGGAGTTATATCTAACCAATCCAACAGCTATTAATATTGAAACAAAATTAGAGTGATGCCAATGAAAGATATACTACTTAAACCCCTGGACCAGCCGGTTTACACTCTTGAAGCTGAGGTTGTAAAACCTGATGACTTTGCTGGGAAGAGCATTGAAGAGATTCTGGAACTTGAAGTTTATTATGGTAACAGGGTTGGAAAGCTCAGAGATTTCTTTGATGTCTCAGGAGAGGCTCCAGACAATCCTGAAGAGCTGAGAATAGTTATTGATGGTGATATTTCGAGAATAAAAAGGATAGGGCAGAAAATGAAGGCAGGTGAGATATTTGTAAAAGGCAGTGCCGGCATGTACGTTGGAGCGCTGATGGAAGGCGGTAAAATTACAGTGGAAGGTAATGTTGACTCTTTCTCCGGCATGATGATGAGAGGCGGTGAGATTTATATCAAAGGTGATGCTGGAGAATATCTTGGTTGCACATACCGTGGTGATAGACTCGGAATGAGAGGCGGTATTATAATTGTGGAAGGTAATTCTGGAATGGAGACCGGTCAGTTTCTTAATGGCGGAAAGATAATAATTAAAGGAAATACTGGCGCTTTTACAGGAGTGCATATGAAGAAAGGCATGATTGTGGTGGATGGCAAAGCTGGAGTAAGAACAGGAGGCCAGATGACTGGCGGGGCTATTGTTGTTAAAGGTGAGATTGAAAGCCTTCTGCCAGGTTTTGACCTTGATAAAAGGGTTGAAAATCCTTCTATAGAAAATGAGCCTTTTAACGGAAGTTTTGATAAATATTCAGGAGACAGTGCAGAGAAAGGAGCCAAAGGTTCACTATATGTGAAGATTTAGTTTTTTTGAAAAATCCCTGCTAAAATTAAGATAATCAAGACAGGCAAATAAAAAATTCCAACACTGAAGATAGAAATCGCCGTTCCTAAGGCAAACAAAAATATTAAACTCCAGAATATTATCTTATTGTAGGTATTTCTTTCTGTTACTATACCAATAGAATAAATCACAATTGAGAATGATATAATCCCCATATACAAAAAGAAAAGAGAAGAAATAAAAACTGTGGGTGTTTGACTATAAAACATCACTGAAAGTATCAGTGGTAAGATTGATACAATTCCTGATGTTATGAGAGATTTATTTTTCATGCAGACCCACCAATTTTAATAACATTATTCTACTTGACAAGTTTTCACTTTGAGATATAAAAACCTGCCGTTATTTTTCAATGGTTGTCCATTTCCCCCCCAGTTGGCTCTCATTTTCCAGTTTGGAAATATGCTTTGAGTCTCAGCTATTTCCTCGTAGATAGCAGTTTTTCCCCTATTTCCATAGCAGGTCGGCAAGCCTTTCCACCAGTTCCTCCCTGGAGCTTGCAGAATCAAATATGTGTTGAAGTGAAATGAGCATCTCGATGAAGTATACCAGCTTGATCTCGTCAAGGATATCTCCTATTTTCATCTCCTTTATAACAGTCTTAAAGTCCTTACCGGTCACCTTTGCGATAATGACAATAGTCCATGCGAGAAAGGAGAGTTGCATGAACCGCTCGATGCCCTTTTTATTCATCATCTGGTATTCCTTGAAGCCAAACTTCTGATTTGCCTCACGGTGTGCCAGTTCGATGCTCCAGCGATTCCCGTAGGTCTCAAGTACTTCTTCCATTGTTAAATCAAGGTCGGTGCTCATGTAAAAATTCGGTTTTTTGTCCTTTCCCGTTCTGGAGATAACAAGTTTGACATCTCCTAGACCAGGAATCTCCACTATCTGCTCATAAGCGAGGTAGACCTTCTCCTTCCTCCGAACCTTGATTTTGACCTTGCGGTACTTCACAGTATCCGCCAGTTCAGAGACGTTTACATCTCCATCAATTTTCTTGTTGCTTTTTAGCTGGCAGACCACATGGTGTCCTAACTCAAGGGCGTCCCGAATCATTTCTGAGGAGTACCACCAGCTGTCGAAGACGATATAAAGTTTCACTCCTTCGGGCACATGGAGTGGTTCTATCAAGTCCGTGTAGGCTATCTCCGGTTTTGTGCGGAACTCTTCACCCTCCATGGCTTCGGCAGTCTCTTCCTTCAGGTACATCCTGGCCTTGTGGGGTATATATACGTCATCAACCTGCAGACAGGAGGTGACAAAGTTGTTGCCGTTTATGTATCTGCCTTTGGCGTGATCAAAGAACTTACCCACTCCATCTGTTTTGTCTCCCTTTTTTTCCACATAGGTGTCGTCTATGACCAGAAGAAGCTTGTCCTCACTAGAAAGCCCAGCCTCTTTGAAGAACAGGTCTGCTTTACACTGGGCTACTGCATCCTCGTCCCACTTAGCATCTTTGAAAAAATACTCATAAGCCATCCTGGATTTCCCACCGGAAATGCTTTTGTGCAACCTTCTCACCGTCCTAGACCTTTCTGTTACGATTATAGCACCGGTAAGCTGGGTAAATGATTCATAACTCGGTTTGGTGAATTCATCCCTGAATTCTTCGAACACGGAGTTAAGTTTTGCCGGTACTCCTACAACTTTGAACATTAATAATTAAAGATTTAACGGTGGTTATATGAAGGTTCGCCAAGAGCGTGGGAAAAGTGAAAATAGACCACCGGAAAAAAGTTGTCAACTCAGTAGTTCCGCAAGTGGGTGAATAACTCCAGTTGGAACATCCCATTTTTTGATCCTCATGGCGGATTTCTCACCAAATTGGATGGGTGGAACCTCTATGCGAATATCAAATTACGGTAATATTAGCAGGCATTAGCCCTTCTTCTACCCACTTTCGATGGAGTTAGGCATATTCTTCATCCTTCTCGAATACACCTGGGCAGAAGAGTTCAAGCTGGTAGTAGAACTTCAGCCTATCAGTCGTTATTGATGGGCTCTCCAACCCTGGATTGGTTATTAGTGCATCTATGTTTAATATGACCCAGAAGTTGTACATTACCACTGAGAGGAAGAAGAACAAGATTTTCATGGAGTAAACCCTGGTCGAGGTCTTTATCCTGAACTCTTTTTTGACCCTGTACCCAGTCTCTATGCCCCAGCGTTTCCTGTAGGTTTTTATAACTCGTTCTCTTTCATCTTCTTCGACAGGTATGTTGGTGGCAAAGGCGTTGTATCTGTCGATCACCTTCACCTTGGGGTCGGAGTATTTCTTGCTCTTCAAAAGCACCAGGTTAAAGGTGACGTTGTCGTTTTTTGTTCCCATTTCGTACTCTCTCACGAAACCTCCGTTTATGTGAGCATCTTTTATGGCTGCGTACACCTTGTCGTTTTTTGATAGGGCCGCCATCCAGTTAATGCCAAACTTTTCCACCATCCTGATGACAGGTCTGCCAGGGAAAGCCCTATCGAAGTAGAGCCGGTGTATCCGTATGCCTATCTTAACGGCAAAGTCGAGGAGTTCTTCTACTGCTTGTTCCTTGCTCTTAAACTGGGTGACTGGGATGGCCATGAGGCAGAGCCTTTCTCCCTCTTCAACTATTTCCAAGGTTGCGAATCGGACGAAATAACTGGTGCCCCGTCCATGTTTACCTCCAACTATCCAGGAATATAGTTTCCCGTACCAGGGTACCTCGTGAAAGTCTATCGCAACGTCCCTGGTCCTGGATAGAACCCTCCGCTTCTTTAAGGTGGTTACATTCGCTTGTAAAAGAGAGTCGAGTTGATATTGTAGCGTTTTTGCATCATTCTTTTTGAAGTGGTATTGAGTCGCATCCGGACTTGGTGCCTTCTTCAGGGTGTTGAGTTGGGCAGAACTCTCCTCCACGGAGATGTTCTGCATGGCAGCATGCACAAGAATGCGAAAGTGGTCCTCCTCATCGAACTCTGCATTGCCGTTGATGTGTAGATTGAAATGTTTACCCAAGAGATTGAGAGTCTTTTTGGTTATCCTTCGGTTCTCTTTGCCCATAGAATCCTATTGGATTGTCCCTAGTGTTACGGGGACTTGCGGAACTACTGACACTACCAAAAAATATATATATCAAAGAAGAATAAATAAAAAAATATGGGGTACCAGTTCATAAAGGGCAGATGTGATTCCTTTACCAGAAGCGATGGTGTCACAATCTCCCTTCTCCCCAAACCCTATTGTGAAAGATGTGCAGATCCTATTCGGCCTTCTATTAGTACTGGACTTTGTTATAACTGTTACAATGGCAATACACAGGTGGATTTAGCTAACCTATCAAAAGTTTATGCAGCATCGGTGTATGTCTCCCATTCTATTGGACACATCCTCAGTGGTGAGATTAAGAAATGTAAGCACGATTTATCCTACACGGGAGGTTTGGCAGAGGTTTTAGAACACGCAACTACTGTTATGTATCCAGAATTAAATTCTTATGATGCTCTCACATTTCCACCCAGAGGTAGTAAAACTGAAAAGGAAAATCATTTGGAAGGAATTGTGAACAATCTCTCTGCTCGCATAGAGATTGAGGTTATGGACATTTTATCTAAATTGACAGACTACTCATCTCAATGGAAACGAAGTAGGGAGAACCGTATTGAAAACGTAAAGGATCAGATTGGATGTTCCGAGTACGTCACCGACCGCAGGATAATAGTGGTGGATGATGTATTTACCACCGGAGCCACTCTGCTGAATTCTGCCAAAGCGCTTAGAAAAATGGGCGCAAGAGAGGTGGTGGGTCTCGTGTTGGGAAGGGCGGCTGGTACAGAGCACCTTCTTAAGTACGCCGAGGTCATTGAAAAGGTTGAAGATTAGTGATGTGCTTAAAATCGAACTAAGACAATAATAAAAAGGGAAATATGTTATATAACTTCTGAGTGATAAGATGAAAAATACTAAACTTGAGTACTGGTCGGAAGATGAGAAAACTAAAAATTTAGAATATTGGATGGCGTTAAATGACTATGAGATAGAGGAAGGAAAATTAGACATTAGACAGCTCTTGGACGAAGGACTGGACATTAAAGATTTTTTTGAAAGTGATTATATAAACTTAAAAAAAGAATTTGGGGACAAGGTAGATTACATCTGGCGTGATTTGAAGAAGATAGGTTCTAAGGTTAATCTTGAAGCATATAAAGAGAATAAAATAGACCTTTTGCAAAATGATGTCCGCATTATAAAATATACAGATAGATTGTATTCGAAGTCTTTAAAAAATTCTGAAAGACTATCTCCATTAGTACTCTACCAAAAAGGCACATTATTAGAACTCCAGAACTGCGTGGCTATAATAGGAGCCAGAGATTCCTCCCATTATGGCAGACAAAAAGCCCGAGAGCTAAGCCAGTATCTGGCGGAGAAGGGATACATCATTGTAGCGGGATTGGCCTTGGGCATCGATACAGAAGCCCATTGCGGTGCTCTAGATGTGAATGGGACAACTGTAGCTGTTATACCTAATATAAAGGAAATCACACCCCAGAGCAATCGAAGACTGGCGGAAGACATCATGAAACATGGGGCATTACTTAGCTCTGGTTCACCCTTCTCTAAGTTGAGTAAAGATAAATGGGTGAAGCGAAATAAAATAATTAGCGGGATTTCGAGATGCCTCATTGCAATCGAGTCGCCAGAGAGTAGGGGAACTCATCATCAGGTTAATTTTGCATTAAAACAGGGTATCAAGGTATTCGTTCTAGAACCTAGGAAAAGCGATAAACTAGCATGTTCTAGTTTTAAACGCTTTTTGGAAATGGGAGCCACTCCATTCACCGTAGAAAGCGAAATTTTAGATTATCTAAAGAACCCGATTAAAGTTCCACCCAAACAAGTTCTCAATGATTTTGTACCATACTGAGGCATTTCGGGAATCTACAAAACTCATTTCCCTTTTTAAACTTCCACCCCTAGTGTTATGTCAACTTTCGAGTGTTGGATAAAGGCGGGATAATTTTATTCGAGCATCCTCAGTTGTGAATTGCCAATTAACTTTCGCATTTTTGTTATTTCTGAATTTCTGCCATGCCAGTACCTCTTTTCTGACAACCGCAATGTCATCGATTCTTCTGTTTAAACACTGCCCTGTGAGCACATTCAACTCAATCTCAGCCATATTCAACCAGCTCCCATGCTTCGGGGTGTACACAAACTCGAATCTATCCCATATTGCCTTTGCTTTATCCGGCTGAAAGGTTTCATATAGCGACCCGGGGACATGTGTGTTTAGATTGTCCATCACCAGTGTTATTTTTTCTGCACTTTTGTATTGGTCTGCGATTTCTTCCAGAAAGCCAGCCCAATCTTTCTTGGTTTTCCTTTCGGTAATCTTTACCATGCGCTTTCCTGCCAATGGCTCACAGGCGAGAAAAACATTGCATACACCGCAACGCCTGTATTCATAATCATTCTTGATTGGCTGCCCTGGCGAAGCAGTAATGGGAGTTCTGGTCTCTGCAATCAACTGTTTTGGTGATTCGTCCATGCATATAACAGGGTATCGTGGATCAAATGGGCGCTTGTAAACATCCAACACCATTTCCATATGCGCAACAAAGCTGCCGTTTTGCTTCGGTGGAATTACCCATTCTTTTCGCTGCCATGGCTTAATTTCGTTTTTTTTAGGATATGACGTATCGTTTCATGGGAGATACTGCCAATATATTCAAGCTCGACAACCTTATCAGCTAACAATCTCAGAGACCATCTTGCAAAGCCTTCAGGCGGTTCACTGCAACTCAATGCAATCAAATGGGCTTCAAAATCACCGTCAACTTTTTTAGCATAGATGCGGCTTCCCTTTCTCCCGTTGAGGGCAACATCGAGACCTTCCAGGACAAACCGTTTCTTCACGCGGTCAATCTTTCTCATACTTATGTTCAGAGCATAGGATATTTCTTTGTTGGTCAAACGTTTCATCTGATACTCACCCTCATCGCAACCGAGTAAAATCAGGGCATTAAGGATTTTCTGTGCTTTATGTTTGCCTTTGGAAGTAAGTGTACCAAGAGTTTCACGCTCATTTTTGATAAGTGTTATAATGTATTTCCTCATATTCAATCCTCAAGGTTGATTATGAAGAACATATATTATATACTTTATGACATCACAGGCTTGACATTACACTAGAAAAATTTTGGAAGTATTTCCAGAAGCATTACCTATGGGTTAACTTAGCGGAGTTACGGTTACTTACATGTATTAGCCAGAAGATAAATATGTGTCTATCAAAACATCCATTATGCACCATTATGTATAATAATTCATGTAATATGTAATATGGCATATTTCAGAAATCATACATACCACCTAAAAGAAACTACCTACTTCAGTCCTAGAGTAGTTTACTCAATATAAATTCTATGATGTGAGGCTATGGTGATACTGAGGGAATGGCAAAGTAAGTATTAGCAGTAAGAGGTAGTCTCCTCCTAAAGATGCAAAAGTAAAACCTTTGGTTTTGCACATGAAATCATATTTTTAATACCATGTAAAAAAGTGAAAGATTTAAATTATGGATATTCCTTCGTCTGAAACTCATTGTTTCCGTCTATAAACCCATAGATATTTAAATCTGGTAAGTTAAATCCCAATATTCTTTCGTATGTACCACTATAAAGTATGTCTCCTTTATATTCTCGTCTTCCATTACCAAGGTTTTTTTTAATTTCAAATAACCAGACATACCTATCAAGAAAGGCACGAGAAAAATCTTCTTGTACTTCTTGAGGAATACGATAATCTTCAAAATGGTCTCTTTGAACCCCTTCACCCAGCCATCTTTTAATTTTGTCAGCTTCAACAAGCATAGGACGGTATTCTTCTCCCTCTTCTAACTCTACTTTCAATAATTCTAATAATCCGAATATCATTTTTTTAGCCTGTTGATATCTGATAGTAACTTCTCTTGGAACTGGCACTACAGCTTCATTTATTATCTCTTCCAATGGTTTTCCATTATGTGGGTCTGTTAATACTTGATACGGATATTTGCTTACATCATGTACAATTAGCCCATCTACTTTATCATTCTCTGATAATGTATGGCCAATAGCAACTAATGCATGTGGTTCATCTCCTTTACCATCCCACCACTCAAGCAGTTTAGCTCTTTCTATCCCTAACAGGACGGGAAGTCCTGATTCTACATATGCATAGATATTCTCAATAGTGGGTTCCCCACTGACTGAAGGAATACTCAATCTGTTTCCACAATTAGTGCATTGAATCTTATGAGTACGGGAGTATCTGAAAATATTATATCCTTCCCCTTCCAAAATATTAGCTATTTCATCAACTGTTAAACCTTCTTCTCTAGAGCGTTCTATTCCTCCTAATAAAACTTTTTTCACAGCGCTAGACGTTATTTCAGGTACGGTTGGAGCGTTTATTCCCTTCAACGTCAGAAGAACAAGTCTTGCAGCATATTGTGCACATACACCTATCTCGCCGAACCAAGCATATTGCACATAAGGAACACATTCTATTTTTTCAACTTCTCCAGAACGAGGACGTAATGAAGCTACTGGACTAACCTCTCTTTCACATGTAAGATAATATTGGGGTGGTACCATCCACGGAGGGGGCTTTATATAAGCTTCACTAATCCCCCCGCCAACCATTGGCCTGATATCAATCCATCCTAAAAAAGCCCCCCATTTGTAACTAACACTCTATTTACATAAGGAGGTATTTTAAATGAGATTATCGACTCTATTAACTTGGATATCTTCTTTCTATGACTTAATGGAACCTCTCTTAATTCTTTTTTTAAAGTTGGATAAAGTTGCATAAGCTGGTAAAATTCATCATCTTTTTTTCTCAAATCTAAGGATATAATAGCACTTAGAAACTTTGCTACGTTGAATTCCCCTTCGGAGTATATATCAAAATATTCCCTATATTCATAATCCCATTCTGGAGTATAACTAGGCCACCTATTACTACAACTACATGATATATCTTCTGAATTTCTAAAATAACCACCCCCCTTTAGCAAACTGCGGATTTCAGGATATATACATTCATCAGGATTTGAATGAGTGTATTTCATAATAATGTTCTTAAATTCTCTCTAGTAATTTGATTTCTCTGGACATTTTCCGGCTTATTTTATTCAATTCTTCTACTAGCCTTTTATAATCTATTTTCCCATTTTCATCAATAAAATCACTTTTATTAAGTAAACCTTGGCTCTCCCTTATAGCATCACTTACAGAAAAGCCTGCCATCCTCACAGCCATGTTAAACTCACATCCAACTCTTATGTTTCAATCAGTTTTTCTCTTATTTAAATATGTCCACCCCTGACTTGTAGTTTCCTACCATACATTTTACGGTTAATATCCTCAAAGTATTGTAAAAAGTGTTCAGACAAGATGGAATCCCACCTCAAATTGTAAGTCGATAGATATTTTCATCTTCAAACTCTTCAGAGATATAATCTATCTTTCCAGCCTTTTCTTTTCGATATTCTATAATCTCCCTCAAAACAGTTACAATATCAGAATCTTCAGGTAATTTTTCAATCCTACGAACTTATTAAGTTCTTCGACCTCTGTCTCCTCAAGGCACATATCTATGACTTCCTTTTTATAAATACCATAACTCTGTTTTTCTTGCCTATGTAGACAAATCCTTCCTTTTCAACCATTCCAATTAATTCAGAACCTTCAGTATCTTCAAAAGAAAGCAAACCTTCGGGCTTCAAAACTCGATACATCTCTAAAATAATACCTTCCAATCCGCCAGCAATATGATGCATACCGAATACAAATGCAATATCTATACTCTCATTTTGTAAATCAGTTTTAGAGGCATTGGCCAGAACAGGCTCAACGTTACTTATACCATGTTGTTTTATTTTTTCCTCAACTCTTTTTATTGCAAGTGGATGTATATCAACAGCATAAATGAAGCCATCCCTGCCCACAATTTCCGATGCTGGAATTGTAAAAAATCCGGTACCACATCCAGCTTCCAGCACTTTCAGGCCGGGTTTAAGTCCGGCAGCTTTTAAAAGCTTATAAGGATTTCTGAAAAAATGCATCAGTGGATTGTTATGTATGAGTTCTGTAATTTTAAAAGCCAGATCAGGCTCAGGCTCTACATCAATATTATTTATTCCATCCATTTTATCCCTCTTTTCTTATAAGATGTATTGATATGTATAATCAGCCTCATAGTCTTATGTAGTTCAGGATTTCATATAATATTTTGGTATCATGCAAAGTCTCTGAAAGGGGAATTGCGAATGAGCCATGGGGAGGACAAAGAGCAATTATAAACATATAGTCATGGATGACAGACATATTTTATTTCTTCTTATTTTTTAATTTTTAATTTAATCAATCAGAATAAATTTCTTTAACCCTTCCAACAAGCCCGCTTTCCAATTTAACTTTTATTCCATGTGGATGACTTTGCGAATTGGTTAAAATTTTCTTTACAATACCTCTGGTTATTTTCCCACTTCTCTGGTCCTTTTTTAGAACAATTCCCACATTTGCCCCTTCCTTGATATTTTTTCTGAAATTACCTTTGACCATGATATAACTTAAATTGATATTATCAGTACTTCGTAAAGTAATTACCGGAAGTTAATAATGTGCAGGACGGGCGGG
>ENA-ORDP01001360-ORDP01001360.1-marine-sediment-metagenome-genome-assembly--contig:-NODE-1360-length-13548-cov-6.620618_pt1 | contig 13548 bp, 12 predicted proteins | sample MGYA00248627_ERZ508539 | MGnify/ENA primary metagenome ERZ508539 (study PRJEB26208, sample SAMN05571518) | marine sediment metagenome | biome: deep sea; feature: Hydrothermal vent; material...
CGCCAAGATCGATAACGTCGGTATCGCCGTCCGCCAGCCCCATGATCTCGTCGGTGGCGCCGCTTGCTTCGACCAGCCCGTCGCCGATGGCTATCGCTTCGGCCTCCGGTGCGGCACGGTCAAGGGTGGTGATCCGACCGTTTCGCAAGATCATATCCGTCATCGCGCTGCCCTCTCGTTATCGCCCCGGCGCTTCTTTATTTAGCCGCCGCCGGGGCCATACGCGGCCCGTGCTTTACCCGTTCATCGGCCTTGTGGACCATGGTGTAGGCATAATCGACGCCCATGCCGTAAGCGCCGGAATGTTCCTGAACGAGGGCGATCACGGCGTCATAGGTGTCTTTGCGCGCCCAGTCGCGCTGCCACTCCAACAACACCTGCTGCCAGGTAACCGGCACGACGCCCGCCTGGATCATCCGCTGCATGGCGTAATCGTGCGCCTCTTTCGAGGTGCCGCCGGATGCGTCGGCGACCATGTAAATCTCGTAACCGCCCTCGGCCATGGCGGAGAACGCGAAAGTGTTGTTGCAGACTTCCGTCCACAGACCGGAAACCACGACTTTTTTCCGGCCGTTCTCGGCCAGGGCGTCGCGGACCTTCTGGTCGTCCCAGGAATTCATGGAGGTGCGCTCAAGCAACGGATGGTCGGGGAAAACAGCAAGCAGCTCCGGATAAGTGTGGCCCGAAAAACTCTCGGTTTCGACCGTGGTGATGGTGGTCGGTATAGCGAATATCTTGGCGGATTTGGCCAGGGCGACAACGTTGTTCTTCAGAACCTGGCGGTCGATCGACTGGACGCCGAAGGCCATCTGCGGCTGATGGTCGATGAAGATTAATTGACAATTGTCCGGGGTCAGAAGGTCAAGTTTACTCGACATCGGTTTTTCTCCTTCGGTCGGGTGAATTAATCCGGCGGTTTGCCGCTCAATATCAAGGAAGCTGGCTCTGTCGTTGTTTGTATGGTACATTAGCAACTATTGTAAAGTAGGCACTTTTTGGTAAGTAAGAAACCTATAGTAACTAAAGGCTCATCCTCCGGCGCGGCGGTCTCGCGGGGATGTGCGCTCGACCGGGTGCTTCGACTGCTCTCGGGCGAGTGGACGACACACATTCTCTGGGTTCTCAGCAAGAACGGCCCTACCCGCCATGGCGAGCTCCGGCGTTTGGTCGAAGGCATCTCCTCGAAGGTTCTAACTGATCGGCTGCGGATGCTTGAAGCGGAGGGCATCTTATTTCGAGATTACGAGCCGACAGTTCCACCCAAGGTGACATATGGGTTGACCGAGCTTGGTCTCGAACTCGATCAGACGCTGCGCGCAATCGAGAACATAGCCAAGCGCTGGTCTTGAAAGCGGAATCTGCAGTCAGTCAACAGTTTCGCGTTATCACCTTGAAGATTTGGTGGCCGGGTTTTACGCCGGATAACCGGTATGAGGAAATTGAATTTACGCCGGTTGGCGAGGAATTGTTCTGAACGTAATGCATGGCATTTGCAAAAACCGATAAGCAGCTCCAAATGGGCTTGATCGCACTTTATCGCGAAATGTCAGCTTCGCGCAGCGTCAGGGATTAAAGCCAGAAGGGCCGAGACCTGTTCTATACAGGGCTCGGTTTACGCCCGCCCGGCGATCAGCCTATGTTGCCCAGATACACCGGGTTTTTGCCGTTTGGATCAAGCAGAATTGCTCCGGCGTCATTGTGCGCGGCGATAATCCTGGTGATTTCGTCCTGGTCCAGGCTCATCGAAGCGGTGGAGAGCGCATCGGCCAGCGTCGCCCGCGGGGCGAATACCGAGACGCTGGCGTAACGCAACGGTGAAAGCCCGGTACGCGGATCGAATATGTGGGTATGACGGCCGGCGGCGTCGAACGTCAGACCGTAACCACCGGACGTGGCGACGGCGCGGTTTTCGAGGGGGATGGTTTTGTCGAGTGTTCCGGGGGCGACGGGGTTTTTAATGCCGACCATCCAGGGCCGCCCGTCCGGGTGTCCGCCGATACCGCGAATTTCGCCCAAATCAAGCAGAACGTTATCCAGGCCTCCGGCGCGCAATAGCTCCGCCACCCGGTCGGTAATATAGCCCTGGGCGATGCCGTTGAGGGTTGCCGCCATGTTCGCCTTGGTGAACGCAATGCGCGTATTATCGATAGTGATCGCTTTGTAATCGACGCGGCTCAGGGCGTGACGGATGTCCCGGGGCGCAAGCTCCGCGGCGTCCGGCGTCCGGTAATGGCGGCTGTAGAGTTCCCATAGCGGTTGCACGGTGACGTCGAACGCGCCCTTGGTCAGCTCGCTCACGTTTCGCGCCTGGGCGAGCAAGCGCACCAGGTCGAGCGGTGGGTTATCGATCGCGCCGCGCGCGTTGAGTCTTGAAAGCGCCGAGTCCGCGCGATAGAGGCTGAACACCTTTTCCAAACGATGGACTTCATCGACGGCGCGTTTAATCAGAGTTCGCGCGGTGGCCGCGTCGGGGTGGTAAATGGTTATATGCGCCTTCGCGCCAAGCGCGACGCCGCGCCAGCGCACGGCCTTTAGGCCCGGTGTGGAGGCCACGCTTCGCCATGCCGGAAAACTTAAGCCGAGGCCCCCGGCGGCGGCCACAATGCCGATCACCCGGCGGCGCGAAAAAAGAGGTTGCACGGTCATGGTTTGGATACTCCATATGTCGTCGAGCCGTCGGCTGACGGTGCGCGGGGTGGTGCAAAATAGGCGTGCGGAATTTCGTTCAAGCGCACGACTTTTCCGTCATGGTCGCGCGCGTACGCTTGCGCGATGGTTTTATCGGAAAACGGAACCACTTCGGGCATCCCCATGCCGCCGACGATTCTGTGACCGTCCATTTTGCCGTCGATCACGTACCATGCCTTATGGGCGTCGACCCAGGCGCGAGGATCGGGGTGTTTCCAGTTTGATGTTTTCGCCATGTCGCTAACGTAGATAGAGCTGATTCTCTTATCTTTTTCCGGCAGCAAGGTATAGGAAATGGTTTCGCTCACGGACGAAAACCATAAGGGATCCGCCTTGCCGACCAAGTGAATTTGGCCCTTTGGACCGGAATGGTCAACGATAATCATTTCGCTGTAATGGTCGGTGGCGGTGGCCGTCAACACACTGGGCGGCGCCGCCGCGGCTTCTTTTTTGCCGCACGCGCCTACGGTAAAAAAAGCAAGAATGACGAGTAAGAGGGAACCCACACGCATGTCTAAACTTCTCGATGTTGAAAAATGTAAATCGTCGCCGCCAGTGGTGCGACGCACCATACAGCCATGACGATCAATGACGTCATGGCGCCGATGCCGACTTTCAGCCCGACGCCCGCCAGGCCGGCGGACACGTTGACGTTTTGAAACATCGTGAGATTGAACACCCGGTAAGCGTCCGTCGGATTGATCAACATAAGCCAGGAGAAAAGTTGCTCGCTTATCGTTTCGCCCTTGTCGGCGATCAGAACTCCCAGAAGAGCCAGATCATACATCACCACCAGCAGAACCCACAGGCCGACGGCCATGCCGGCGGCCTTGTTTCCGTCCGTCGTCAGCGAGCTGATCAAATACCCCAATGAGATGAAGATCGCGCCCAGGAGTATGGAACTGCCGATCAAGGCGGCGAAGGCGGACCAACCTTGCGCGTCGGCACCGCCCGTCAAGGCGATGCCGATGCCCGAAAGGCCGTAACCGATGACGATGGCTAACGTAAGGATCGACAAGTGGCCCACGAACTTGCCGATGACCACCTGCCAACGGGGCGCCGGATAAGTGAGCAACAGCACCATGGTGCCATGCTCGAATTCGCCCACCAAGGCATTGTACGACAGCATCAAGGCGATCAGCGGCAACAAATAGACGCCAAGGCTGGACAGGCTGGCGACCGTGGTGTTCAAGGGGCTGGCCTTGATCGCGCCCACCGGGGCCGATCCAACCAGCGCCAGCACCAGCGCTAATGTGGCGAGCAGGACGATGGCGGCGAAGATCCAGCGGTTTCTGAATCCGTCGCGAAGCTCCTTCGCGGCGATGATGACGATGGTTTTCATTGTGGCTGGCCGGCGGCGGAAAAATATTCGTAGATTTCCTCTAATCCCGGCGGCTCGATATCGAGGTCTTCGACCAAGGCGTCCAACCGGACGATGTGACGCACGACTTCCATTTTGTCGGCGAGGGAACAGCTTAAATCAATGGTGTGGCCGTTGATCTCGTCAACCGTGACCTTGGGGCCGAGTTCGCTTGCGATCCGGGTAGTCTGGGCGAGATCAGGCCGAACGCAAAGGCGCAAGCGCACCGGCAGTCCGGTGGCGTGGCGCAATTCGTCGAGGGTGCCGCCGGCGGCGATATGGCCTTGGCGCAGGATAATCAGGCGGTCGCCGAACGATTCGATTTCGCTTAAGGCGTGCGACGATAGAAACACCGTCACGCCGTCGTGCTTCAGATCGCCCAATAAATCATAAAAATCCCGACGCAAGGCAGGGTCAAGGCCGCTGGTGGGTTCGTCCAGGAACAGCACGCGCGGTCGTCCCAGTAACGCCTGAGCCAGACCCAGGCGTTGACGCATGCCCTTGGAATAGGTCGCGATGCGCCGCGCGGCCGTGGACGCCAACCCCAAACGTTCCAGCAGAGGATCACACGCACTGAGCGGTTCGCCCTTGAGCCGGGCGTAAAAATTGAGCGCCTCGCGCCCGGTAAGATTGGGATACAGGGATACGTTTTCGGGCAGGTAGCCCACATGCCCGTGCGCCATCGCCAATATTTGCAGCGGATTTTCGCCCAGCAACCGCACCTCGCCGTTGCTGGGCTTCGCCAGACCCAACGCCAGTTTCATCAACGTCGTCTTGCCGGCGCCGTTATGGCCCAGCACCATCAGATATTCACTTTCCGCGACATGCAGATCGACGTTTTGCAGAACGTCCTTGCCGTTATAACGTTTCGAGACGTCCGCGAAGTCGATCATTGCGCTCATCGCGATACTCCCGGAAAAGCGCGCATGGGCGGCGGCGCCATCAAGGGCGCGCTGTCGGTAACGCCGCCGGGGCGTATCGATGGAAATTCGGACTGGGCCCAGCGCAAAATCTGCACGGCGGGGCTATTAAGCAGTAGACGCGCCAACGGGTGGCTCCACACCACTTGGTCGACCAGACCGTTGGGGTGATATGGACGGTCGGAAATACCGTCGCCGTTCAGGTCGAATGACGCATTGTCGCTCCAATAATTTCCCCGGCCATTGAGGGACCATTCAACGGCGCGTGTGCCGACGTATTTGACCTGGTCGCGGTTGTCGATAAAAGCGTTTCCGGTGATGTCGTTGAACTCGGACCCGGCCGTGAAGTGAATGCCGATGTCGCAGTCCTCAAAAGTGTTGCCCCGGAAAATATTGCGATTGGTATCGTAGATGAAGACGCATTTTTTCGAACCGCCGCGCGCGACGTTGTCCGTGATGGCGGATCGGTTGACGTAGTTAAACAAAAAGGCCCGTTTGCTATCATGTAAAGACAGATTTCCCGAAATCTTCAGATGATCGGAAAACATGATGGCGTAACCGATGTCGTTGTTGATCGACCGATTGCCGGAAACCTCGCTGTGGCTCGTGTACATGTAATGGATGGCGAAGCGTAAATCGCGAAACGTATTGCCGCGAAAAATATCATTTTTGCTGGTGGTGACGAAAATACCGTCTCGGCCATGGTGGATGTCGTTGTTTTCAATGATCGTTCCGGGAGAATCCCAGATGTAGACGCCGTTGCCACGGGAGTTTACCCGAAAATAGGTGCTGCCGAAGATCGTATTGCCGCGGACCATGGCTTTATGAGGCCCCTTGAGAAATATGCCGGTCAAATTGCCTTTCAGGAGGTTGTTCTCGATTAAAACGCCATTGCCTTTGGCATCAACGAAAATTGCGGCGTCTTCATGCGCCAGGTCGGTTCCGGAGTTGACGATAGTGAGGCCGCTGATAACAACGTCGGGGGCGGAAACTTTCAACACGCTGCGTTGTCCGCGCCCGTCGATGACGGCGCCAGGCGAGCCCATGATTTCGAGAGGCTTGTCGATCAAAATGGGGCCGAAATAACGTCCGTCCCGCAATTTGAGGGTGTCGCCCGCCCGAGCCGCCAAAACGGCGACGGCGAGGGTTCCCTCACCCGGTTTTACGATGATGCTAGCCGCGTGTGCTTTGGCGTTTGGCGTGAAAACCAGAAAAGCCAGCACGACGACGCCCACGGCCCCGGAAAACAGGGCCGCGGGTTTGCCGAGAACGGAACGCATACGCGCCATGGGATTTAAGCTGGTTTGACCAACATGCGACCGCGCATTTCCAAGTGCAGGGCATGGCAGAACCACTGGCAATAGAACCAATGCACGCCTGGGCGGTCCGCCATGAAGGTCACGGACGATGTGGCCTGCGGCCCGATTTCCATGGCGATGCCGTAGTCGGCCAAGGTAAAGCCGTGCGTTAGATCCGAAATGTCGTCGATATTGGTGATGGTCACCGTGACCTCATTGCCTTGTTTGACGGTGAACTTCTCAAGACTGTATTCCGGCGCCTGCGAAGTCATGTAGACGCGCACCTTGTTTCCGTCGCGGATCACGTTCGCGGCTTCCTCCAGGACGACCCCGTCCTTGGCGGCCATTTTGCGAGCGTCTTCCCACATTGGATCCTTGCGATCCCATATGTCTATGGGGTTGACGATATCGGTCCGCACGATGATGCAGTCATGCGGTTCGGCAAAAGTCGGTCCGTCATGCACGATCTTCATCTTGCTACCGGTAATGTCGATCAACTGATCGTTTTCCGGTTTCAGTGGACCGGCGTCGATGAAGCGGTCCTTGGAGAACTTGTTTAACGTCACGAGCCATTGTCCGTCGGCTTCCTTGGTTTCGCCCATGGAGGTGTGGTTATGGCCGGGCTGATAGTTGACATCGAGTTTTTCGATGATCGGATCAACCTTTTCTCCTTTATAGGCGCGGACCGCCTTTTCTATGTTCCACTTCGTGATCTGGCTGTCGAGGAACAGCGTCGTGAAGGCGTTGCCCTTGCCGTCAAACGAGGTGTGAAGCGGCCCGAGCCCCACTTGCGGTTCCGCCACCACGCAATCACGCGGCTTGATCTTGTCCGCGAACAGATCCGGAAACTTTCTCACGTCCAGCACCGAAACGGTCGGCGACAGCTTGTCGCTGATAACCACATATTTGCCGTCTGGCGCAGTATTGCAGCCGTGCGGGTTGTTCGGAATCGGGATGTAACGGGTGTAGCGCGACCCCTTGCGGCCATCGAGTATGGGGACGCCCTTGATTTTTTTGAAGTCGCCTTTCTTGACGCCGTCCTCTATCGCCTTGAGATCGAACACCACCACCCAGTCGAAGGCGTTGGCGGTCATTTCCGCCAGGTTGGTGCCTCCTTCGGAGTTGTAGCACGTCGCAATCGCGTACAGGCCCTGGTAGTCGGCATCGCAGTTGTCGAGGTTGCCGTCGACCATTACCTGCCAAACCACTTTCATTTTGTCGCCGTCAATAGCGGTGAACAAGGCGTGATATTTGGTGGGGTCGTTCAAATTCGTTCCGTCGTTTGGAATCGGAATCCGGTGTTCGCCGTTGGCGAAGACATAGCCGGTGCGTGGATATTTTTGCGGGCGCAGGCCGTGAATGTCGGCGGTGTTGGGAATTTCGATCATTTTATCGACCTTCATCACGTCGCAACGTACGCGCGCCACGCGGGTGTTGGCCTTGTCGTTCATGAATATATAGCGCCCGTCATAGGTGCCGTCGGTGAACGACATGTGCGGATGGTGCACATCGCCGTTTAGCCAGACCCCGCCGCGCGAATCCAGAAATTTTTTGGTTTCCGGCAACATGCCGTCACGCATGATTTTCCGGCTTTCGTTGGTTTGGCCCCAGCCCGTTGCGCTGCACCTGTTGAACACCGGAACGCGCATCAACTCACGCATGGACGGCACCCCCATTATGCGTAGCTCGCCCGATTGGCCGCCGCTCCAGAAACCGTAGTAATCGTCGAGTTCCCCCGGCTTGACTTCGGCGCTCTTGTGTTCGGCGGCTTGCGCGGCGCCTGGCGATAGCATTGAGCCGCCGATCAAACCGGCCAAACCTCCGGCGGCGGTTGCGCCGCTGACGCCGGCCAACGTGGCCAGTTTGGCGGTGGTGCCGAATAATTCGCGGCGCGTATACGATGAACAGGTCTTGTCCTTTTCTTTCGACATTTTCACTCTCCTAATTCCGGCTTCATTTAGAACAGAGTTAAGTTGTGGTACGTGCGAATATTTACGAAGTTTCCCAATCTCCTTGTGATGGTGTTTTTACGATATGCGCGATAGAATCGTTCGACGACAACGCGGCGCGGCGCTCACGTTTAAGCCGTTTCTGGATTACCACCGGACAACGGTGATCATCGTGGTAGAGGACTTGGCAATGCAGGCAGTAGAGGCACTCGTTCGGATTGATGTGCCCATCGGGGTGGATCGCCTGAACCATGCAATCCTTGGCGCAACGCTGGCACGGCGAGCCGCATTCCTTGTAGCGGCGCAGCCATTCGAACATACGCATACGCCCGGGAATCGCCAACGCCGCGCCCAACGGGCACAGGTAACGGCAATAGAACCGTTCGATAAACAAACCGGCGCCAAGCAAGGCGACGGCGAACAGGACGAACGGCCAATCACGGACAAATTTCAAAATAATGGCCGTCTTGAACGGTTCTATCTCGGCCAGGCGTTCGGCCATCGATATTGAATAGATCGACAGGCCAAGCAGTCCCAGAAAGATCATGTACTTTAACGGCCAAAGGCGCTCATGCAGCCACCATGGCACGGCGATCTGGGGAATTCCGAGCTTTTTGGCTATCTTGTTCAGGATTTCCTGCATGGCGCCGAACGGACACAGCCAGCCGCAAAACACGCCGCGGCCCCAAAACAATAGAGATATGGCGACGACGCCCCATAGGATGAAAATCAAGGGGTCCATGAGGAAATAGTTCCACTTGAACCCTGAGATCAAGGCGTTGAAGAAGGCCATGGCGTTGACGACGGACAGTTGGGCGTTGGCGTAGTAGCCGATACCGAACAGCGTGAATAACAAAAAGCCGATACGGACCCTGATCGTCAGGCGGGGATATTTCACCAGCCAATCCTGGAAGAAGAAAATAACATTCAAATATGCCAGGGCGACCAACAGGACCGCTATTTCAACGACCTTGGAGAGCCATATTTTCCTCCATAGCGGGGTGGCCTTTTCCACGCTGGCCGGCTTGATCCGTTCTATCTTCAGATAGTGCGACGGAAGGATATAGTTCAAATCGAAAGTCAAAAAGGCCTTCTTTGTCGCACCGGTGATGCGGCTGACCAGCAATTTAAGACGCCACGGCGCCGCCGGATCGAAAGTACCGTCGTTGGGCAGCTTAAAGAGATCGACTTCCTTGAATTTCGGCGCGCCCTTGGCGGTCACATAAGATAGCCGCTTGTGTTGTTTGTCGCGGAAGCGGTAAGAATTGTCGCCTTGGATGATTTGGAAACGGTCGAATATGCCGCCGCGCACATAAGCAGAGCCTTTGAACGAAAAACGCCCATTCGCCGACAGCATGATGGCTTGCTGGCCCGGTTTTAGCATTTTTTTCAAATTTTTATATACGTTATTACCTATCAGGCTGCGCCCGATGGTCGGCACCGAGACGAGCGCCGCGTACAGATCAATGAAAGAATCGTTCGGAGCGCCTTTTTCAGGACGTTGCGCGGCGATGGGGTCGCCTGCATCCTCGAACGCCTTATTGATCTCGCCAACCGTTATCGCCAAGTGGCGCACGGAGCCGTCGCCGGTCAAGGTTTTCCAGTCGACGAGCTTGTTTTGCGTCGTGTCGATGGTTTTTCTAACCGTCGCGGCTTTTTTTGTTTCCGGCTTTAGGCCGCCCAATCCAAAACGGCGCGCGACTTTTATGGCGGCGCGCAAAATGCTGTCGTTCATGATCATGACGGTCACGGTGGCGCCGCTGACGATATCGATCTTGTTGGTTGTCTTTCCATTGACAAGGTCGGCCATGTTCAAACCGACATAGGAACTCAAAAATCTTTTGATGCGCGCTATGGGAACGCCTATCAGGAGGATTGGTTCGTGCTGTTCGACCAGTTTCACGTAGGTGATGACGCCTCGCATGTCGAGTGCAAGCAGGATCCGGATGGCCTTACCCGAATATCCCACCGAAGGGACATAACCGGAATTGAGAAATACATAACCTACTTTTTTATCGCCCTTGTAGGCTACCGCGGTGGGGGGGGCTTCCTTGAGGGTTTCAAGACGGTCCGCGCCGGGGATATATTCCGACGCCGCCGCGGTTTTTAAAAAGCGCGCTAAATTCGCACTCGCCCCTCTCGTGCTTGCATGGGCCGCCGCGCCGGACAGCAGAACGATCATAACGGCGAATAGTATGCCGCCCAACCGCAACCTTTTAATGTTCGGAAGTAGTGGACCGACGATCCCCAGTGGGGATCGCCCAACGTTTTCAGCAGTCTGCATGACGGAGTGCTGTTTCTTAATTTTTATGAAACACGAATGTTAATTATCATTTTCTAGCATAATATGCATAAGGTTAAATTGACTTTCGTCAAGGACAATGTTGGTTGTGGATGCCGCACTTCTCATTTAACTTCGCAAGGGGGGCGTCTTGTCGTTTTTCACGCAGAAAAATTCCCGTAACTTGGCCGTTCTCGTTTCCACCGCCATTGCATTGGAACGGCGGGGCACCGAACGCCACGCGGCGTGCGCGGACACCATGAAACAGCGTGGCCTTGAAAATGCCGCGACTTTGTTCGTTAGCCTGGCTTGCACCGCGCACGCGCACGAAGCGATGCTGAAACAATGGGCTAAAGACCTTGGCGGTTGCGCGCCGCCGGTCGGCCGGCCCGATAGCCCCCGGCTCGATCATTCATGGGAAAATCCGTTGGATATCGAACCGCCCGATCTGCAACTTAGCACAAGCTATCAGATTTTGGCGGCGGCCGTGACGGGCGAGGGCCGCGCTTTTCGATTTTTCAGCCATATGGCCGCGAACGTCACGGATCCGGATATCGCGGAACGCATCGAAATGATGGCGCAGAGTGCGTTGAAACATGCCGCGATGTTGCGCCATGAACGCCGCCTGGCGTATCACGATAATCGTCGGGGAACTCTCCGCGTTCAATTACCCGAACCGGGGCTGATCCGGAATTTAAACGATCTGTGTTACGCCGCATCCATTCTTGAAGGCGAGGTCGCGGCGCTTATGGACACGGTTGCGCGGGACCGTCCGGCAATTGGTTCACTGGTCGCCGAGGCCCGTATGCTCGCCGATACCATGGCCGGGGAATGCGAAGCGCACGAAGACGTGGCGGCGGCCTTCGACGGCTATCGGAAGCTTCGCCGCGAAAAGGAACTGCAAGTTACTCCCTCTGTTACGCCGGTCGCCGCGGCCATTGGCCACGTCAAGCAAGCCTTTGCGTTTTACGATGGTATTGTGAGGGAAGCGGATGACGAGGCGACAATGCTGAAAGCCCAGGACTTTAGCCGCTTGGCGCTTAAGCGTATCCGGGCGCTGAGTTGAAATAGCTCCGAGCGTCTAAATCCGGCCCGGCGACATCGTTCGGCTTTTGGGCGGCCTCGCCGTTATCCTCAACAAATGTGGCCTGCTCCCCAACTTGTCCCCGTTCATAAGTAAGGTCTGTTCCGGTTGTGGTCCTGTTTTGACCGGGTTGCAAACTCGCTCGGCGTTAGCCCGTTGAGGCTGGAATGGGGTCGTGTCGTGTTGTAATCGTTTCGCCAGTACTCGATGATCTTTCTTGCATGAGCGTAACTGATGTCTTTGGGAGCTGGCTATGAGGCCATTATGTGCTACATTCATTTCCTGACTGATCCTTGCATCAATTTCCGCGTAGCCAGCACGGTCGGGTCGATTGCGAGCAAAAGCGCTCAGTCAGTCAATAAGTTTATTCAATGACACGGTGCATTCTGCATCGTGCGAGTTTGTAAGCGTCGAAATAGCGGCTTCCGCCGCTATTGGCGTATGACGGCATTTCACAAGGAGCGACGAATGACACTAGGCGTAGAACTGCGATCAACAACCGCAAAGGGCGACGGAGTGTTCACGACAAGGCCATTCAAGGCAGGCGACACGGTATTGATGGGCCGCATAGAAAAAAGACTTTTAAAAAATCACTCGCATGCCTCCCAGATTGGCGAGCATGAGTATGCTTTGCACGCCGGTCTCATCAGCAAGTTCAATCATTCCTGCGCCCCCAACTGTGGAATTCGGCTTAACGCCCACGGTGGGCACGACTTCATTGCCATGCACGACATCAAGGCGAATGAGGAAGCCACATTCGACTATGCGATGCGCAACTACACGATTGATTATTTTCCGGGACGCTGCACGTGCGGAGAAAAAGCATGTCGCGGTTCCATAACGGGCTGGCAGGATCTGCCGCAAATTCGCAAGGATCAATACTCCGGTTTCGTGGCGCCATACCTGATTGAGATGGACGCGAAAATGTGTGCCCCGAAACCGCTTCGAAATTCAATCATTGAACGTGCTACACATCCGAGTTCAGCTTAGGGTATCCGGAACAGACCTTACTTATGAACGGGGACAAGTTGGGGAGTAGGTCACGGACTAAGCCTTGCGGAGATTAGAAAATTATTAGGTCACAACCAAGTGCAGACGACGGCACGGTATGCACATTTAGCTGAGGAGATTGCCGCTGAAGCCGCCCAGACTGTTACGCAGCGCATCGCCAACATAAACCGTCATAGCCTGTAAATATTCATTGCTAATTTACTGTAACGATATCCCATAGGCCAGGATCGGGATAACGGGCTGCCAAGTCAGAGAGAGAGGCTTTTAACCCATTTTTTACATTCGGCTCCCACGTTTCACACCAGCGCAGAAAGTTCACAATCGCATTTCGGTCACTTAAGATATCTAGCCTCTCAAGCAACACCAAGTCCGTCATGCGATAGAAGAAAATCGTGCAGAATTTTTGGACATGGAGCGGGACAGGCTTAATCTTTGGTACATTTTCCAGATAATGTAGCCATTCTATGAAAAGACGATCCACATCCTCACGCACAGTATCCGTAAGTTGAGCTAACTGCAGTATGTTTCCCACAACCATATTGATGTTAGCGTTTTTCCAAACAGAAAGGCTGTTTGCACGGTTAATGTGGGCATCGAAGACAACATTTACGGTATTCAGAATGGGTGTAGCAAGCTCTGGGCGGTGTGTATGACCACGCAATTGTGACAAACGCCAGAGAGCATCCTCATCCTCACAATGCACCTCACACCAATGCAAAATATCCTCTACGACTTGAGCTGGAAGATCCTTTTTACCTGCTAAAACTTTAGTCACATACACGGCTTCATAAGCATCACGATGACCATGCAACCACCTCTGTAAGCCGCTCAATATTATCTGCAGAGAGCCTCCGGCTTCCAGCCAAGATTTATAGACAAAATCTGCTTCAACGCTGAGGCCGTTGCTCTCAACCGCCAACCACTCCTGAATTGGCTTTTCAACCAGCGCCTTGTCCT
>ENA-ORDP01001361-ORDP01001361.1-marine-sediment-metagenome-genome-assembly--contig:-NODE-1361-length-13539-cov-2.840700_pt1 | contig 13539 bp, 13 predicted proteins | sample MGYA00248627_ERZ508539 | MGnify/ENA primary metagenome ERZ508539 (study PRJEB26208, sample SAMN05571518) | marine sediment metagenome | biome: deep sea; feature: Hydrothermal vent; material...
CATACCGTGCAAGAACCCTATTCTCTTTTACTAGTGGCACCATGTCTGCAACAGTCGCTATGCCGACAACATCAAGAAGCCACTTCTCCCAGCCAATGGGAATGCTATCTACCCAAGAAAGTTTTTGTTTACGCGCTTCTGTGAGAAGGGCTTGCACTAATTTGTACGCGACACCTGCCCCACAAAGCATGTCGTCAGGGTAAGTGTCGTCTTTTTGTTTTGAATTTAAAATTACATATGCAGGAGGAAGTTTTTCTTGTATTAAGTGATGGTCTGTGACAATACAATCAATATCCAAAGACTGAGCGTGTTCTACTTCTTCTACATCAGAAATACCGCAATCAACGGTAATCATTAGCTTTGTATTATTTTCCGCAAAAGAATCTATCGCTTCGTGATTTAATCCATATCCTTCTTTATGCCGATGTGGGATATATACACCAGCATTATCAAATCCAATTTTTTGAAAAAAATCATGAAGCACTACGCCCCCAGGAATACCATCGCAGTCATAGTCTGAATAAATTACTATTTTTTCATTCTTCTCTATGGCGCCAAATATCCTTTTCACTGCGCGCTCCATTCCTAAGATAAGAAAGGGGTCATGAGTATCTCTATCGTAATCGGGGTTAAGAAACTTTTCTGCTTCTTCTTTTGTTTTAATACCACGGTTTTTGAGTAACATTTGTGTAAGTTCTGGATAGTCTTTCATGCGAGTGATTATAGCATGACTACTATTCTTTATATTTATTACAATATATCTTATACTTCATCCATATGAAAGACTGCTTATTTTGCAAAATAATTGCTGGAGAAATTCCCAACACAAAGGTATACGAGGACGAAAATACATATGCCTTTATGGACATCACGCCCGTTATCCCGGGCCATGTGCTTATGGTACCCAAAGAACATTCACGTAATATTTTTGATGCTTCTGATGAAGTACTCTCCAAAATAGCACCCGTATTAAAAAAAATCTCTCGTGCAGTAAAAGATGCTACAGGGTCAGATGGTATTAACGTACATGAAAATAACGAACCTGCTTCTGGACAGGTAGTGTTTCACCTACACTTCCATATAATTCCACGATTTGAAAACGATGGCCTAAAAATGTGGCACGGAAGAGAATATTCTAGTCCTGCGGAAATGTCAGAGCTTGCAGAAAAAATTAAGAAGGAATTATAAAACCCCCAAAAATTGGGGGTTCTGCAAACCATTTCGTTAAATGATCACATCAATAATAGACTTTGTTATAGTAGGAGCAAAGCAATTTGCTTTTTTTTGTATCATACTCATAAGATGTGACGCTACAGTTTTTGGGAGATATTTCGTCAACCCATTCATAACTACCTTTGTGTTGCGCCAACTCAAACAACCATCTAAATGAGCGTATGACCCCTCCATGGCATACGATGAGAACATTATCCCCCTTTCTACGAGTACGTAATATAGTCTCATAAAAAGCTCTGGTCCGACGTACTACATCAGCAAGACTTTCACCACCAGGAGGACGTGCCATAATAGGCCCAAATGTATCCCAATGTTTCTGTAGCCAAGGGAAATTTTTTTCGGCTTCTTCTGTTGTCATATCATACGCATATCCTGGATCTCGTTCACGAAGCTCTGTATCTCTTCGTATTTGCATAGACTCGCGTTCTTTTGAGGTATACGCTTTTAATATACCATTGACTGTTTCTTGTGTACGCCTATACCCAGAATGGTAAGCATAATCAAAAATGCCAAACTCTTCACATAACCCAATCCCTGTTAATTTTGCCTGACGTCTTCCCTCGATAGTCAGATTTATATCGTGGTCTGGTGTTCCTTCCAGCCTGTCTCTTGCTGCATCATCTGCAAAGTATACAGACTTTAGTTTAGCTTTGTTTCTTTGAGATTCTGCATGTCTTACTAACACAATTCGTCTTGGCCTATCCATTTTATCTCCTTAAGCAAGCTATTGTTGAGTGGTGTTCTAATTCAGATATACCACCTTAGGCTTATTTTTGCAAATTTATCAAACAATACAAAGGGTGTTGCAGAAAAAATTAAGAAGGAATTATAGTTTAGGAAATAAAAACTGCTCTACTAAATATATAAAGCAGGCGACCGTTTGGCCGCCTGTTAATCTTTACTACATCTTCTATATGTTATTACTTTTTCTTGATGCGAAAAATGTATTCACCATCTTGTTCTCTTGAACTTAGTAATTCATTGCCTGTTTACTTGGTAAAGGCTTCAAAATCACGCACAGACCCTGGGTCAGTGGCAACTATCCGCAACTCCTCTCCGCTCTCCATTGTATTGAGAGCTTCTCTTACTCTCAGTATTGGAAGTGGGCAATTAAGTCCTCTGGCATCAAACTTTCTGTCAAAATGTTCCATTTTTACCTCCTGTAGGTACTGGAAACAATCCTGCACATATCCTACCACAAAATTAAGTAGCCCACCTGTCTACAAATAGGCGTGTTAATTTGCCTGCCTACTGGTTGGCTATAGTTACTACTACTTCTCTTTTGAGTTTATTATTGCATCTATTCCAGGCAACTTACCATCGGCGAGATAATCTAGCATTGCGCCTCCTGCCGTTGAAACAAAGTTAAATTTATTATGCAGTTTATGTTTAAATGCAACAGCAAGCGTATCTCCACCACCAATAATAGTTTTTGCTGGTGATTTCGCTAGAATTTTCAGCAAATCTGCTGTTCCTTTTTCAAACCCTTCTTCGTAATTTCCTAGTGGACCATTCCAAAGTACAAACTTTGCTTTACCGATAATCTTTTTTAATTCTTTTATAGTATCTGGCCCTGCATCTGCAATAGTTTCCCCCTTACTAACTTCCTCTGGTTTTGTAATCCTATTACCGTGCGCTGTTTTCACTACTACATCAATAGGTAAAATGAGTTTTTTATTTTTCGCAAGCGCACCGACATGAGCTTTTTTGTCTAATAGAGATTTCCCTACCTCAAGCCCGCGTGCCTTATAAAAATCATTTGCCAGTGCTCCACCGATAAATATCTTGTCAGCAATATTCATGAATTTTTTCATAAGAGCCATTTTCGTTGCCGGCTTGGCACCTCCCAATATAAAAAGGAATGGATGCGATGGTTTAAGCGCCATTTCTAAATGTTTTAATTCGTCTGCAAACTGAAAACCAATAAAGCTTGGTAGGTATTTTGGAATACCTACAATTGACGCGTGTTTTCTATGAGCAACAGGAAACGCATCATTTACATATATGTCGCCTAAAGAAGCGAGGTACTTTGCAAACACGGGGTCATTCTTCACTTCTCCTGGATGTGAACGCAAGTTTTCAAGAATAAGCGCAGTACCGTTTTTTTGTCCTTCAAGGATAGCGGGCAATTCTTTACCCTTTAAGTATGGTACAAATCCAACTTTTGTACGGCGATTTATATAGTCTGCAACAGGGCGAAGACTTTGTTTTGGGTCACGACCCATATGTCCAAGTATGATAACTTTTGCTCCTTTTTCTTTAAGGAATTTAATTGTTGGGATAACTTTTTTTATTCTAAACCCACCCATAACCTTGCCATCTTTCATTGCGGCGTTTAAGCCAAGGCGCAAAATTACTCTTTTGCCTTTTATGTTTCCAATATTTTTTACATGAGGAAGCTTCTTCTGCATATCTTAAATGTTATTTGCTGTTTCAAGAATTGCATTAAACTTTTTTGGATTTAAGCTTGCCCGTCCAACAAGTAGTCCATCTGCCTCACCTTCACTCAAAAATCCTTTTGCATTTTTATCATCAGCAGACCCTCCATAGAGGACAGGGATACTGAACGCATCTTTTTTGCTAAACATGTCAGCAATAACTTTTCTTATCAAAATAGACACCTCAAGTGCATCCGCTGGAGTAGCTGGATGGTCCGCATCCTTTCCTATTGCCCAGATAGGTTCGTATGCAATTACTAGATTTACTAATTGTGGTTTTTTTACTTGCGCTAGGGCACTTTTAATCTGTTCTGCAATAAAACGAGTATACTCTCCGTGGTCATCACGTTTACTTTCTCCAACACACAGGATAACCTTCATTTTTTCTTTAAGAGCTACTATCACTTTCTTGGAAATTTCTTCGTCAGTTTCACCCATTGCCCTACGTTCCGAATGACCGATAATAGCGTAGCTCGCTTTTACGCTTGCTAGTTGTTTTACAGAAATCTCTCCTGTAAACGCACCGCCTTTTTCATAAAATACATTTTGTGCGCCGACAACACATCTGTGTCCGCTAACATGCCATGCCAAAGTCTCTACATATACAATTGGTGGACAAATCACTGTTTGTACATTACGAAGATTACTCGCTTTCTTTTTAATAGCCAAGAAGGTAGCCTCCGCTTGTTTTAGCGTATCTGGTGCCATTTTCCAATTCCCTACAATAAGCTTTTTCATCCCGTACGAAATGTTATTTTTAATAATTTTTGACATGACAATATTGTGTATACCATAGGTCTATTATACGGTAATAAAAGTGTGTAAACATTTCGTACGGGATTCATGGTTTATATTGTATCATTTTTATTAATTTTATTTATATTGCTATTTTAGGTATTTTATGTAAATGTGGAATCAGCAAACAATAGGAGGTACACCCATAATGAATATATACGCACTTCCGGGATACAAGGTAAGGTCAGCGATATCAAGAGGAAATATCAAAAAAGGGAATGAGTACACAGTGCATCACACAGAGGTAGCTGCATCTTCCACCGATGTGTTTTTACAAGAGTTGCCTGGCACTCGCTTTAATAGTGTCAATTTCGATGACGTCAGCCCACAACAAGCTGACCTGAATAGATGTCACCCTGACCACCCTAATTGGATATTCCAGAATATCGCAGAAATCGTGAAGTGGATAAAATAAAAAACACCTGCGAATACGAGCATAAAGCCGCGTTGCCTTCAGCGCGGTTTTTTATTACATTTTTTCTATAAAATTTGGAAAAAATATCCCCCTTAATACTCCAGCATACTGGTGTATTAAAAAATACGGAGTAACGTGCATGTTCAGATAACGCTATGTTATCATTAAGAGTATGAAAAGTAATTGGGAAGAGAAAAATGGATTTTTAGAGAAATTATTTATATTTTCTGATTTTCAAGAAGCCTTGAATTTCGTCAACAAAATAGGCGCCATAGCCGAGGAGGCTAAAACACTGCTGTTTGCACTCACTCGCAAAGCTCGCGAGCAAACAGGGAGCATGGCCACCACCCAAATATAACTCTGCAAAACTACAAAGAAGTATTCGTGCAAACCACATCGCATGATTCGAGTAATATAATCACCCAAAAAACAAACTCCTCGCAAGGACTATTGATGAGATTACATAAAAATACACGACGTGGTTGCGCCGTGTATGCAATATATTTGAATAGGTGTATTTTTTGCCTACGCTTGCAAACCCTGTAACATTCTACTGTAAATTAACTGTGCATTATGACGACACTCTCTCAAAACCGTTGCTTTCTTTCGTCCCTCTTCCAATGTAGTGCACTTGACGCTGAAAATCATTCTTGCTATTTCCTCGTCTGAAAAAGATTTGGACTTGCACGCGCCAATAAATTCCTCTACGGAGATTGCCTTTTTGGATTTTAACTCGTTACTATCCATAACCTTTCTCCTCTCCAATTTGCCTAACTAAGATACTATCAGACCTACGCAATAGAGCAACTCCAACACTCTATTAAGAATCGCTGTTTACTCTACTTCCCTCCACTCAATAAATTTATACTCATCATCTGCATATGGTGTAAGTGGCGGTGGGTCAGAAGCTAGTTTCTTGTCATATGAATTAATTCTATTATTATAGCCTGAACAATAAGTGCCCCCACATGTCCATTGCGTTCCCACACGCCCATTTGAAACTATAGTACCAGTCATTGTAAGCGAATTACGCTTATAGCCTGAGTATGATGATGGATAATAATTCCTTCCAAAGTGTCCATTCTGTGCCATAAAAATACCAGAAAGCACCATATCGTCTGGAGAATTAATAGGAATTAAAACTGACTGTTCTGCGATCGCAGTAAGTCCATCTGTACCATTTGTTGTTGTATAGTTAATATTACCTGAAAGTATGATTGTTGGATCCACGTTAGGCGTAGTTACATTAGCAGAAGCCACTGTAACTTTACCCTTAACCGTACCTTCAATCCATAAGTCATCTTCTACAAAAATAAGACTACATGCAGATGGCACCGTATAGTTCTGCAAAAATGTTTCACTGGCAATAGTATAATAGTCTTGTTGCCATCCCATTGATGGATCATACCCCCATACATAGCTTGTATTATTAACCCTGTACGCATCAACTGTCCCATCGTTCTTAAAAATCAAATGGTATCCTTGACTTGCTGGTGCAAGGTATATACCCGTAGATTGTGCTTGTGTTTTCATGTTAACCAAATCTAGGGTAATTCCAGAAAAATCAATTGTTGATGCGGGGAATGACCACAGCGCAGACCCGCTGCCTGCTCCAAATACTCCATTTTGTGTTTGGTCGGGAGAACAACCAAAAGAGCTAGTACATAACCAATTTTGTACCCCAGAAGTTACTGTGGAATAATTTGCCCCATCCATACGAATACCCCCGTTTGAATGATACGGTCCATATATATCGCGATTTGCACCCGCCCAAACACCAGAATTAATAATGTACGCAAACTCTGCTACAGAAGGCCTCGCATACCTACCATATACTTCACGTTTAAGATTTGGTTGATCATATGTCCATCCAGTTGAGTTAATATCAACTGAAGTAATACTGTTGCATTCCGTATTTCCAGATACCTCCAGAGAAAATTTTCCGATAGGACCCCCTTCAGGATCTGAATATTCCTCCTCATATGGTCCCGCTCCGCCAGTGCCATTTTGCAGGTCTGTTGGAAAGTGCGCTAAAAACCAACGATAATAATCCAGGCCTGCTTCAGCAATTTGTACCGCTCGTTCTCTGTTTTCCTTGGCAATATTTAACTTATTATTTGCGAACACAAGACCAACAAGCCCTGTGATAATAATCACAAAAATGATTCCAAAAATTAATGCCATTAGAGTAACATAACCCTCTTTACGTAACTTCATATATGTATTTATGCGTATCATGTGTTATAAATTAGATTTTAGATTTCTTATTGTTGCGCTTGAAGTTAGTGTAAAGTCGTTTGGTGCACGATTCGGGTTTACGTTTGTAATAATAGTAGTTTGTACAAATGAAATATCTAAAAGATTCGCAGTAAGGTTTGTCACTTGTGTACCATCGCTTCTATAGTACGTAAAAATGTTAGTATTGTCTTCAATATTTTTCACATTTTCACCAAGAATAAATATTAACTCTGGTTGTCCAACATAAGTAAGCGGAGTACCGCCAGCAGAAGTAACACCTTTTTTAAACTCCAGTGTCACTGGATCAAGGAATAAGCGTATAAATTCAACGTTATTATCAGTATTAACGTCGCTATAGAATGAAAATGTGCTGGTTGCTGCAGAAACAATAGGATATCCACCCTCTTCAGAGTATGCAGCTTCGCGAATATCACCAACCGCCTCTTCAATACCCTTCCGAGCTGCATTCACGGCAAGTGTCTGTTCAATAGTAAATGCATTGTAACGATAAAAATTGGCAACAGTTGAAGTAATTGCGACCATCAGGATTGTTGAAACACTAATAACAATCATTGCCTCAATAAAGCTTAGCCCTTTTTGGTTGGATGTATATTTGTTCATATTTTTGCGTTATGGATTCAATATAACAGTTACTTCAGAGACGCCTGATACATCAACATTTGTAACTGTAGTTTGCGTATATCCACTTCGTGTAACATCCATATTGTATGCATTCCCACCCGCAACAGTTCCCTGAGAAAGACTTGAGAAAAATGTTTGTCCGCAAGCGCTCGTTGTCTGTGTAGAATCAAAACCACTACGATACAATCTGATACTTGAATTATCTAATAATACTCCGTTCGTATCAGTAATAGAAACAAGTAATGAATTTGTTGTGTGTGGAACAAAGAAAAGGCTTTCTTGCACACTAGTACCGGGAAGAAGCGACAACGGTTGAGGATTACAAGATTCTGAAATATCAAGATTCAGCCCAACGTTATTTATTGTAATATCGTATGTATCCCATTCGAGTCCTGTTATATTCAAAATACCGCTACTGTCTGTCTGCAAATTGCTGTTGTATTTATAAATTGGCACTCCTCCTCCATCAGTTCCTATTGTTTTTGTACCACGCATATTAAATGCAAGACTAGGAAGTGGGGTTGGCCCTGAATCATATTTAACTTTCCAATCTTGCAGTGTTGGCGTAGCTTGATTATCTGCCGTTGAGAGAAATCCTCCTATGCGAAGTAGCGGATATGTGCTTGTCGCAATACCAGAAAGATCTACTGGGGAGATACCAAATCCCGTTGAATTACCTGGAAGTTGTGAATCTGGGATAAGCGTCGGTGGATTTGGGTCGTTTGGAGAATAAACACGATAAAGAATACCTGTACTAGCAGGCTCAGAGTCGTTCCACGACAACTCTTTCCATAGGGCCAAATATGTATCAGAAATTGTATTGGAATAAACATACCCGTCAGTTTCATAATTACTACTGTAAGAAAGTGCTACTTCACCACTCGACACAGTAGTACTTGCTGATGAGTAAATATTACTAGTGTCTACAAATAGATCCTCAAACTCTTTTTCTTTAATGGGAGTAAATGTTCGTACGTTTTTTGTACTTAATAAATCTATTGAAAAACTTGAAACCGTGGTGTCCCCAGCAATAACAGTAAGATGTCCTGGGTTTGGGTTTGGGTTTGCTGTATCTGCATAGTAGGTTTGTGCGGTACTATACCCAGAATTTGTGACAATAATTTCATACGAGCTAGCAGATGGAGATCCAGGGAAAGTAACTCGTCCATTTATATCGGTAAAGGTATTAATAGATATTGGTGGATTTGTTATAGAATTAATTATACTCACATCAGCAGATGGAATCGGGGATCCAAGAGCATCAAAAACATTTATAATAAGTGTCCCTCCTCCAGCAACAGTTTCTATACCCTTTGGAACAATGTTTGAAATTAGAATATTTGAGCGAGTATTACCTTTGATTGTCCAGCTAGTCTCTATCTTTACACGTTTATAATCAGCGGTAAGCCCATTGGTATCTAAAGCGCCAGTTCCATCTTTTGGATCATCTACATATTGTATGAGTACTCTGCGAGTATAATTTATTCCATTCAAACTAATATTTTCGTTCTGAGGAATATTCCCTCCAGGGATTCCGCTAACAGTGCCTACGTCATCATATGGAAGATTTCTTATAAGTTCCATGCGTTGGTTGGAAATAGCAACAGCTCCTATCCTAGCTTTTTGGTGAGCCGAAAGCTCAATAGCTGAAAGAAATGCACCAGCAAGTGCGGTAAATACTATTGCAATAAATGCAGTAGCTATAATTACATCAACTAAAGACAGCCCGCTAGCGACTTTCTGTTTGCGGTTTTTTATCTTGAATAACATTTAAATAGAGCTTGTGAGCGAATACATAGGAGAAATCATTGAAATCGCGAAGAACCCAACACCTGAACCAATTACCAGCATTAAGATAGGCTCGATGATAGTAGAGAGATCTTTTGTCGCACGATCAACTTCATCTTCATAAAATGTTGCAAGCCTCAGGAGCATTTCAGAGAGCTTTCCTGTTTCTTCTCCAACCTCAACCATAGCTCCCACTAAAACTGGATACAAATTTTCATGCTCTGAAAAAACAGCAGACAGAGGTATACCTTTTTGAACTCGATCACTCGCTTCTGCTAAGACTTCCTTATATCGTGAGTTTTGTACAACACTTTTTGTTATGTTAATTGTCTCTACCATATCAACCCCAGACGAAAGAAGTGATGACATTGTACGTGCAGTACGTGCAGAGTTTGTCTCCATAGTTAGCTTGGAGATAACAGGTAAGTGTAGTAAAAGAAATTCAAAAACTCGTTTCCCTTTTTTTGTACGTCCTCCATACACCAATAAGCCAATAAACGTAATTAGGCTACCAAAGAAAAGCACGGTCTGATTAACAAGAAAATCGCTTATTGCAATAATTGCCCTTGTTGATGCAGGCAATTGTTTTTCTCCTGCAATTCCATGAAATACCTCTGTGAGGGTTGGCACCACATAAATAAACATTAAAATAGCAATTATTATCATTGCTATAACCACAACGGACGGATACATCAAAGCGCCTTTAATCTTTTTGCGGAGTGTGTAGCTTTTTTCAAGCTGGTCTGCAACTACTCGCAATGATTTCGACAAGCTACCAGACTCTTCTCCAGCCAATACCATAGCAACAAAAAGCCCAGAAAATTCTTTTGGGTGTTTGCCCATGCCATCACTCAGGCTGGAACCTTTGTTTATCTCTGCAACCAAGTCAACTAATACAGCCTTGTATTTTGGATTCTTTGACTGTTTTTCTAATACACCTATAGCGCGTGCCAATGAGAGCCCAGCATCAAGCATAGCTGCTAAATTATGTGCAAAAGTTATTTTTTCTTGTAATTTTATTCTTGACAGCCACGCATTGATTTTATCCATACTGGTAAAACCTCTTTTTTCTTCTTCTATAGTAATAATTGTGGACCCGTTTGCACTTAACTCCTTTGCGACAACATATCTGTCTTTGCCTTCAACAATACCTTCTTTAAACTGACCTGCAACATCTTTAATTTTATAAGAAAATTTCGCCATCATTTTATTTTTTATTACTCTGAAATAACACGCAACACTTCTTCTATTGTTGTTACACCTTGCACTGCTTTAAAAATACCGTCTTCGAGCATCGTCATCATATTCTCTTTTGTTGACTCCTCTGCAATCATTTCTTCTGTTGCTCCGCCTATGACTAAATTTTTAATTGCTGATGTAAGAGGCAACACCTCATATATACCCGCACGTCCACTATACCCATCTTCACATTGTTGTGACTCAACGGGGTGATAAAACGGTACTGTTTCCCATGTCTCTTTGTCTTTTACAATTTTTTCTTTTTTAAGTGCCTTGAGTATTTTTTCTAAATCTGCCTTTTTTCTTAATTCCTCTATTCCTTCTTTTGTAAGATTATATTTCTCCCTTCCTGTACATAATCTTCGCACTAGTCGCTGTGCAATAACCACTTCTACTGTAGAAACGACCAAAAAAGGCTCTACTCCCATTTCAACTAATCGTGTCATGGCACCTGCAGAAGAATTTGTGTGTAGCGTTGAGAGAACAAGGTGTCCAGTCAAGGCTGCGTTAACCGCAAGTGTTGCTGTCTCACCATCACGAATTTCTCCAACCATAATAATGTCTGGATCCTGTCGAACAAGACTACGCAAACCTAAAGAGAAAGTAAATCCAATGTCAGGCTTAACTTGTGTTTGATTAACTCGTGGCATTTGATATTCTATTGGATCTTCAATGGTTGATATGTTTACTTCAGGTGTGTTTAGAATATCAAGAACTGTATATAGAGTCGTTGATTTACCACTGCCAGTTGGGCCCGTGATAAGTATCATGCCAGTCTTGCGACGTGTTGCTTCGTGAATACGCTCAAGAGCACCTCCATGAAACCCCAGAACATCTAACGAAAATCCCGATACAGAGTCGCGCAATAGACGCATGACTGTTTTTTCTCCATAATATGTTGGCAGTATTGACACACGAAATGAAACCTTTTGGTCTGCGGTTTCTATTTTAAATCGTCCATCCTGAGGAAGACGTTTCTCATCAAGCTTTAGGTTCGACAATACCTTTATGCGCGCTGCTATTCCAGACTCTACCGCTTTTGGAAGAACCATAGCATCGTGCAAGATGCCATCAATACGATAGCGAATAAGCACTTGGTTTTCCATTGGTTCAATATGTATGTCCGACGCATTCTGTATGATTGCATGATTAAGTAGCGTATCTACTATTTTAACAACAGGTAAATCTTCTGCTAATTTTTTAAGTTCTGATAAAACTTCTTCATTTCCGTATCTTTCTATAATCTGTGAAACTACCTCGCTATAATCCTTTCCGTATTTTTGTTTCATTACAGCTGCCACCGAAATTACTATATCCAACAAATCTCTAGCTTTTTGCTCTACCAAAGGAACATCTTTATTATATGAAACTTCTGGATCACAAATATAAACCTTTTGTTCTTTATCAATAATTATATTGTGTAATATTAATTCACCCCAAGCTACATCTTTATCATGAATTTCCTTAATTTTATCAATTATTTTATCTAATATCCCTACTAATTCATCCTGACCCACATCTTTGGCAAAATCACATTTACCCCAATCAGAAATCGCATCTTTATTAGCATAAAGATCATATAAATTAACATTTGGTATATAATCAAGTATTACTAAATTCCTATCCCCTGATTCAATTGTGGGAATTTGACTTTTGCTTTCAAACTGTGTTTTCCATTTAGATGACTTTGCTTTGCTCATTTTACAACTAGTAAAATATTTCATTGTACTATCTAACCATCTATGCACCCATGAAGTATTATAATTATTTATCAAAAATAATTTCCTACCACTTGGTAACTCTATTATTTTAGTTTGTGTACTAAAATTATCAACAATGGAATCATATTCTGTTGCTGTTTTATTACCACTCAAAAGAGTCGGGAATTGAAATCTAGTCTCATGTTTTAATTTTTTAACTTCTAATTTTAAATATTCTTTATCCTCTTCTACAATTGGTAAACCCAATCGTTCATTATTTTCAACACCAACTTCTTTACTTTTAAGACTTTTTCTAATTTTTTCTAACTTCTGTTCGTCTTCTTCTTGATTATGTAATTCGTTAGATTTTTCAATTAATAAACCACTTTCGGTAGGGTGTTCAATTTCAGATGATTGTTTTGTAAGTTTTATTTCCATATCATGCAAGTCCTGCAGGCATATTTTTTCCTTAGTTTTTGACATATTATTTTATTATTATATATTGTATCAATTTTATATTACATAGTCAATTTCTACATCTCTTCCTCCAAATAAAAGATTTCTTTCGGAAATCTTTTATCTACCAAAATTATAAAATAAAGTTAGAATTTATGTCGTTCGCACTTCGTACAATAAAGACGACAACAGTGTACTTTCATTTTTCGAACTTCCACACGATACAATTTGAAAAGGGATTTTCGACAAATTGTATCGTGTGGAAGTTCGATAATAGTTGAATGGTCGGGATGAGAGGACTTGAACCTCCGACCTCATGCACCCCATGCATGCGCGCTAGCCAACTGCGCTACACCCCGACAAAATATTTTGGTGCGCGAGAGAGGACTTGAACCTCCATACCCTTGCGGGCGCTACGACCTGAACGTAGTGCGTCTGCCAGTTCCGCCACTCGCGCTTATTTCTTCACTCGCGCTTATTTTAAATTAAGCATACTGATTTTAAGAAAATAATTATTGAATGGCAATAGACTATTTTATATTGCTTTTGATTGACTAACCATTAACAGATTGCTATAAATTATTGCGAGCTTTTT
>ENA-ORDP01001362-ORDP01001362.1-marine-sediment-metagenome-genome-assembly--contig:-NODE-1362-length-13537-cov-2.919671_pt1 | contig 13537 bp, 14 predicted proteins | sample MGYA00248627_ERZ508539 | MGnify/ENA primary metagenome ERZ508539 (study PRJEB26208, sample SAMN05571518) | marine sediment metagenome | biome: deep sea; feature: Hydrothermal vent; material...
ATGTCTGGCCTACTTTTCTTAAAATACTGGTAGAACAGACATTCTGTCTGTTCGGGATAAATAATTATCTAGAGAATGAAATTGCCCCGAGTTTCTTATGGATAAGTTTTACTATTTGTGATGATTTTGTTAACTTTGTTGGGTTCATATCTTTATGATGTTAAACTATCGGTAAATGGAGGATCGTATACTATGAAATACTGGTTATTGCTTATTGGCTTGATTTTTAGCCTGACGGCTTGTGGAAGTGAGTCCGCAAAAGAGGATGGAACTACAAGATATAAAGATAATCCCATGCGTATGAATGACGTAAATACTTTTGATAAAAGGATTAAACCTTATGTCGCCATGGCGAGAAAGTCTTATTCCAAGGCGAAGAAACGCTATTTGAAAGGATTGCCCAAGAAATATACGTTTTTTGTTATCATCAGGATATACGATAAGAAGGGCAATTTCGAACAGATTTTCGTCCGGGTACGTAGAATTACAAATGGCAGGATCACTGGTCGAATAGCGAACAAGGTGAATCTTATCAAACGTTATAAGCGGGGGGACAGGGTCACAGCGAGAGAAAAGGATATATACGACTGGGTGATCGTGAAAGCCAACGGAAAAGAGGAAGGGAACTTTGTGGGGAGGTATATTGACGCGTATCAGGATCGGTTGTTGGCTTTAATTATTAAAGTGACCATTAAACGGAATGGTCGGGTGAAAAAAGCAAGGTTCTCAGGGGCTTTTACGAGTCAAAAGCAGGATGTGTCGTATATTATACCATCAAGAATCAAAAGGAAAGCAGAAAAAGTCGCCATGAAAATGCGATTTAAAAGACCCAAAAAACAGGTCGTAAAATATACTTTTGTGATTTATGATATTCAAAAAGATGTTCTGGTCAAAAAGAAGAAAGCGGCTTAAATCTGTTTCAAACATGGGAATATGATATTTGACAGGATCTATTGCCTGAGAATTGTTTGTTTAATAAAACGAAAACCGATGATCTGGCCTTAATTTTCTCTTTGTCTCAGCCGATAAGGATCAGTGAAAGGTGATATTCACCTTCTGCGAAAGTGATCACTTTCGCAATCATCACTCCTTGAATTAGAGTGTCCTTGAACTTTAAGGGGACTTTGGCAGGTCCCCTTATTTCTCGCCAAAATGACTGTTTTCTTAAGCTTTTTTTAACAATCCTTATTATTTATCATAAATCACCACACTGTCTTTTAAGGCGTTATAAATGAATAAGTCGGGATTTTGGGATAAGTCCTTAAAGTCTTTGATGTTATAGGGAAACACGTCTATTATATCGCTTGTTTCTGTGTGGTGCTTCAAAAGCTGGTGTTTCATATCCTTAAATACGCATGGCGAATCGAATAGAACGAATAGATCGATGTCACTATCCCAGTGGTAGGTCTCTTGAGCTAATGAACCGAAAAGTATAATCTGACAGGGTCTCTCATGAAGGATGACAGCCTTGACAAACCTCTCTAACTCGCTGAGGTAGAGGTAATCCTTGATATATTCTTTATAGTGATTCCAGGGTATCATTCTCATCAATAGTTTCGTTTGCTTTAATTAATGTCAGTTCGGAATGATTATTTCTTTTGCCACAGAGACACGAAGACACAGAGAGTGAACAAATCAGTTTCTAATGACTATAAAAGATAATAATATCTTATATGTTTCGTGGGAAATTAATAAACTTTTCCCCCTTATTTTCTCTGTGACTCAGTGTCTCCGTGGCATTTTACAAGTCGAACTCACGTTAATTAGCCAAGTTTCACTAGTTTATGAAGCAGTTACTTATAGACCACTATTATTTTACCGATTTGTTTTCCGTCAGGAAGTTCAGTAAAACTGACAAGTCCCGTCCTGTGCGATCTGGTTGCCCACCAAGTTCCTCCGCCGAAAAGTTCAATCGGTTTACCCATACAGTCGGATAACCGAACCATTTAGCTCCGGCTGCATCCCACCCAGCGAATGCCGTAAAAGCGATGTTTTCCTTTGGCAAAGCAAATGCATCGACACCTAATTGATAGGCTCGCTTATCCGGCTTAAACGTCTTTGCACGATCGGTGCTGATCACATGATCGAAATAACCCTCAAGTCCCGAATTCCGAATACCCGCATGAAGCATCTTTTCGGTCATATTGGATAGGAATCCCAGCTTGATCCCCCTATCTTTCATCTGTTGCAGTGCGTTTTTCACATCAGGCCAAGCTTTTATCTGTAAAAATGCGTTCATTAAACGCGTTTTGTTCGTATCGGTGAGTTCTACTTTAAGATCTCTCGCGGTATATATTAGCGCATCCTCAATACATCCCCAGAAATCTCGATATTGAGCTCCTGAAACACGCAGCCAGGTATATCCAAATATTTTAGTCCGCCAGAGTGAGGCAAATTGTGATCCAACTGATGGATACAACTTTTTTACGAGACCAAATATGGGCCTGGGATCGAAAATAGGAAAGGCATCAAAAGCCACGGCCTGAATACCTTTCGTAGTGGAGTGAGTTGTCGTCGAGTTGCAGGCCCCTGTCAACCCGGATATTGTCAGGGCAGTAATGCCGCTGGAGGCAAGACTTAAGAAATCTCTTCGATTGATCTGCATAAACTATCTCCATAATTTTTAGACTTGAAAGCCCCCGTAAGAGGTGATTCAATAGTTTTCTAACGAATTACAAGATATTGACACGTGATCGGCTAATATTCTTCCCCAAAGCAGTCATTTTACAGAAAAACCCCTTGCATATAGAGCCATTCAATATAAGAAAATGATAAAGTCTACTTCTAATCCCGTGGGGGAGAGAGAATCAACGTTCCCTCCTTATGTTCTTCTATATCCTTTTTGTCATACCACTCCACCCGATACTTTCCCTTCAGCCACATCTCCGTCTGATCCTTATAATGCTTATGACTGATATGACCGGACTGGCCCGTTGTGTTGACTACAAGGGGTCTGGAGAGGTTTGCAAAGTCTACGATCATCCTCATGGAGGGCCCCACAAGGACTTTTGACGGCACGTCGTATAGGTATTTCGCCTTATTCACCGACTGACGGTTGCCTCCAATGGGAAACGGCCCCACATTCACCAGAAGCTTTAAAGGTTTGATACCCATTTTAATGAGTGTCTTATCGCTTTCAATGGCTCCAAAGGGGTGCATGAAGGTCACCTGATGGACTTTTCCCCATGTCCATTGGCTTATGTCCTTACCCAATTTAGTCGTAAGCTTTTTGAGAGTTAATTTAAAGGATTTAATGATGATGTCATCGCGAGATTCTCTAAGCTTAGTTTTGGGATCGTCAAACCACCAGGATCGAGGCCTCTGAAACAAGTCGGTGATTAATTTATCGGGGAATCGTGTTTCACAATAGACTTCAAAGTCCTCTTGCCCCAATTTAGATTTCAGCACGTTCTGTAATAAAAGAAAGTACCATTTATTGTAGATGGTTGCAGGGACTGAAGTCACAGGTTGATAAAAATCCCACTCTCTCATAACCTTAAGGGCTTTTTTCTCAATATCTGATGGCTTCTTCACTTTGCTATAGGCCTTTAAAAGATAGGGAATCAACTCACGGGCAGTGGGAGAGTAGGTATCCATCTGAATCTTTTGGTGATCCTCTATAGAGAGCTTTTTCTTCTTGTTAATCAATTCCAGGATACGTTGAGCCCTGTCTTTGGGTTCCCAATGTCGGCTAATGAAGTAGGGATAGTCCTTTCCAACGATCTTGTTATTGGCTGAGACGATATAGCCTTCCTTTGGGTTGAAGCTATGGGGTTGACGATTGAATGGAACGTATCTTTTCCAGTCATACCTCCCAGAAACCCCATCCATAGGGTATAAGCCATCTCCCCGGTGAGCACGGATGGGGATAGCTCCTGCCCCGTAATACCCGATATTCCCTCTCACATCGCCATAAAGAACGTTGATACCCGGAGCCTTATAGTAGCTTAGGGCTTCTTTGAACTCCTTCCAGTTTTTTGCGTGATTCAGCTTATAGAAGGTCTTAAAAGCCAGGTTGTCTTTGTCATAGAAGCTCCAGCGAAGGGATAGCCGTTTTATCGTGTTGGAATAGTAGAGTGAAGAAACTATGGGGCCATGTGCCGTTATCGGTATATCTATTGGGACAGGTTTTTCCCCTTTAATCCTGAGCTTTTGCCGGATGACCTTGGCTTTTCTCCATTGACCCTTATATTTGTAATAGTAGTCATTTCCTTCTTTCTTCAGTTGTTCAATATAGAAATCACTTGCATCAGACAGCATCATGGTTATGCCCCATGCAATATTTCTATTGTGACCCACCAAGCCAAAGGGAATAAGAGGAATGAAAAAGCCGGAAAAGTCCTGCTGATCTGTCTTAATATGGGCCTCATACCAGACAGACGGATTCACCAAGAGAATATGGGGATCGTTCACGAGAACAACCTTTCCATTCTTGCTTTTCTTGGGCGAGACCACCCATCCATTGCTTCCACCCATTGAACTCAATAAGAAATAAGGGGAAAAGTCCCCATGAATAAAGGTTTTGTTATAGGCAACGGCTTCATTCCTGGCTATAGAAGAGGACAGGGTAAGGGGAGCGTCTGGGGGGTAGTCAGGAAAGACTTCTAAAGCTTTTTTAAGGCCATACTTATTGACCAGTCTACCGATCAGGACTTCTGACTTCAAGGTGGGATTAAAGCCAACTGCTAAAAAGCCCGCCATACTCAAGGAATCAACAATGGTAAACTCCTCAGGCTCGTAGCCCAACACGTTAAACTCAACAGACAGCTTTCCCTTGTTTTGGCGAATGAAATCGTTAATCCCTGTTACAAAGTGATTTAATGACTTTAAAAGAGCCTTGTTTTTCTTATCTTTCTTTAAGGTTTGATAGGTCTGTTCGCTATAGTAACGAATACACAGGGTCCTGAAGATCTCATCAGACAATCTGGTTTTTTCGTTCTTTGGAATGATTTCAGACAAACGACCTGCCGCCACACGCCTTAGAATATCCATCTGCCACAAACGATCTTGAGCCATCACATAGCCCAGAGCGTAGTAAGCATCGGAGTTCTTCTTGGCTGTGATATGGGGAACGCCCCAACGATCACGGATCACGGTGACTGTGCTTGACAGTCCCTTAAGCTGAACAGTCCCATCGGTGACAGGGAGGTAGCTATTGATTTCGTAAATACTGTAAAGCAAGAGAATTCCGACAATGCCAACAATACTGATAATAAACCATTTTAATATTCTTTTTATGATTTTAGTTCCTTCGTTAATTTCCTGTTTGAACGTTGTTTCCTTTAATGCGTCTCGCGTTAAAGGTGGCTCCCATATCAATAAGGTTCATCACCCTTTTGCTAATCTCTTCCAGTAGGATGTAGCGGGTATCGGCCTGTTCCTTCAATCGCTTTTCATCAGGTGGATATTCCAGTGAAAGACCTAGTTCTTCCTTCAGTACATGGGCTAATTCCTGCTGCTGCCTTAAAAGTCTGTCCTCCAGGTCTTTTTTAATGAGCTCTTGATGGTTCACTTATGATTCTCCTAAATATTCTATCTTGGCTTCGTTTCGTAGGTCAATAAGGAGTTTATGGACAGCCTCATCACAGACCACCTGGTTGAGAAAAACTTTCAGCTTATCCTTTACAACTTCATAGGGTGAGATGTAGTTCTCAACACGGCTTATAACTTGTGCAATGTGCAAGCCCAAGGGGCTTTCGATAATCCCACTGATTTCCATGACTTTTAATTTAAATATTTCTTCTTCAAAATCGGCATCACTGGATCCATGAGTTATATAGCCTAAATCCCCTCCCCTTTCTTTACTGGGACACTCAGAAAACTCAGCCGCCAAACGACCAAAGTCTTCACCCCCCTTCAGCCGTTCCATCAAGACTTTCGCTTTGAGGACAGGTTTCCTGCCATCCTCCGAATCTCCGTCACGAATCAGAAGATGTCTGACCTCAACAGCTTCTCCCTGAGAGAAGTGGTGTTTATTCATATCATAAAAGGCTTTGAGTTGAGACTCATTACTAGAAAGTTCTTCTGATACCACTCGTTTCTTCACATTTTCTATAATCATAGTGGTCATCACATTCTGGCGTATATCTTCACCCATAGAAGGAGAGGAATCCTCTTCCAATCTCTTGGTCCATTCCATCATTTGCTTGTCCAACTCTTCCACAGAGGGACAAAGATGATGCTTGCGGCCGTATTGGACCAGCAGAAGATGGTCAATCATTTGATGGGCCCATTCAATCTTGGAATCATCAGGTAGCTCCTCGTCCATGCTTGATTCACTCTGACCGCCAGATAGATCCTCATCTATATCTGATCCATCCTGACTGCCAGATAGATCCTCCTCTATGCTTGATTCACTCTGGGCATCGAATAGATCCTCATCTATATCTGATCCATCCTGACTGCCAGAGTGACTCTCATCTATGTTTGACCCACTATGACTGTAAGAAGTTAGATACTTCTCATACTTTCGATTAATCTCCCTATCAGTGATGATCTCACCATTAACTTTAATCGATAGACCCGTAATATTCTGTGTCATAGCATTTTATCTCACTTCAACAATCTGTCAATGTCATCATACCGTAAATGGGTTAATTCTTTTGACTCATATTCTTTAGAACTTTAAGCATTTCCTTATGAACTCCTATGATCTGATCGTTTTGAGCGACTATTTTGGCTGATTGTTCTTTAGTGTCCACCATTTCCTGGCGGATATCATCGATCAAGGATTGATAATCCGCTATTTCCTTGGAATTCTTGAGCAATTTACTACTAACACCAATCATTTCCGTATTTTGCTCAATTAGTTTAGCACCATTTTCGTTATTGAAGACCATTTCCTGGCGAATATCATCCAACAATGAGAGGATGTTCAAATTGTTTGATAAATCACTCTTGTCCTCTTTGCTAGAAGAACTCATTAAGTTTACTCCATAATATTTTAGCGCAATGTACCCGTTGGATATACAAAGTGTTTCATGAAATATAATACCATCTTCCGGGAAACGAAAACAATTTACGCAATAAATTGCCCACAAGCCATTCATTTTGAGAGTCCATTATGGAATTATCTTTGGGACAAATAGTTAAAATAGAGCTCGCGATCAGCAACGGTGATAAGATACTCATCAGGAGGTAAATCCTGGAATTGAATGCGATTAGCCCTGGGCTGAAGGGAAGCAATCATACGACGTCCCTCACGATTCATTCTATACAAGCTCACATGATCCTTAACATCAGATGGAGACTGGAACTCAATGTCCAGAATTATGTGAGTATCGGGTAGAACAGTAATCGACAGTTGGATTCCTTTTTGCCTGAAGATCAGTTGCTCAGCGTCATGCTGGCTATCCCGATAGGCGAGAGTGGCCTGCTGAGGGGGGGTGGGTGAAAAGGTATTCTCCAAAACCTTTAGGGATCTATTCACTAAAGAAATGGCGATGATCCCAAGATTCCCTTGATGATTGGCTTTAGCAATTTGATAAGCATTTAACGCCTTGTCTAGTAAAGCTTCGGGGACTTCCTGGAGTTTAGATCCTTCCATGAGAGCCTTACTTTTCTTGACCTGTGTCAAGAAGTTTAGCTGATTGGATGATCTCATAAGCTTTTTCTCAAAAGCTTTTTTTTCATCGTAATCTAAAGTCCCATCCAGATAGGCTAAAAATAATCTTTGTTCTTTCTCAATGTTTTTTTTCACCATATTTACCTTCAAGTTTATCTTTTAATAGAATTTTACCCCGATGGACAAGATTATGGACGGCATTCACAGCGATCCCAAGAAAATCGCTGATCCTCACGTTTTTGACGGACACATAAAATCGTCGGATACTTATGATATGCTTTTCCTGCCGGATTTCATACAGTCGGATTTTTTTAAGGTACTCCTCACGTTTTTCCTTGTATTGATCGTTGTCTCCCAAATGCTTTAGCTTTTCCTTATAATAAACGGTCTGACTGTACGCTGAATTGAGCTTATCCATGAGTTCATTTTCTTTCTCATGCTGTTCAAAGACATGGTGTAATATTTTGTCATAACCCTCGACAAGGTCTGATAAGCTCCTATTAAAGAGTAAACTGATTTCTTTCAGGTCTTCTCCTTCAAAAAAGTCAAAATAATGGAGTTTTGTGACCACCCGAACCTTTTTTGGAAGAGAGTTTAATATATCCAGAATCTCCTGATCCCTGATCTCTTGATCAAATGGGGACTTAAACATCTGAGCTGTTTGATTCTCTCCCCCTGAAACGAAATCCTCTAAATAGACGATGGATTTGATGGACTCCCTTTCACTTTTCTTGACCCAGTTGAGATACTGTCTGAGTAGGACAACAGAGAGCCAGGTTGTGAAATGACAATCCCTCACATCGTATTTGAGGAGGGTTTGAGGTAATTTCTCAAAAAAATAGAGATAAAAATCCCCGCAAACGTCTTCCATCTGTTGATGGACAATCCTGGGATAATTATAAATATACTCAGACAGGGCAAGAATAATCTCTTCCAGACGGTCTCCGCTTTGTTGATACTCAATGATTAGTTCCTTGATTTGAGCGTCATTTATATTAGCCAATGATAATATCCCGGCGAAATGGCCATAGATTATTCGGATACTGCGATCCATAAAAAAGTAACGATTATCCTTCAGGAAGTCAATAAATGAGGGAACCATTGAACGACTATAGAAAACGTGGACTCTAGAGAGATCAAAGGGAGATATCATACTGCTCCATTCTGCGATAAAGAGCCCCTTTAGAGATCTTCAGGATTTGGGCGCAAACTGTTCGATTGCCCTGACAAGCTTTTAAGGTCCTGATGATCGTCTCCTTTTCTGTGAGCCATAAGGGTTTAAGAACTTCATCGTCACCCTGGTCAATAGAATCGGAGTTCTTTTTATTATAGTTATGACTGCCATATTTCTCTTGTCTTAACATGGTTTCTCCAGGTTTTACCTACTTATTACTAAACAATTTCTTTTCACGAATACTTATATTTCCCATGATCCAAAGGACTAAAATCATAAGATCTTGTCGCGGTATCTACTTGGCCCTCTTATAGGTAAATCATTATTACTCATCTTTTAACGATTAAGACTTGCTTAACTTTACAGGCTTGTTATATTATTATATTACAAGCCTTGATTCCTGGAGAGTGGAATCTAGTCAATGTCACTCCGGGATCATCTACGGTATGAATCTTAGGAAGACAAACCATCTTGACAAGCTTATATACTAAAAAGTTTATAAATTGCCAGCCCTGTAGAAACGCGATTAATCGCGTTTCTACAGGGTACAGGTTTTATGACCTGACAATTTAAAATCAGTTTGGTATAAGGAGTAAAATGACTTTATGAATTGATTGCCCTGGACCACCGGGGTTTTTAATAGATAGACAGGATCTTTACTCTTTTCCACCTACGAAATGAGGAGCATTGAATGACAGATGTACAAGGTCAAGTAGATATAAGAAATATAGCGATCAATAAAGTGGGGATCAAACAGATTAAATACCCCATATCGCTTTTAGATAAACAAAACAAAGAACAGCATACAGTAGCAGATATAAGCATGTCTGTATCCCTTCCAAAGGAGTTTAAGGGGACTCACATGAGTCGCTTTATAGAGGTGATCAACAAATACCAGCGGGAAATCGAACTCACAAACCTTCAGGAGATCCTTTCATTTATGAAGGACCGTTTGAATGCCGAGGACGCCCATCTGGAACTCTCCTTTCCCTATTTTATAGAGAAGACTGCCCCTGTCAGTGGGGCAAAGGGCCTCATGGACTATAACTGCCATGTTCAGGGGAAGATCAATGGGGAGAACGAGATGGATATAGTCTTGGGGGTGACAGTCCCAATCACTACCCTTTGCCCCTGTTCAAAGGAAATCAGCAACTTTGGTGCCCACAATCAACGGAGTGAAGTGACCCTTAGGGTTCGTATGAATGACTTTCTTTGGCTGGAAGACTTAATCTCAGTAGTGGAGAAGTCTGGGTCCTGCGAGATCTATTCTATTCTAAAACGGGAAGATGAAAAGTATGTAACAGAAAAGGCCTACGAAAATCCTGTATTTGTGGAAGACGTGGTCAGAGAAATCACAGCCAGATTGTCTAAGGATCCAAGAATACTGTGGTTCACCGTGGAAAGCGAGAACTTTGAAAGCATACATAACCATAATGCTTATGCCTTTATCGAGAGAGACTTTAGGGATTAAGCCCAACGGATTCCAGATTGTTCTATCAGCCTGCTAAAGAACATTCAGGGGATCTGTTGGAAAACATTTTGTTTTAGGGGAGTTTTTATGACCGATCCATTAGAAGACCAAAAGCCCAAAATTCTCATTGTGGATGACATGATCCAGAATATTGAATTATTGCGGGCTTTTCTTCAGCCCATGAACTACACCATTGAATCGGCTCTTGATGGGGAGGATGCTCTCAAAAAGGTGGGTCAATTTGAACCGGATTTAGTCCTGTTAGACGTGATGATCCCGAAAATTGATGGCCATGAAGTGTGTAGTCGTCTCAAGTCCAATGAAGAGACTCGTCATATTATGATTATTATGATCTCATCCCTCTCCGACCTTGAGAATGAAGTGATGGGTATTGAAGCGGGAGCGGATGATTATCTCAGTAAACCCTTTAACCAACTCCTTTTACGGACACGAATAAAATCTCTTTTAAAGACCAAATATTATAATGATCAGTTGGAGAAAGCAGAAACGGTCATATCCAGTTTAGCTCTAGGAGTGGAAGCCAAAGACCCTTATACAGAAGGCCATTGCAGCAGGCTGTCACGATACTCTACTGCTCTGGGCAACCGTTTAGGACTTGGTATGTCCCTTTTGAAGGCCCTAAATAGCGGAGGCGTCCTCCATGACGTTGGAAAAGTGGGTATTCCCGATGCTATTCTCCTCAAGCCTGGTCCGCTCACTGATGAGGAGCGAAAAATTATGTCCAAACACCCTGTCATCGGTGAAAATATCTGTAAACCCCTCCATTCTCTTAAATTAGTCATTCCTATTATAAGGCATCATCACGAAAAACTGGATGGAAGCGGCTATCCTGACGGTCTTATGGGAGAGGATATACCCATCGCCGCCCGTGTCCTGCAAATCGTGGACATTTATGACTCCCTTATGACGAAAAGACCTTATAAGCCGCCCTTCTCACAGGATAAAGTCTTTAATATTATGGATGAAGAAGTGAAAAAGGGCTGGTGGGATCCCAGGATTTACTCTGAATTTAAAACGATGATTCAAGGGAAAAACTGGCATAAAGATCTACCCGCCAAATCTCTAAATCTCAATAGCCCCTTCATATAACCTAATGATTGGACTCACTTATATTTATGAGGATCGTCTCCCTTTGGGCGTAGCAATACGGGATTTTATAATAATAAAACTCTTAGCCTAAGAATCTTCCAGGACATTTGACTAAAAAATGAGAAATCATTCAATGCCAATGGAATTCATTCCGAATAAAAGAATGGATTGAGCCTAGTGATACGGTCTATTATAATCCATGAAAATTGCTGGGAAAGTCTTCTCCACTTACATTATAAATATCGATTGTTTCTTACTTCAGAGTGTTTAATAAAGAATAAAAGTATTTTAGGATTGGATAATGAATTATATGAAGAGATTTGCTTGGTTCTGTCTTGTTGCTGTCCTTTTTATTGTGTCTTGCAATCAAGAACCCAGTAAAAAGGAAAAAGAAGAAATTGCGGGTCATGTTTTAGAGAGCAAAGAACGGATCATCATAAATGATCAAAAGTCTCTTAAGGCCGCCACCCAATTCCAAAAGGCCCTCAGGAACATCGCAAAAAAAGTCCTGCCTTCTGTCGTTGATATTCGGGCAGAAAAAAAGGCATTGCCTGTTCGATCCTTTCCCAAAAACAATTTCATCCCTCACAGTAACGATTTCTTTGAAAAACAAAGGAAACAGTCTGAAAAGAAAAGGATTAGAGAGTCCATTGGATCAGGGTTTATCATTGGAAAAGAAGGGTATATTATAACCAATGATCATGTAATTGATGGAGCCACAAATATTACCGTTGTTCTTAAAAATAAGACTGAGTATAAGGGTCGTGTGATCGGTAAAGATAAAATAACTGATTTGGCTGTGATTAAAATAGAGGCAGATAAAGATATACCAACCCTTTCATTTGGAGAGGCCTCCAGTATTCAGGTCGGCAGTTTCGCCATAGCGGTAGGCAATCCCTTTGGGCTAAGCGGCAGTTTCACTTTTGGGGTGATCAGTGCCACAGGACGAACAGGAATCAATATCGATAGAAATGCCGCCTTCAAACACTTTATACAAACCGACGCGTCCATCAATCAGGGAAATAGTGGAGGCCCTCTCCTGAACATTAAAGGGGAGGTGATAGGCATCAACACAGCTATCTATTCAACAACAGGAAGAGGCTCTGTGGGCATTGGCTTTGCTGTCCCAGCGACCACTGCAAAGCATGTGATTCGTCAGTTAATTGATAAAGGTCGAGTGGATCGTGGATACATCGGTGTTCAACCCAAAGATCTGGATCCGGCGATGGCTAAACATTTTAAGCTGGAAAGCAACAAAGGTGTGATTGTCCAAAGGGTCCTGGCGGATGGGCCGGCTCACAAAGCTGGTATTGAAACTGGAGATATCATCCTTTCCGTAAACGGCGAAGGAGTCAAAGATACCATTCATTTGATTGATCTGATCTCTCACATTCAACCTGGGGAAAAGGCCAAATTAAAGATCCTCCGGAAAGGGAAATCCATGCAGCTGACCATCAACCTGGGGAAAAGGCCGGGGCAGATTGTCCTGTCAGAGAAAGTTATGGAGGAAGAGAAAGAAAAAACCTCTGAAGATAGCTGGTTAGGTCTGTCTTTTGGCATGACTCAGGACTCCAGGACAGGTGTCCCAAAGCTAGTTGCTAAAAATGAGGTGGTGATCACTGGAATAGAAAAGAACTCACCAGCCTCTTTGGCTTCCAAACCCCTTCAAGTAGATGATATCCTTGAGAGTATCAATTCCTACCCTATTCAAGACATGGATAGCCTTGAGAAGGTGATTAAAAGAATTAAAGGTGAGAAATCCTTTATCTTTGCTTTCTTGAGAAGGGGACAGAGAATATTTACGGTTATCCAAGCCAGGAGTAAAAAAAGATGAAAAAAAGTAAAAAGAAATTCGAAGACTTCTTGTTTGATGATCCAGAGACTCAATTTCTGGAGAAAGCATTATACGCGCTGGTTGATAAACTTAAAGAAGATCGGCTGGATAAGAAGTTTGATGTAAAAGATGAAGTGCAAAATACAAAAACCCTTGAGTCCTGCTTTTCTAAACTGAAGCTACATAGAAACTTCCTGATCCGGAATGATTTATACCAGATTGAGGGGATGGTGGACCCTGAGCAGGAAGCCATTATTCATAAATAGCTATACTATCCGTAAGGGCTGGATGACCCAGCCCTTACGGATAGTGTTCAAAAATGTTTTATATTTAATGTTTCACTACTTTCTCATTCGTTTGCTGAGCAAAATGTCCTTCTAGCTG
>ENA-ORDP01001363-ORDP01001363.1-marine-sediment-metagenome-genome-assembly--contig:-NODE-1363-length-13533-cov-7.671390_pt1 | contig 13533 bp, 8 predicted proteins | sample MGYA00248627_ERZ508539 | MGnify/ENA primary metagenome ERZ508539 (study PRJEB26208, sample SAMN05571518) | marine sediment metagenome | biome: deep sea; feature: Hydrothermal vent; material...
ACAGGCTCAAGGTGGTCTCCTTGAGCCCGAGTTCGCGGTAATAGCCGAGCACGCTTGCCGCATAAAGGGTGTCGTAGGTGTGAATCCGATCGAAACCGATGCTATCGTTCACCTTGGCGAGCGACTTAAGCGGCACCATCCCAGCCGCCGGCGTCTTGATCTTGAGGTCTTCCAGGTTCGCCCTGGTGGCCCGCTGATCAGGGCGGTAGCGGATGAAAATGCGGCTGTGCCGCAACATCGGATCGGGATTGAAGAACGACTTGGTGGATCCGCCGTTGATCGCGTAATACACCTGCCCGACCACGTCGGCGACGGTCATTCCAAGCGCCCTGGCGCGTGGCTCGTCCACATCCACGCTCACCTGCGGCACACCGTATATGGTGTCGAGATACGGACTGTGGAGGCCCCGCGACTGGGTATCGGCCATCTCGCGGATCATGGCGCCGTAGCGGTAGACCTGTTTCAGGTCCGTTCCCTTGACCAGCACCTCGACCGGCGCCCGGGCGGCGGCGACGGGCGTCGGAGCGGTGGGCTGGAGAAAAAGGGTGTCGAGTTCGGGTATGGCCGCCTTGGCCTGGCGTTCGATCTTTCCGATGATGTCCCACAGGGTTTCGCGGCGCTCTATGCGGGCAATCGTCAGGTTCATGACAATGGCCGCCTCGTTGACCCGGTTTACCCCGTAGCCGGTGAAGTACTGGCCCCAGGCCGGAGATCGCCCGGTGAGCGCCGAGATATTTTTTACGTTCTTCTGTTTCAGCGCGATCCGTTCAATCGTCCGGACGATTTCCTTCATTCTGTTAAAACTGACACCGGGATCGGCGCGCACGTAGCCGACCGCGAGCGAGGTGTCGGTAAGGGGCATCTGCTCTTGTCCGAGCTGATCGAAAAGGACGGATGTGACGTAAAGGACCGCTACCGTGATGACGACGACGATCCACCGGTAGTCGAGCGCCAGCGCGATAAGCCGGGCGAAGACCTTCTCGAAGGCATGGAAATAGCGGAGGAAGATATTGTAAATCAGCCGGCCGACGCGGCCCGGCGGCGGCTCGGTCGCGGGCATGAGTTCCTCTTCCTCAATCACCCCGCCGCCGGCGTTCTTTATCGGCTTGAACATGTATGAGCACATCAACGGCGTCAGGGTCAGGGCCATGAACAGCGACGTGATCACGGAGGTGATCATCGGTATCGTCATGCTGAGGAAGCCCGCGCCCATGTCGCCGGTCAACTGGGTCATCGGCGCCAGCATGACCACGAACGTGAAGGTGGCGGCGGCAATGGCCATCTGGACGCTTTCCGCGCCGGCTATCGCGGCATCGCGCGGCGCCATGCCGCGCTCGATCTCGCGGCGGATGACCTCGACGACGACGATCGAGTCGTCGAGCAGCTTGCCGACCACGAAGACCAGCCCCAACGTGATGCCGACGTCTTTTTGGAATCCCATCAAGTAAATAACGAAGAACCCGAAGGCGACGGCGGACGGCAGGATCGCCGCCGCGATTATGGTGCCGCCGATCTCGCCTAGAAAAAGCAGCATGACGAGGCCCGCCAGGGCGATGGCGAGGAAGAACTCGAACAGGGCGTTGCCGTCATTGAGGTCTATGTAGAATGTCTTGTCGAAGACCACGTCGAACGACAGTCCGGGATATTCGCGCTTCAACAACGCCGCCATTTTTTTGGCCTTGCCGGCAACTTCGACATAGTCCCTGAGCGGCTCCGCCTGAATTCCAAGCCAGATGGCGGGCTTGCCGTTATAGAAGAAATCGCCGTACATCTGGGCGATGCCGTCTTTGACCGCCGCCACGTCTCTCAGGTAAATCACCCGTCCGGCAAAGTTCCCCACCGGCAACTTCGCAAGATCCTTGAGGACCGTCTTTTCCCGGAACTCGTTGGGGATGCGCACGTCGACCCGAAGCTCGCCGTCGATTAACGGCCCGCCACCGCGGTCGAAGTCCGAGGCGTCGATAGCGCGGCGGAGATCCAGGATAGAGAGGTTATACGCCGCTAGTTTGTCGCGGTCGGCGACGACCTGGATTTGGCGCTGCGGTCCGCCGAAAGTCCAGGCGGCCAGGACGCCTGGAATCTTCTGGAATTGGGTTAGGATAACGTTGTCCAGCAGTTCTTTCAAACGTGAGCGGTCGAAATTCTTGCGCCGGACCGCGAACTGAAGCAGGGGCACGTTCTGCCGGTCGACATGGACGACCCGGGGCACGGTGGTGTTGGCGCCGGCCCGCGGCAACTCGTTCGACACCACGTCCAGCAGGTTTTTCACCTCGGCGCGTTTCGCGTCGATGTCCACGTCGTAGCTGAAATAGACCACGATTTTGGAGTATCCCTCTTGCGAAACGCCCAGAATGGATTGGATTCCGCCGGCGATCTGGATGCGCTTGGCCAGCGGCCGGGTTATGTAACGCTCCATGTCCTCGGCCGACATGCCGGGAAACTTGGTGACTATCCCGATGTTGGGAGTAGGTATCTTCGGCACCATGCGCTGCGGGATGGTCATGAACGCGAACACGCCAAGGCCGACCATCAGCAAAGAGATAACGATGGTCAGGTGGGGAAACCGCAAGGCGAGCCGCGGCAGGCTCCAATGTTTTCTTTCCTCTCGCGGAGGAGCGCCATCGGCCATCTACATCAGTCCCCCTGTCCGTTTAAGGACCATGACGGTTTCGCCGCTGGTTAATTCGCGGTTGCCGGCGACTACGACGTAAGCGTTTTTGTCCAGACCTTTGAGTATCTGTGCTTCGGCGCCGTTGCGAAGACCCACCTTGACCTCACGCATCTCGGCCTCGCCCTGGTCGGCGAAGGCGGGCCCGATGAAGATCACGGTCTTTCCATCCGGCATTTGAGTAAGCGCCCGCTGGGGAACGGCCCAGGCGTTCTCCACCCGTCCGGTAACGAGATGTCCAACCACATAAGTATTGGAACGCAGAACCATGCCCGGATTATCCAGCAGCACCTCAACGACCCCGAGACGGGAGCGTTTGTCGAGCCTCGGAAACACGGCCGTGATTCGAGCCCGGACGGCGGGGTTTTTGTATCCTTTCAGAAGGCGCCGCCGCCATTCGGTCCCTTCGAACCGGGAGCGCGGGATTTGCGAAAATTCAAGTATTACCTCGCTGCCGGTCTTAATAGCCGCAAGATCCTGTTCGGCGACGTCAAAGCGAACGCGGACCTTTTTAAGACGTTCATAGGAAAGGACGGGCTTGCCCTTCTGGACATATTGCCCGGGATCGACGAATCGTTCGCTCACCCAGCCATCCGACCGCGCCTTGATGGTGGCGTAGCCGATTTCCGTTTGCATGAGTTTCAGTTTGGCCGCCGCGGCGAGCTCCTTGCTGCGTGTGAGATCGAGTTGTGAAGCGGGAATGGCGCCCTGCCGGGATAACTGCCGGTCCCGTTTCAATTCCGCCCGCAGGAAGGTAAGCCGCGCCCGTGCATGATTGAGACGGGGTTGCAGTTCGCTCGTCTCCAGGCGGGCGACGATCTGGTCCGCCCGGACCCGGTCGCCGGGGTAGACGGAAACGGTCTCGACAAAGCCGTTGGATCGCGCATCGACGATGACCCGCTCGAACGGGTACACGGTGCCGGTATAGCTCACCGTCTTTTCGATCGTCTTGCGGGTGACGAAGACGACATTGACGGGCTGCGGCCCGATAACCGGCGGCGTAAACAACTGGTCCGGCGTCAACGACGGACGCACCCAGTCGGTAAACCAGACAGCGCCCCAGATTACCAGACCGATGCCGACGATATTAACGACCGCCCGGCGCGTCGCCATGCTGCCTTTGCGGATTTGCCACACCGCCAGCGCCACCAGCGCCAAGCCAAACGCCGCCATGACCCACGGACTTGCACTCGCCCAGGCGATCAACGTTGCCGGGTTCAGCCAGCGCAGTATTTCATCCATGGCGAATTCCCCCGCCTCTCCGGTCGCTGTAATTCACTTGCTCGGCGCCTCCAGTTCGCCGGTGGCGAACCGCAACGCCGCAAAGGCTATCCGATTGCCGCTCGCCGCCGCGGCAAGCTCCGTCTTGGCCCGCAACAATGCTTCCTCCGCCAACAAGAGGTCGTTGCTGGTTCCGCGGCCTTCCTTGAATTTCTGGTGCTCGACACGAAGCGACTCTTCCGCCTGGGCGACCGCGCGCGCGCCGACGTCCAATCTCGACTTCGTTGAGGACAATTCGATGAGGGCGCGTTCGACATCCGCCAAGGCCCGGCGTTCCAATGCCTGCAATCTTAGTTCCAGTTGCCGCAGTTTCTTTATATCGCGACGCTTGCGGGCGGCGAGGATTCCGCCGGAATAAAGCGGCATGTTAAATCGAAGCATGAATTTTGCGTCGTCCGCTGTTTTGTCTTCACCGGTATTGGCGCCGTAGAAGACGGAAGCGTTCACGCTGGGGCCTGCTCGGGCTTTCGAGATTCCAATCCGACCCCGCTGCGCGTCTATTCCACGGCGCAGGGATAAGATGTCCGGCCGTTTGGAAAGGGCCGCCTTGCGGGCGGCATCCCGGTTCCAAGACGCCCCGTCGGGCGTCAGTGCGCCGTCGATCCGGAGGACGTAGCCGGGCGGGAGCGCCAGCAACGCCTTCATTGTTTCCGCGATCCGCTCAAGGTTGTTTCTCGCCACCGTCAATTGGCTTTCCACGGCGGACAGCCGCGCGTCCAGTCGCAGCACGTCAATTCGCGCCGCCCGGCCGATTTTTGCCCGTTGAGAGGCGATCCGCCGTGATTCCTCAACGGAGCGAACGAGCGCCTGATTAGCCTTTATCACTTCCCGTAGACGAAAATAGGTGTAATAGGCGCTGGTGACGTTGAAGATAAGCTCCTGGCGGGTTAATTCGGCGGCCGCCCGCGACGCGGCGACGCCGGCCTCGGCGACCGAGACTTCCTTTTGAATTCGACCGCCCGTATAGAGCGGCAACGTAACCCGAACCCCGTAATTGAGGATTTTATCCTGGAAAGGATTGTTGCCGGCGTTTGCCTTGGTCGGACGGAAGCCATGCCGCTCAATCAACAATCTATCGTTAAGCGGGACGTACAAGAAGGAACTGACGGCATCGACTTGGGGAAGCGACTGCCCATTGGCGATGTCGATGTCCTCACGGAACACATCCGTTCCGGCCTTCGCCGCCGCCAAGCCCTTGTTGTTGTCGAGCGCGTATCGAACCAGTCTTGGTAAGTCCCAAGGTTTATCCTGGCCGCTCTGGGCCAAGGATGACCAGCCGCCAATCCCGACCGCCAACAGCGCGGCCAACGCCACTACCCGGCCGCCACGCGCAAAAATTGCGGAAATCCGCTTCATAATAGGCCGACGCTAAACGTTGACATAACGTCAAGGTCAAGTCTCACCCCGCCATGCGGCTACTCAGGAGGATTTCTTGAGGTAGTCGAGTACGGCACACTCGGGAACCCCCCGGCCGGTGCAGCGCGACAGATACTTTGCGACCGGCTCGCGCATTTCCATGAGGGTCTGGAGCTTAACGTCGATCGTGGCCAAATGACGGCGGGTGACCTCCTCCACTTGAGCGCAGGTATGGTCGGCATTTTCCGTGATGCTTAAGAGTTCGGTGATTTCCGCTATCGAAAATCCAAGCGATCGACACTTGGAGATGAAGCGAATGCGCGCCAGGGAATCCGAATCGAACAGGCGGTAATTGGCTTCGCTGCGCAGCGGTACTTTCAGCAGACCGAGCAACTCGTAATATCGGATCGCCCGCGGCGTAACCCGGCTCTTGCGGGCAAGCTGCCCTATCGTCATCAATCGGACCGGCATAAGTCGCTACTCCATATTTACGCCAGCAACGGCATGAAAATCGCCTTGCCCATCTGTAGCCCTTCGTCCATGGAAAGACGGAACCCTTTCGGGGCTGGCTCCCGGCCGGCGCGCCACGAATTCAGGCAGTCGTCCGAACAGAAGAAAGTCATGACTTTGCACATGGTGTCGGCGGAACAGCCGCCGGTGTTTTGGATTCCGGACCAGACGACGGCGTTCTCTGGCGATACGGCCTCGATCGCCCCGCCGCCATCCCCGGTCGCGACCCGCACCAACCGAGCGCAATTCAGGCAAGAGGAATCAACGACGCTATCCTCACCATACATCGCGCCCGCGCCGAGGGCGTCGATTACGCACATGGCGTTGAGCGCGCCGCCGCCGAGATGGACCAGATGTCCGGTGTCGTTTTCCGAGAAAGGATAGGCGCCGGTGATCGTCTCGCCGCGTTCGCCGAGGACGACGAGATCGCGAACGTTGAGATTTTTCAGCAGACGGCCGACCGCATCTCGGGACAAGCCCGTCAATTCCGAAAGACCGGCAGGTGTGGGGGCGTGGCCAGTCGCCACGTATTGCGCAAGAATCAGCCGCCTGACGCGGTCTTCTTCCGGCGCTATCCCCGCCCAGCGCGCCTCGGCGCCGAAAGCCTCGAAAAACGCGCCGAGGGCATCGACCGTTTTCGCCGAGGTCACGACCGACCAGTTCGGAAACATGATCCCTGGGGCGATCTCGATTTCCAAACGGTAAGCGGGCGTTTTCATTGCTGATAGTTCGTTCATTTTCGTCTGGCCCGCTTTTCCATGCCGCCGACATGCTGCCGACGTATGGAAATCTCGGATTATCGCCAGCCTAAAACCTGTAGTCACTACAGTTACAAGCCATTTTTAGGGAAAATTTGGGCTCCATCTAAAGCGGCCGACCGGCTGAAATGAGAATTGGCGGGACGACTCGTTTCGCGTTTTGATCGGGAACATACTCACGAGAGCGGCACAAATCCGCCGTTTTCACCCGTTTCCGTTCCCCGATGGTAGTATTTTCGAGTTTCTGTCGTCTCGAAGAAGAATAAAATGTTATGCCGAATAGAAAAGAACACATAAGTGCGGGAGGTCTGGTCGGTGGAGTTGCCGCAGGTTTTATGGCGCGCGACGAGCCGGTCATGGTTTTATTGATCGAGGTCGCTGCTGGATATTGCTCGGGCAGAATTTTGGCCCGGCTCCCCGACATATTCGATCCACCGTTATCGCCCAATCACCGAAGCTTGGCCCATGGCGTGGTTCCAGCAGGAGGTACTTTAACTTGGGTGTTTAACGAACTTCCCGGATGGCAGCGTTCGCTAAGAGATAAGGCTTCAGAATGTGAGACCCGCTTTAAGGAAACCGATAATCTGATCGATATCATGTCAGCCATTGCCTGTTGGGCGCTTTCAGGAGCATTAGCGGGCTCGCTGGCGGGCTATTCATCTCATCTGATCATGGATGCGGGGACCTCCAAAGGGCTTCCTGCGGTGAGTTGAAGTGTACCCACTTCCAAGGGGCGCTAAAAGTCGGAGCTTGTTTGAAGCCTTTCATATCCACCTGAGAGAAGGAGGCCTGTTCCATGAAGAATTCAAAAGACTCCAAAACTCCCCGGTCGTCCGCGACAACCTTTATTCCCGCCGCCCCCTGGCCCGGTTCTCAATCTGAGGCCGGTGGAGGTTATTCCGGAGGGCGGACCGGATTGGGCGCACAAGGCCGTGAAACGGCAATAGCCGCCGCCATGCTTTAGCCACCGTAAGCCCTGTTATTTTACGGGATCGCGCCGGAGGTGGTTAAGAATGTGATGAACTTCGGCCTTTTACGAGTCGTAACTGGGCAATTGTAGCGCCGCCGCCAAGAACCTGTCGAAAACCTTCAAGGGACAGGGCGTTATCGGGATTGTGGAGGATTTCAGCGGGGCCGCCAAAACATAAATCCAGCCACGACCATGACCCCGATTACAATAAACATCCGAAGTTGGGGGCTTCCCCCGTTCGTTCCGAGAACTTCGGATATCAGATGTTCGCAATTGGATGAAACCGGATCATAAGGTCGTCCGAGAAGCGCATACCCACGATTAAGGATTTCGTCTTCACTGAAACGGGTTTTGGTTCTATCGACCCGAACTTTTTCGCCTCTGGCGAAATCTCGAACCGATTCTAAGACAACCAGTCCTTTCTGCTTCGATGCGTGAAGAACCATTCCTCCGGGGAATCTAATGCCCTTATGGTTATAAATTCCATGGGGGACAGAGAGAACATCAATTTCTTGAAACATGACTAGAAACCCGTATATTTATTGACAAGTCGTTAATGACTGTAATATATTTTTTGCATGGGGTCAAATATTCAACGCACGACCTACTCGATGATCGTTGCGCGGCTTATCAACGAGCACCGTGTTAAGGCCAATATCTCCCAGACTCAATTCCTTGACAGAATAGGAATGACCCAGTCGTCCTGGTCACGAATAAACCGTGGCTTATCTCATTTTTCATTGGAAGAGCTGCGACTCGCCTGCGAAGCCTTGGCGCAGAAAATGCCCGATCTTATCAAGAAGGCCGATAAGGCGGCGAACCTTCTCCCCGAGAAAGAAGGGATAGAAGTCCTTCAAACCACCAAGGCTTCGGAAAATAAATCGCTAATCCCGACCATCATTGCCAGCGCCGTGCTTGGGTTTCTCATAGCGAGGCTTTTGCAGCCGAAGCAATGAAAGGGGCTGTCCTAGATAACATCGATTATCTAGGACAGCCCCTTTTTCAATTGAGATACAGATGGTTAGACGAGATCACCCCAAAAACGCCGGGGCGGTCATTCCGCCAGATTTCTTGCAAAATGACTTAAAATTTCTCCATAAAACAAAGACTTAGCTGATCAGGGCGCTCGAAAATGGACATGCGGGATCAAAATCGCCGCCTTAAACGCTTTTCCTTCAAAAGACAAAACAAGCCATTTCACCGATCACGTGTTTTTTTTCACCGATCACGCCCATTTCAGAGGCGATCACGTGATTTTTTTCATCGATCACGTGATTTTTTTTGCCGGTCACGTTTTTCACCACCGGCAAAATGAAAAAATCACAATAATTAACCAACGGGTCCGTTCCCGCCGAAGCGTTGGCGGGTTGGTGAAACGTATGTAACCTACTGATTTATTGACCATATTCACGAAAATAGCCGGACGATCATTTGGGCCTTGGAGTTAATGATCCATTTAGCAGGAATAGCAGAATGTCATACGGACGGGCGGAGAAATGGTTGCTAATATTTCTGGCGGAATGACGGCCCAACACAAATGGCGAAATCCCAATGATCGACAATGACGAAGACGATGATGAAGATGAAGAATTAAAGATCGGTCGGTTCTCCGACAGGGATGAAATGGAAGCGCGGCGTCTTGTCGGTCGGCGGCGGCGATCGAGAACCTTTCATCCATCCTTAACGGAACCCACTGCCGGTTCAAAACATAACCGCCGGCGTCCCCAGGCGCCCCTATTGAGCAACGATGCCCTGGTCTGGAGGGCCAGGCGTATCGACAAGAACTGGCGGTATAGCGACGGTCCGCAGGTGATCGTCAAGGCGGCGGGCCGCCCCAAGCACCGCCAGGGAGTACGCGATCTCATCAGGTATGTCGGGCGGCTGCGAAAAGCGGACAGGGATGCGGGCCACCACGGCCGCATAACAATGTATGACGAACTGGGAAATGCCTATGAAGGCGACCGGGTATTCGAGGCCCTTGATCAATGGGAACTGGAAAGTGACGAGCGGAACCTTTCCAGACAGGCGCGTACTCTAATAGGTTCCGGTCGTCGTTCGGAGGCGTTGAAACTGGGGCTGCGGCAGCGGCTGCGCAATATCCAGGCATGGCATTTCGTGTGGTCCATCACTTCCGGCGAAGCAAAGACGGTGGAGGATACGGAGAAGTTCCGAAAGGCGGCAATAGCGACCATCGACAGGCTTTTCACCGCTAACGGTTTTCACGTCCTTTGGGGGATTCATAGCGACTGCCCCGGACGTCCTCACGCCCATGTGGCCGTCAAGGCGCTGTCCCGGTTCGGCGGGCGTATCCGCTGCGACCGCCATGGCGATTATCTATTCTCCATGCGGGTGGAACTGGCGAAGAACCTGGTCGCCGTCGGCCTGGATTTTGACGCCTCCCGGAGAGAAGACCGCTTCCGGACCCGCCTTGAGATCATGCGGGGAAGGGAGCCGCTGCGTCCCCGACGGCACATGTTGGAATGCAGACAAGGGCCGAGAAAACTGTCGTTTCAAGCGCCCACGTGGTTTCAGACGCATGGAGAGGCCTATATCAAGCGCCACGGTAAAGCCCGGAAGGCCCGGAAGGAAAACCCGTGGTCCTGGTGGGGTCGCCTATTGCCCGGGCGCTCTCCCGAGGCCGAAAAAATGGTTCCACATGGGTTGCTCCCGGTGTTCAGGCAGCTCGAAGGGGCCTTTCATGATCCGGTCCGCGCCCTATCCTCCTGGCTATGCCTGGCAATCGATGGAGCCCATTGGGATGCGGACGGTGAGCCTGTCTACCCGAACCGCGCCCTGGCCAACTGGTATCTCCGCAAACGACCGTTGGCCTTCGGTGAAATTACTCCGGTCGCCGGTGGCCTTGACGGGAACGCTTCTCTCAAGCGGCTACTGGGAGATTTCCGCTTGCCATCGCCCGAGTATGCTCCAATGCCGATCGGACAAATTCCACAACCCGCTCCCGACCTTGAAGAGCAACCCGACCGAGTCCGGCTGGACAGATCCCGGGTAGCACGGAGTCTTCACCGGGTAGCCGATTTGTTGGAGCTTCGTTTTCAAGCGGCTGACCGATCACGGCGCATACGAGAGACCGTCGAGCATGAAAAGAAATTGCTCATGCCTTCGCCTCGACCCACACGCGGGCATGTTATCCCTTGGCCGGCTAACAGACGGCGTGATGTTTCGGCGGCTCAAGCCCCGGAGAAAAAACGTTGCAACGGCGAAAAACAGAGCAATCGGCCCGGTCTTTTATCCGCCCGGAGACTCCGGGAACGAAAACAGGCCCAAAGGGAAGAAGCCGAAAGATAAGAAGTAGGATCGTCATGTATCCCCGGTCGAATGGCAATTTCAGGGCGCGGAAGGCGGGTAGATGAATGCTCCAGCCGTTTTGTTCCGATGATGATTTACACTACCCATGAATGATTTAAATTCCCAGAAAAGGGCGCTTAATTCGTCAATGATATCGCTTAGCCGGGAGTCCGCTACCTCGGGGGCGCAATTGCCAATGTCGAGCCAAAGCCGGGTGGTGGAGGCGATGAGCCTGTTATGAGATAACTCCAGGCGTTCGAGTTGACGCCTTTCGCCTGAAGTGATTGCGAACCCATATTGTTTTGCGCCGGTCAGCGCTTCTTCCCTTATAAAAGTACTGAGTCCGCGGCAGCCGGTCGCTAGCCACCCCTTCACCAAAATGTCGTATTCCGCCTGATCGACCCGGACCGAGATGACATTGTTTCTGGACATTAATTTCTTCCTTCCTTTTTTCCAACAAATTCCACCACGTTTTCGTTGTTTCGTGGCGCTGAATGAGGAGGAAAAGTTGGAAGAAACGACGGAATTCCGAGGGAAATCATGAACCTCTTAATCAGCGGGTCCACGGTTCGAGTCCGTGTGCGCCCACCACTAAAATCAACGCCTTGGCCGGAAACGGCTGGGGCGTTGTTTTATTCGGGTAAGCAATAGGTAAGCAGCGTCAGGTTTTACTGATTGAGAATATTAACGGGTAATGGAACTCTTGTTTCAGAGTTGCGTGACGAGGGGTAATAAGCCGACACGGGAAAATGCATTAATTCAGGGTACTGAAAGCCGTAATTGCCCGATTTTTAGATATTTTCCGGAAATTTCCGGTTTTAGCCATTCGGGAATGCACCCGGCAAGGCCGGGTGGCGCCGGGCCGGGCCGCCATACCCATATATCGGATTTTCGCTGTTGCGTTATGCCGGCGTCTCGGTATTCGCGCCCCGCGGCCTTAAATATCTATTTGGCCGCATATTCCTCGAAATTCAGGACGCTATTTCCCGTATTTGTTCCAGTAGGCGCCGAACAACGCTTCTTCGGACGGTTTATCTTCCTCTATGGTCGTTACCAGATGGGTGATGTTGATAAAGCAACGGTAGTTGAGGTTTTCGCTAATTGAATTGCCTTGCCAGGTTCCACAGCCCATGGACAGCGTGAAGGGCAGTCCGTTATCGAACCCGCCGCCGTTGCCGAAAGCGTGCGCCTGATTGACGAGCACACGCACGACATCCAATTCCGCGGCCAGCTCCCGCGCCCGATCCATGTCCGTCGTATGAATTCCGACCGAGTGCCCCCTCCCCTGATGCTCCAGTATGGCCGCGGCTATCCGTTTGGCGTCGTCGAAATCGCGCCCGCGATAGACGCTCAGAACAAGGGAGAGCTTCTCCCCCGAGAGGGGATAGTCCTTGCCGATGCCGGATTCCTCGACCATGAAAAAGGAAGCCTGGTCGGCGGCGGCCGGCAGTTCGAAGGCCTCGGCCAGGACGCGCGCGTCGTGACCGATAAGTTCGCGGTTGAGCTTTCCCTCAACCCAGAGCCGCTCGACGATGCGCGTGCGTTCCTCCGGCGTGGCCATGTAGCCGCCGACGCGTTTCAAGGCGGCTATCGCCAGGTCGTAGATGTCGTCGGGAATTATCAGGGAGTTTTCCGATGAACAGGAAGTCGCGTTATCGAAAATCTTGGACGCCTTGATCTTCCCGGCTGCGGCGTCAAGATCGGCGCTCGAATCGATGATGACGGTAACGTTTCCGGCGCCGACACCTATCGCCGGCGTGCCGCTTCCGTAGGCCGCGCGGACATTGTTTTGGCTGCCCGTGCAGATAACGAGGTCGGCCGCCTTCATGAGCGCCGCCGTCGCCCGCCGGGTGACCGGAGTGGGCAAAATCTGAACCAGGTCTTCGGGCGCTCCGATTCCGGCGAGCCCGGTACGCATGGCCTCGACGGTGGCATTGGTCGCCGTCCAGCCGGCGGGCGAGGGCGCCATGACTATGGCGTTGGCTCCCTTGATCGCGAACATGGCCTTGTTGACCGGGGTGGCCGAGGGATTGGTCGATGGCGTGATCGCCGCGACGACGCCGACCGGCTTGGCGTATTTGACCAGGCCGCGCTCCGGAAGCTCCTCGATGACGCCGGTCGACTTGACGCGCAGAAGATCGCGCAGACAGCCGAATGTCTTGCGCCGGTTCTTCGTGATCTTGCTTTCAATATCGCCGAGACCGGTGGTTTCGACCGCCAGTGCGGCGAGCGCCCTTGCCCGGTCCGGCTTGTAGATCGACCAGGCAAGCGCGGTGACGGCTTCGTCAAGGCGTTCCTGCGGCGCGGATTTGAAGGCTTCCATCGCCGTTCGGGCGCGCCCGATAAGAGCCTCGGCGGCATCATCGCGCTCGGCGCCTGGCGCAACTTTTTCGATATCTGTCTTCACGGTTATTTCCCGTCGGAAAGGCATGGCTGAATGAGTTTGCAACCCGCTCCAAACAGGACCATAACCGGAACGGATGTTACTTATGAACGAGGACAAGAGAGTACGTCAATAATGCCCAAGCGGCCTTCCCTTGTTCTCCTGCCCGGGCTTCTTTGCGATGGAGCGCTGTGGCGCCATCAGGTGGTGGCTCTGTCCGCCATCGCCGATATAACCGTCGCCGATCTCACCCGCGACGACGACATCGACGCCATGGCCGCCCGAATCCTCTCCGAAGCGC
>ENA-ORDP01001364-ORDP01001364.1-marine-sediment-metagenome-genome-assembly--contig:-NODE-1364-length-13531-cov-4.315821_pt1 | contig 13531 bp, 12 predicted proteins | sample MGYA00248627_ERZ508539 | MGnify/ENA primary metagenome ERZ508539 (study PRJEB26208, sample SAMN05571518) | marine sediment metagenome | biome: deep sea; feature: Hydrothermal vent; material...
CACAAAAGTTATTTGATTTAACTTTTCGTTTGATTAACCATCCAAAACAGTTTTATAATTTATTTCAAATGCGCTTTTTCCAGAAGGTGCAGGATTCATCTTTATCTGACCTTGTTGCTGTTGACGGAGGGTTGCCGGGAGTGTGGCAAGTTTGATTAAATCCTTTCTTACTTCCTTAAATATCAAGCCAGCTTTAAGATAATTGATGCAAGACGATATAAAAAGTATATTTCCTGAAGACGAAGAGGAGAGGACCCTTCTCGATTACTGGCGTGTATTGGTAAAACGCAAGCGGCTGATCATCATACTTGTGTTTGTATCCGTCTTCGCGACTGCAATATTCTCCCTGTTTGAGACAAATATTTATCAATCAAAGGCTCTCATTGCACCGGTCAGTAATAACGGAGGGAAAGGGAGAAAATTGGCTGCCCTTGCATCACGGTTTACCGGTATGCCGAGAATTACCCTGCCCGGTTCGGCAAGCTCGTCGGAAATTATTGCACTATTAAATTCAAATATCCTCAGGGAAGAAATTATCAGGAAGTATAATCTCTTGCCGGTACTCTTTTATGAGCAGTGGGATGAGGAAAAAAAAGAGTGGAAAAAGGACGATTCTTTTGATTTCAACCCTTTCAAATTAATCGGGAATATTGTTAAGGTAATCAGACCTGAAGACAGAATAACATTAAATAAAAAAGAGGAGGAGGAGGGGATTCCTTCTATCTGGGATGGGCTCAGGGCACTTGATAATATGGTCAGAATTAATGATAATATTGACAGGAATACGATTGGAATCTCAGTTGACTTTTATGACCCTGAAAAGGCAGCAGCGATAGTTGAGGATTTTTTGACAACACTTAACACTCATATGAGTGATGAAGCAAAAAGAGTGGCAGATACTAACAAGAGATATCTCGAAGATCAATTGAAAAATATTTCAGATCCCTTTATAAAACAGAAGATATATGGCCTGATTGCCCATCAGGTAGAGACGGCCATAATGGCAGAGGTAAAGGAAAATTTTGCATTTAAGGTCCTTGACCCACCGACGGTGCCTGATAGAAAGATAAAGCCGAAGAGGGCCTTGATGGTGATATTAAGTTTTTTGCTCTCACTCTTTGCAGCGATATTCCTTGTCTTTTTTCTGGAAAATATAGAGAGGGCTAAATATAGGGCTAAATATAGAGAGAAAGCAGCCAATATAAAAACGGAGGGGGAGGATGTCTGAAGACAGAAGACAGAAGTCAGAAGTCAGAGGCCTCTTCTGGTATCCCGGATTCCATATTGCAGGTCTTCTGTTTTGCGCTCTTCTTGCTTTCTTTTGCCTGCTTTCTCCTTCTGCTGTCTATGCCGACAACGGTAGTGCAGTATCACAGACAACTACAGTACAACCAACTCAGCAGCAAATAGAACAATTGCAGAGCCTCTCCCCTGCTCAGCGAGAGGCCATAAAGAGGGGGCTTGGCGTTACTGGAGGCGCACTTACCCCCGAAGCCGTAAAAACGTTAAAAGAAATGCCCGGGTTTAAAGGCCTGACTCCTGAAGATATAGAGAAGGGCAGAAAAATCCTTGACAAAAAGAAGACTCTTGTAAAAGGACAGGAGAAGGAAGGAGGACAGAAGACAGCAAAAAAGAGAGTCGGCACAGAAAGCCCCACCAGCTCATTATTCGACAGATACAGAACTGTTGGAGCTTATCAAGGCATTTCAACTGATTTAAAACCTTTCGGTTATGAGTTCTTCAAAGAGGCATCGCTGACGCCCCGCCAGGATATTTCTGTTACATCCGACTATATCGTAGGTCCCGGGGATGAAATCAGACTCATGCTGTGGGGCAGGGTAAATGCCCAGTATGTCCTTACTGTTAACAGGGACGGCAATATAAATATTCCGGAAATCGGTCCCCTTTCCGTTACGGGTATGCGTTTTGCGGATATGAAAAAGTTTATTATTAAAAATGCTGAACAGATAGTCGGGGCAAAGGCAAATGTTACAATGGGTGATTTGAAAAGTATTCAGGTCTTTGTGCTTGGCGAGGTTAAAAGGCCGGGCAGCTATACCCTTGACTCATTTTCAACAATAACAAATGCTATTTTAGCTGCAGGTGGTCCGACAGGGATTGGTTCTTTACGAAATATCCGGCTGAAGAGAAATAAGAGTACCGTATTTGTGATGGATTTTTACGACCTCCTTCTGAAGGGTGACAAGTCTCAGGATGAAGTGCTTCGGTCCGGGGATGTGGTCTTCGTTCCTACTGTAGGGCCGTTGGTTGGTATTGCCGGCAATGTTAAAAGACCTGCCATTTATGAACTCAAGGGTAAATATGACCTTCAAAGCCTTTTTAAACTTGCGGGCGGGATAATCCCTAGTGCCTATACACAGCAGATACAGGTTGAGAGGATTCAGAAGAATGAGAGGCAGGTAGTTATTGATATTGATGATAAGGACCTGACCAAATCAAAGGATATTATGCTTCAGGATGCAGACCTGGTAAAGGTATTTACAATAGTTGAAAAGGTGAAGAATGTTGTTTACCTGAACGGAAATGTCAAGCGCCCCGGCAAATATGAACTCAAGCCCGGGATGAGGGTTCGGGATTTAATAAAGGATGAGAATGATCTGCTGAAAGAGACATATTTTGACTATGCACTGGTTAAACGGCTGACCCCCCCTGATCTTGAAGTAAAGTTGATTCCCTTTGACCTCGGGAAAGTGATTTTTCATGATGATGCTGAAAACAATATCAAGCTGCAGCCGGAGGATTCAATTTATATCTTTTCAAAATGGTTTTTCTTCGAAAAACCATTTGTGACTATTGAAGGTGAAGTAAGGAATCTGAAAACCGGCAAGAATTCCGAGGAACTACTTCAACAGTCAGCAAAAAATATAAAAATGAAATTAAAGCTTGAGAATTTGAAGGCTGAACTTGAAAAATTGAAGTCAAAAGCCGAGGAGATGAAATTAAACGAAACAACGGATTTTGAAAAAATGAAGTTAGAGATTGAGGCAATGGCATTAAAAATCAAGCGGAAGGAATTAGAGGCAACAAAAGCATCTGATAAGATCAAGCTCAATTTGATTAAAAACCTTAAGGTCCGGGATGCAATACTCTCAGCAGGAAATCTCACAAAGGATGCTTATCTCAAAAAAGGTGAAATTCTAAGGCGTGATAAAGATGGGACGGTTTCGAGAATATACTTTAATGTCGAAAAAGCAATGGCTGAAGACCCGGAAGAAAATATCCTGCTTCAGGCGTATGACAGAATAATTATCCATTCGATATGGGAAGAGAAATATAAACAGACAGTTTCAGTAGAGGGTGATGTCCTGAACCCCGGGGTATATCAATTCACAAAAGGTATGAAGGTGGGAGACCTTATCTTTGCAGCCGGAAATGTCCTTGAATCTGCATATCTGGATGAAGCCGAGATATCATCGCAGATTATAAAAGGTGGCAAGAGCATGATGGGAGAGTATAAAACGATAAACCTGAGAAAGGCCCTCATAGGTGACCCTGGCCAAAACCTTTCTTTAAAACCCTACGACAGGTTGTATGTAAAACGCATTTCAGAATGGCACGAAGAGCTGTTTGTCACTGTTACCGGAGAGGTAAGGTTCCCCGGCAAATACATTATTAAAAAAGGTGAGAGGTTGTCTGAGCTGATTGAAAGGGCTGGCGGATATTCGGGAAAGGCGTATCTGAGGGGCGCAGTGTTTATGAGGGAACGAGTGAGAAAGCTGCAGCAGAAGCAGATTGATGAAATGGTAGACAGGCTCGAAAGGGAACTCATGAGCACCGGAACAGCACAGATGGCAACTGCGACTTCTCCGGCAGAGGCGAAGATGATGAAGCTTGAGACAGAACAGAAGAGGCGGTTTATTGCAAAACTCGCTTCAGTTAAGGCTAAAGGCAGGATAGCGATTCAGCTATATCCTCCGGATAAGCTAAAGGAGACCTCATATGACATTGAACTTGAAGACGGCGATTCCTTATATATACCCACGGACCCGATGACAGTTCAGGTAATAGGTTCTGTTTATAGCCAGAATGCCTTTGTGTATGAAAAAGACAGGAAAGAGTATAACCACTACATAGACCTTGCCGGTGGTTATGTTAAAAACGCCGATAAGGATAATGTGTATATACTAAAGGCCAATGGTGTCGCTTTGAAAGTAAGCAGTGGGTTCCTTGGTCTTTCATGGAACAGCGACAGGTTCAGGTGGGAGGCAGGCAGTGGACAGGTGGAGTCAGGAGATACCATAGTTGTTCCTGAGAAACTTGAAAGAGTTGCATGGATGCGGAATATCAAGGATATTACGCAGATTCTATATCAGATTGCAGTTTCAGCGGGGGTGGTATTTGTTGCTTTCTAAAGGTGTGATAAATATTGGGCTCATCATAGTATCTGTTTTGTTGATTGTTCGGACCTCTGTGGCTTCTACAAACGTTCCTGTAGGCGATGATACCTACAATGTCCTGCTACGGCTTGAGGCGGAAGGGGTTATTCAGAGTGGTCTGCTTTCAACCGGACCGTTAAGCCGCGAGGAGGTAGCAAGGCTGATACTTGAGGCAGAAAGGAATTCAGAAACTAAAAGCCCTTTCATACGGCAGTTGGTTCAATCCCTGAAGAAAAGGTTCAGGGATGAAAGTGGTGAAACGAAACATATAAATATCGAATATATAAAGCCTCTTGACAGAGTTTATGTTCAGTATATTTACTCTGATAGAGATCCACGGGAGATGATCTATAACAATGATGGCGACAACTATAAAAAAGGCTCCAACGCAAGGTTTGGCCTTATATCAAGGGCGGATCTCGGGAGAGCTTCTTTTTACATCAATCCTGAGGGAAGGTACTCTGATTCCGAGAGTGAGACGGATATCATAATGAAGAGGGCCTATGGCGTTCTGAGCTTTTTAGGCCTGGAACTCGAGTTAGGCAAGGATTCACAGTGGTGGGGGCCGGGGCGTAATGGTTCCATACTACTCTCCAATAATCCCGAGCCTATGAATATTTTAAAAATTACAAACCCCCATCCCGTCCTTCTGCCCTGGATCTTCAAGTATCTTGGTCCTTTTAATTTTACCGTATTTGCAACAGAGCTTTCGAAAGAAAGGGTTGTGCCCAAGCCGTATTTATGGGGGATGCGTCTTGATTTCAAGCCCATCCCATATTTTGAGATAGGACTCCAGAGAACTGCGCTTTTAGGTGGAGAAGGCCGTTCGGAAGACCTTAAAACGTGGTGGGATAGCTTTTCTGGTATAGGGGAGAACCCCGCAGTTGATATAGCGGGAGACCCTAAAGATACTGAGGCAGGGGACCAGAGGGCGGGCTTTGACATAAAGCTGACACTTCCGTTGAAATGGCAGCCGTTGCAGATATACGCGGATGCAGCCGGAGAAGATGAGGCGGGGGGACTGCCGACCAAGTGGGCATATCTTGGAGGTATTTATCTGCCGCGGATTCCAGGATTTGAGAGGATTGATTTCAGGGCTGAATATGCAAACACTTATTTGAAGGGCCTTCCGAATGTCTGGTATAATCATGACATTTACAGAACAGGCTATAGATATAAAGGCAGGATAATAGGTCATCATATGGGCACTGACTCAAGGGATTTCTTTTTCGAAATGAGTTATCGTGTACCTGAGATAAACGGCTGGATTAAACTCTCATATGATAAGGAGAAGCATAATTTGTCCAGTACCACTAACCCTACCAAGGTTGAATCGTCGGTAGGTGCCAAGTTTGATGTGGGAGGGGGAGTGAGTATGGAAGGACGGTATATCTCCGGACGTTTAAAGAATTACGAAGACCTCTCTGATAAAGACAGCAGGATTAATCTCATATCTTTTGAACTGAGTTATAATTTTTAGAGAGAAAATCTTTCAACTCAGGTTATAAAACAGTCAATGAACGAGAAGATATTCAGGGAATACGATATAAGGGGGGTTGCCGGGAGGGACCTTACGGTGGAGCTTGCCTTTTCTCTCGGCAGGGCCTTTGGTTCATATCTCAGGAGGTTAAATCCGAAGGCGAAATGTATAACCGTAGGCAGAGATGCAAGGATAAGCTCCGGGGAACTTGCCGGTGGCATGATTGAAGGAGTGATAAGCTCCTGTATTGATGTTGTTGATGTCGGTCTATGTCCCACTCCTCTTCAGTATTTTTCTCTATTCCATCTTGATACCGACGGCGGTGTTATGGTAACAGGCAGTCACAACCCGCCGCAGTATAACGGCTTTAAACTGAGTGTCGGCAAAGAGACTATTTTCGGGGATTCCATTCAGAGGCTGAAGGATATCTTGCTGAATAAGGAATGGTCTGAGTGTCAACACAAGGGCAGTATAACGAAATACGATATTATTTCTGCCTATAAAGAGTTCATTATCAGCAGATTTTCTTATCTTTCAGATGGAAAATACAGGCGTTTGAAGATAGTTGCAGATGCCGGCAATGGGACGGCAGGCCTGGTAGTACCGGAGCTGCTGGATGCAATCGGCTGTGATGTGATGCCCCTTTACTGTGAGCCCGACGGGAGGTTTCCAAACCATCATCCGGACCCTACGGTCGTAGAATATATCGAGGACCTGATAAAGACAACCAAAACCTGGGGGGCTGATTTAGGCGTTGGATATGATGGGGATGCAGACAGGATCGGCGTTGTGGATGCAACGGGCGATATAATCTGGGGGGACCAGATTATGATAGTCCTGTCAAGGGATATACTGAAGAGGGTCCCCGGAGCCGTTATTGTAGGTGACGTGAAGTGTTCCCAAGTGATGTTTGATGACATAGAGCGGCACGGTGGCAGGCCCATAATGTGGAAAACAGGTCACTCCCTGGTGAAAGACAAGATGAAAAAAGAGGGAGCCGTGCTGGCCGGAGAGTTCAGCGGCCATATATTCATTTCAGATGGATATTTCGGCTATGATGATGCCGTATATACAACCATGAGAATTATAGAGATAATGAAGACCCGGGGGATGAGTATGAAAGAACTGCTCTCTGATGTTCCGCGGATGCACTATACCCCGGAGATAAGAATAGAGTGTCCTGAGGAGAGAAAGAAATCAGTGGTTCAGAGAGTGGTGAAACGGTTTCAGGAGCAGATGGCATCCGGTAACGGGCAGATTCCAATAAAGCATCTCCACGACATAGACGGTGTAAGAGTGGTCTTTGACCGGGGGTGGGGACTTGTAAGGGCAAGTAATACCCAGCCTGTTGTGGTCATGAGGGTGGAGGCAGAAGATGAGGAGAGCCTGAAGGACTACAAGGCCCTGTTGGATAAGGAACTCAAAGATGCAATGGAGGTAAGATGAAGGCAGTTATCCTTGCAGGCGGATCCGGTACAAGACTGTGGCCCCTGTCCCGTAAGGAATATCCAAAGCAGTTTCTGAAGATAAACGGCTCTCATTCACTTCTTCAACAGACGGTAAAAAGGCTTGCACCCCTTGTCTCCGGAGAAGATTGTGTGGTGGTGACTAATGAGAAGCATAAGTTCCACGTGCTTTCCGACCTTAATGCAATAGATGGGGGTTCCGGCAATAATCTTATTCTTGAACCTGTTGGCAGGAATACCGCTCCGGCTATAGGTCTTTCAGCCCTCTACTGCAAAGAGAGACTTGGATGCGGGCTGGACGAGGTAATGGTAGTCCTTCCCTCGGATCATATTATAAGGCCTGAAGATGAGTTCAGAACTTATCTGAATATGGCCGCAGAGTTTGCGGGGGACGGCTTTCTGGTGACACTTGGGATAAAACCCACAAGACCTGAGACCGGATACGGCTATATTAAAGCCGGCAAGCCTGTTAGCCTGAAAGCCGGACAACATTCAATCCTGCCGGAAAATAGCTGTTTCTCAGTGGAGGAATTCACAGAGAAACCTGACCGGGAGACTGCCGGGCGTTATTTCTCCGCGGGCAAACACTTCTGGAATGCAGGGATATTTGTCTTTACCATTGGTACTATCCTTGATGAGTTAAGACAATGGTGCCCTGATATTTACCAAAAACTTAGTGAGGGGTTTGATAATGCCCTTTCACTCTTTAAAGAGATGCCGGATATCTCCATTGATTATGCCGTGATGGAGAAGTCGGAAAAAGTTGCTGTAATGCCTGTTGATCTTTACTGGAATGATGTCGGCTGTTTTGAATCCATGTATGAGGCCTTTGACAGGGATAAAGACGGGAATATAAAGATAGGGGATGTCCTTTCCATAGAGACCAGGGACTCTTTTGTAATCGGCAACAGGAGGCTTATTGCAACAATAGGTCTTGAAGGCATTGTAGTTATAGAGACTGATGACGCCATGCTTATCACAACAAAGGACCAGACCCAGAGAGTGAGAGAGGTGGTTGAGAGTCTCAGGGCGCAGGGCAGGCGGGAGGTGTTGGAGCATACTATTATATACAGACCCTGGGGCAGTTATACAGTGCTTGAGGAAGGACAGAGGTATAAGATTAAGAGGATAGAGGTCAACCCTGGCGCAAGACTGAGCCTTCAGATGCATTATCACAGGTCCGAACACTGGGTGGTGGTAAGGGGCACAGCAAAGGTGACAATCGGTAAAGAGGTAAGATTTATCCATGAAAACGAGTCAGCCTATGTGCCAAAATCCACCCTCCACAGGCTTGAAAATCCCGGTAAAGTACCGATCGAGATAATAGAGGTACAAAACGGTGAATACATGGAAGAGGATGATATTGTGAGATTTGACGATCTCTATGGAAGGGATGACGGTGGTAATGATTTGCTGTCTTAAACAAGGAGGAATCTGAAATCATGGAAGCAGCGGAATTCAAAAAAAAGGAGTCGCCCCATTCAGGTCGCAAGGCCCTTATAACAGGCATTACAGGTCAGGATGGTTCGTATCTGACGGAATTTCTCCTGTCAAAGGGCTATGAGGTTCATGGTCTTATCCGCAGGGCGAGTACATTTAATACAGGGAGGATCGATCACATTTATGTGGACCCTCATGTTTCAGATGCAAGGATGTTTCTTCATTATGGAGACCTTGCAGACTCCGGTCAGCTGACACATCTTATTTATAATATCAGGCCTGACGAGGTCTATCACCTTGGGGCCCAAAGCCATGTGCGGGTAAGTTTTGATATGCCGGAATTTTCAGGAAATATAACAGGCCTGGGCACAACAAGACTTCTTGAGGCGATCCGGAGGAGCGGGATAAAGACAAGGTTCTACCAGGCATCCTCTTCAGAGATGTTTGGTGCGTCTGCACCACCACAGAATGAGAAAACACCCTTTTATCCAAGAAGCCCTTATGCTGCCGCAAAAGTCTATGCCTACTGGATGACCGTTAACTACAGGGAAGGTTATAACATGTTTGCATGTAACGGGATACTCTTTAATCATGAATCGCCCCGCAGGGGTGAGACCTTTGTAACAAGAAAAATCACGAGGGCGGTTGCGGGTATAATAGCCGGAAAACAGAATAAACTCTATCTTGGAAACCTTGAGGCCAGAAGGGACTGGGGCTTTGCACCCGAGTATGTGGTATGTCAGTGGCTGATGCTCCAGCAGGACAAACCTGCCGACTATGCAATCGGCACGGGTGAGAGTCATTCGGTAAGAGATTTTATAGAGCTTGCCTTCAGATATGCGGGTATTGAGATAGGGTGGGAAGGTGAAGGCGTTGATGAAAAAGGAGTTATACGTTCCCTCTCCCCTGCTCTCAGGAATATGACTGCCGTCAGGATCGGAGATGTTCTTCTTGAGATCGACCCAAAGTACTTCCGTCCCACAGAGGTGGAATACCTGCTTGCCGATGCATCAAAGGCAAGGGAAACGCTTGGCTGGGAACCAAGAGTAACATTTAAGGAGCTTGTGAGGATAATGGTGGAATATGATATGGAATTGGCTGGCGTGAACCTGCCCTTTGACGGGAAGAAGGTTCTGGAAGAGAAGGGCATAAACTGGACTAAGAATGTACAGACGGTGGGCTAAGCTTCAGGATGCATAAATCCTCCGGAATTTATGTTGCCGGTCATCGCGGCCTTGTCGGCTCTGCTATTGTGCGGAGGCTTCAATCCGAAGGATACACGGACATTATTACCCGCACTCACTCTGAGCTTGACCTTTCCGGACAAGCTGAGGTCGAGGAGTTTTTTAAAAAAGAACGGCCCGAATATGTATTTCTTGCAGCAGCAAAGGTCGGTGGTATCATAGCAAATAATACATACCCGGCGGAGTTTATTTATACCAACCTCATGATTCAGACCTGTATACTTCATGCTGCATACCTGAGCAGCGTTAAAAAACTCGTCTTTCTTGGGAGTTCCTGTATATACCCAAAATTTGCTCCGCAGCCAATGAAAGAAGAATATCTCTTGACAGGTGAACTTGAGCCCACAAACGAGCCCTATGCAGTTGCAAAGATTGCCGGTATAAAGATGTGCCAGGCATATAACAGGCAGTATGGAACCAGTTTCATCTCGGTGATGCCCACAAACCTTTACGGCCCCAATGACAACTTTGACCTTGAGACCTCCCATGTCCTTCCTGCGATGATAAGGAAATTCCACGAAGCCAAATCCATTGAATCCAACCCTCCAGCCTCTAAGCTCCAACCGGTTGTTCTCTGGGGCACGGGCTCACCCCGCCGTGAATTTCTGCATGTCGATGACCTTGCCGACGCCTGCCTTTTTCTCATGGAGAACTATGACATAAAACCAGGCATTGACCCCGGTCTGATCAACATCGGCACAGGAAAGGACATAACTATAAAAGAGCTTGCCGAGATGATAAAGGAGACCGTGGGGTACAAGGGCAGCATAAGCTGGGATGCAACCAGACCTGATGGCACCCCGCAGAAGCTTCTTGATGTGACCAAACTGAAATCACTTGGCTGGGAACCCGGAATAGCACTGAAACAGGGGATCAAGCAAACCTATGATTGGTATAACAAGCAAGCCTGATAGCCTGCCACCTGCTTTTTAAGGGCCACGCCATGCTCTCTGCGCTATGCACTATGCTTTTTCAGGGCTCCGCTTGCCGCCCATTCCCTTGACACTATAAAGAGACAAGTTTTATAATTTAACTCTAAACACAAGGGGTTCAAGACGTACCCTACCTGACCACAACCAATTATAGTAACTCCAGTAAGTCAAGTATAGCAGGTCAGGCTTCTCGTTCATGCCTATAAACGGTTCCAGCTCTGAAAGGAGCCTCACAATCCACCACTTTTAGTCCTACCCATGGCGTAGGAAGGGCGGTAGCCTGTCCTTTTTACCAGTTTGCCGCCTGTTAGCCCAATAGCCTGCTCGCTTGCCATCTTGAAAGCCAAACATATATGCTATAATTTATAAAGAAAGATAATTCGGGGGTAAGTATGGGAGTTGCAGTTAAGAAGTCAAAGCCACATTTATATATTACCAGAAAAAAAAATGTATGTGGAGGAGACCCTGTAATTGAAGGGACAAGGGTTAGCGTTGATCTAATTGTTGAAATGGATAGAGCGGGACATTCAGTGGATGAGATAGTAGCCATATATCCTCACATTACGCATGCTCAGGTTTATGATGCTCTTTCTTACTATTATGACCATAAAGAAGAGATTGACAAAATAATTGAAGAGAACAAGGAAGAGTACTGGATTAAGAAGACAGCAGGCGAGACTTGGAGGAAATAAAGCTTTATATAGATGAAGATCTTTCGGACCGCATAGCAGTTGCTTTAAGGAGTAAAGGGTTCAATGCAATTAGTGCTCATGAAGTTGACATGAGAGGCAGGACAGATAAGGAGCAGTTAGAGTATGCAACAAAACATGACCGGGTGTTGTTGACAAGAAACGTCAAACACTTTGTGAACTTGCAGAGGGAATATTACGAGAAAGGTATCTCTCACAATGGAATGGTTGTAACAGATTATCTTCCTTTAAAGGAATTAATCAGGAGGATAACAAATTTTCTTAATGTAAGACACAGGGATGAGATAAAGAACACCCTTGACTGGTTGCAGAACTATAAATGATTTCAACAAAGACTTCAGTAAGGAAGTGAGAAATAGGTCCGTTTTTATAACTTTGAACATAGAACTTGAAACATCTTACCAGCCGTGATAACCTTAACAGCCTGTCAGCCTGCTCGCTTGCTCGCCAATTAAACATGAATCAATCATGGATTAAATTCCTCCCGGCCTTTATTCGCAAAAGGTTAGACAAGCGGCTCAACCTGCAAAAAGTTATTACCAATGCCGGTTGGCTCTTTGCCGACAGGATCTTTCGTATGGGTGTAGGGCTGTTTGTTGGCGTGTGGGTAGCCCGTTACCTTGGTCCTGAGCAGTATGGAATTCTGAACTACGCCATAGCCTTTGTAGGTCTGTTTTCGGTACTGTCTACATTAGGGCTGGACAATATAGTAGTCAGGGAGCTTGTCAAACACCCTGAACGTCAGAACGATATCCTGGGGAGTGCTTTCCTCCTTAAGCTGACAGGTGGTTTTTTTGCATTTGCCGTTGTGGTTACCGTCTCTACCTTGTTGAAGCCCGGGGATAACCTCACACGCATAGTCATTGCCATTCTTGGGTTTGGCCTGATCGTGCAGTCTTTTAACACAATTGATCTGTGGTTCAGATCCCGTGTTGCTTCCAAATATACCGTTTTCTCTCAGAATTTCTCTTTTATCCTTACATCCGTTGCCAAGGTTGTCCTGATCCTTAAGCGTGCATCGCTCCTTGCCTTTGTTATCGTCAATTTAGCTTACCTCATCCTGTCGGCGGTCGGGCTGTTTTTTTTCTTCAAAAAGAAGGGGAAGAGCTTAACCCAATGGCGACCGGCATATTCAGTGGCAGTAAGCCTTGTTAAGGAGTCATGGCCGCTCATCTTTGCCGGATTGGCCATTGCAGTTTATATGAAAATAGACCAGATTATGCTGGGAGAGATGATCGGCAAGAAAGCAGTGGGGACCTATGCTGCTGCAGTTCGACTGTCTGAGATCTGGTATTTTATACCCATGGCAATTGCATCGTCGGTTTTTCCGGCTATTGTGAAAAGCAAGCAACTTGATGAAAAAATCTATAAAAAGCGCATGCAGAAATATTATGATTTAAACGCTACGCTTGCATACGGGCTGTCTATCCCGTTTTTTTTTTAGCTCCCGTTATTATACGTACACTTTACGGTGATGCTTATACAGGAGCAGAAACTATATTTGCCATTCATATCTGGGCGTGTTTGTTTGTTTTCCTCGGAGTTGCAAGGGCACAGTATCTGATAAACGAGGGGTTGATCAGGTTTTCGTTTTTTACCACAGCCCTTGGAGCAATTGCTAATGTGGGTCTGAACTTCATTCTGATACCTCAATATGGAGGAGTCGGTGCTGCAATAGCCACAGTAGTTTCTCAAGGTGCTTCAGCCTATCTCTCATCATTCGTTTACCCCCGTCTTTTCGAAACTGCTCTTATGCAGAGCAAGGCTTTGATCGCTCCAATAAGATATCTGGCTTGGTTCGGGAAAGCTGTTTACAGAAGAACTTGATGGGCTGCGGTAGTATGGAAAGTTATTACCTATCG
>ENA-ORDP01001365-ORDP01001365.1-marine-sediment-metagenome-genome-assembly--contig:-NODE-1365-length-13527-cov-6.717637_pt1 | contig 13527 bp, 8 predicted proteins | sample MGYA00248627_ERZ508539 | MGnify/ENA primary metagenome ERZ508539 (study PRJEB26208, sample SAMN05571518) | marine sediment metagenome | biome: deep sea; feature: Hydrothermal vent; material...
TGTCACCACCTCTCGGTAGAGGCTAGCGCGAACCGAAAAGCCCAAGAATCGTAAAATATTCCTGCATGATAATTCGGCGTGGAAGGTGATTTGGTTGGCCATTCAATCAGCTTCAAAAATGTCGCGTTGAATCGATTTATGATTGAATATCAAGGCCGGTTACCGAAAGGTTTCTAAATAACTGTTCCGAAAAGGTATCCACTTTATGCCGTGTAGATCGCCGGGCAGGTTTGTGTGGGGCGGTCTCAGACCGCTCCACAAAATCAAACCCAAGGTTAATCTAAATGAATTAAGTGGATACCTTTTCGGAACAGCTATTTAGATTTACTTACCATCCTCTCAGAGACTGGTGTCAGGTTTAATGATGATTTCCCTGACTATGCTCCTCTTCGCGGACCGGGTCGATCAGGATTTCTACGCGGCGGTTTAAGGTTCGGCCTCGTTGTGTTGAGTTATCTGCGCGGGGTTTGTCTTCCCCCATACCATAATAAGCAAGACGATGATCGATAATGCCCTGACGGCTGAGGTAGGAGGAGACGCTTCTTGCTCGATTTACCGATAACGTTTGATTGTGCGCGCGTGAGCCAGTGCTATCCGTATGCCCGACAATACTCAAATGGGTTTTACCGTATTTTTTTACAATCTTCGCGATCTTGTTCATCGAACTGTTGAACCCAGGTTTAATCTGGGCTGAGTTCACATCGAAGGCGGTTTGTGCGGTCATGGTGACGACCAGTATATCCCTGGGCAGTTTAGTCAGGGTGATTTCACCGCGATCTATTGGGCCTTTTAATTGTTTCTCAAAATCCTTTTTCTGCTTGTCCATGTAATTGCCGATGAGTCCCCCTGCGAGGCCGCCCACGGCACCATACAGGAGTACCTTTTGTTTCTTATTTTTAGCGGTTAAACCAAGTAATGCACCAATGGCCGCACCCACTGCCACCCCTTTTTCTGCATCCGAGAAGGGGCGCTCATTACCATGTTCATCTGTGGCACAGCCGACCAGCGCAAAGCAAAAGAGGCTGAGCAAGAGAAAATATTTAGTATATTGGGTTTGTATCATTTGCGTGACCTCTAATGTCGGTATGTGTGTTTTAGTGTTCGTAAGCTGGATTATATTTGATACGGATATTCAGGATCGTTCAGTTTAATTTTATTGCCGCTACCTATTTCTATAAACAAGCCTGGCTATTTGGGCGGGCTATCTATGAAACAGACTATAATCCGCGTCGTTCCTGGTTTTCTCGTCATTTCTACTCTCCTGGGGGACGCAATGTATCATTTCGAAAACTGTGAATCAGAGCATACGCCATCCAGATTCATAATATATAGTATACCAGCAGCATTGCCAGATTGTACCACCGCTGTTCGTGTAGCTATGTATTCTTGGCTTAAGCGTTAAGGTAGGTAAAGTATGTTGAATTTTTTAAAGCACCGGGCTGTTTATTTAAATTTATTATTTCTATTATTAGCCTCGTTTCTCTTTTTATCGTCACCACTCAATGCCGCAACATATTATGTTGCCAGGTCAGACTCTTCTGCCAGTGATTCAAACAGTGGTTCAGAAGCTTCGCCCTGGAAAACCATCCAGAAAGCCGCTAATACACTGGTAGCAGGGGATACGGTTTATGTAAAAGTAGGTATTTATCAGGAGCTGTACGCAGGTTTTCCGACTTCATATAACCCGGCAATTAAACCACAAAAGTCTGGTACGGCGGGTAATTATATAACTTACATGGCTTATCCCGGCGACAGTGTGATTATCGACCAACAATACAAAGGTGGTATCTTCTATGTTGAAAAGAGTTATATAAAAATTAGCGGGTTTGAACTGCGTAATGGTATGGGTGGTATCGTCACATCGGGTAATGCTTCCCATATTATTATCGAAAATAACAATATCCATGACATGGACGCAGTACATGGTGCCAATAATGGGGGTATTTACTTTACCCCCTGTTCTTACTGCCAGGTGCGTAATAATTCAATTCACGATATTTATGTCAATGGTACCAATACGCAATTTATAGATGGCGCGAATAGCTCAGCGATACATAGTTACAATATGGAATTTATTACGATTGAAAATAATGAATTTTATAATGTTTACAATGGTGTCTTTCATAAAAGTTCGTCAGGTAAAACGGGGGCGTTAATTAAAGGTAATTTAATCCATGATGTGACGAGAGGCCTGTTTTATGACGTGATGGGCAGTGGCGATGACCCGCATATTAACCAACGCGTTACCGGCAATATTATTTACAATGCAAAATCAGGCATTGCTCTGGCAGCACATTCTTATGATACTGCGGGCAGGGTTAACGATGGTTTCAAGGTGTGGAACAATGTCATTGTGGCATCTGATGGCGGAATCGGTGTTAATAATGCTAAAAATGTAGAAATTTATAACAATATTATTGTTGGACCGACTAAGTATGCTGGCTTTGCGACTCAGGATGGCGTTTTATTTAATTATTTTGACAACAATATTTATTTTAATGTAAGTAAATGGGCAACCGATGTATATATTACTGGGAAAGAAAAATACTATTACAGTTTTGCTGCCTGGCAAGCCGGTTCAGGATTTGATGCGAATAGCTTGAGCGAAAACCCTAATTTTGTAAATGCCGCCACACACGATTATCATATTAAAACAGGCTCAGCGGTCGTTGGCCGGAACGGTGTCTATATTGGTGCGTATCCAACGGGAAGTGAGGTCGTTGGGATTACAACGAAACCGAAACCACCCACCAATTTCAAGTTATTGTAAAATGGGTATTTCGCATGATGAGTCAAGCGGTAATCTGATTGTTCAGTGTTACCTCAACGCCGTCTTTTAATTTCATTCCAGTTATCATTTTTGCCAGTCACTAAATCCACGTACCACCGCCTCTTTTTCTCGGCGCACATGCCCGGTTTAAACGTCATGTGCAACATGCCATCGCGTGAGAGACAGCCCTTTGAATGTTTGGCTCGATGTCTAATCGTTGCGATACCCTGTTCTGTGATATGAATCTCGGATAATAATCTATATATACCGATAATAATGGTACGGGTATGGGATGTCGGTGCTGATTACGTGGTCTGGCTGGGAGCAGAAATACCTCAGGTATAAACCTGGAACTAAAGCGAGAAATAGAAATGGATATCGGATTTTGGACGTCGCGCCGGCGTAATCATGATGTCATAGGGTTTGGTGGTGATGATGTGCCCCAGATGTGGACGCTGGATTCGGCTGGGTTTTCCGATATATGGATCATGTTTAAATGAAAATATTAGCCTTCCCCCGTGGTGCACCCATAACACTGCTGATGGTGACGATTTTAGTGGCACCTGTCGTCAGTCATGCCGCTTTACCTTTTACCATAAAGGCGGGTCAGCATCCCCGGGTACTGATTGATCCGGCACGGATCAGTGCTATTCAGGCCGATGCACTGGCCGCGTTCCCGCTTTACGGGGCTAAATTTCCGCAGTCTCGTGGCACACTGTCTTTTGATCTCTATCCTACTGTGCGAACAGATGCTAACCAGTCTGAATTACTGGGCATATTCGATAATTATAGTGGCGACAGAAACCACCTCTTCTTACGCCACTACGATTCTGTCAATACCGGTACGGGTTTGACCTATTGCGGTACCGACCCTGCCGATACCAGCAAAGTGTGTCTGCAACTTGCCTTGCAGCCGTCGCTTGCCGGAAAGTACATTGCGGCAAAAAATTTCTCGCTGAATGCCGGGCAATGGCAAACCGTTCGTATTTCATGGAACGCAATAACGCATACCGCCAAATACCAGATTGCCGGGAATAACTCGGTCAGTCTTGCCTGGGGGAAAGATGCGAACAATCTCCCTGTAAACTGGCAACCGGATGGCCAACACTTTGTTTTTAGTGGACGGGATCGCCTGGATAATGTGCGCGTCTATGACAATGAAATACCGGCTGCGGGTACGCTGTTAGCAGATTTTCCCATGAATGACGCATCGGGTATCAAGGTAACGGACGTGTCTGGCATGAATGTACCCGCGCAAATCAGGGGGGGGGTCAGTTGGGATGTGCGTTCTACTACGGATCCGGATCCAGTTATTAAAATGGACGGCAATACAGGCGCCTTCGGCACGGCATCGGGGTCTGTCCTCTATTACGCCTGGGTGGATTATTATAAGTACGCAAAATCTATCGCCAGTCAAATCAATTCGGGTACATTTGCGTTGGATATTGCGACGGCACATCCGAACGCAATTCTGAATGTTTCTCGCCAATTAGGATTAAGTTACCTGGTTACCGGCGAAAGCCAGTTTTTGACGGCGGCATTGGCCTATGCCGATCAGCTCATTGCGGTGATGCCAGGTGACAGTGGCGGTGACTATACCCAGGCCGGCCGCATTGAAGCAATGGGGATCCTGTACGACTGGTTTTTCACCGAAATGACATCAACGATACATGCCGGTTCAGGCCTTACGTATGGTGAGGCGCTGGTCGCCGCAATCAAGGGAACATTGCTGCCACTTAATAATTTTATTTGCGGCGCGGGTAACGCATTGACTTCTAATTGGGATTGTTCATCACTGCCTGCAAACCCGGATGCTGTCGGTAGCCATGCTCATCAGAACAATACAGAAATAACGGCGGCACTGCTCGCTATTATTGATGAGCATCCTGAACTTGAGCCGCTACTGAAAGTTGAATACGATAATTTTACTAATCTGTTTAATCCCGCTCGGGAATGGATCAGTATCGATGGTGGCCACCATATGGGGTGGGCTTATGGAAGTGCTTATACTTTTTTGGATTCGATTCGTCTCTGGGACACGGCCACCACGGATGTCAATATGAAGGCTGCCTGGCAAGGAAAGCTTATCAATCGATATATCTATGGCTTGCGTGGTGACATGAGGTTTCCTGCAAGTGGCGATGCATTTCCTTACGCTCCATGGAATGAGCAATTAGTGGATTTTGCTCTCTGGGGTTCCAGGGAGTTTGGCAATACTTATGGGCAAAATTTCTACAATCGGATAATTTTGCCTGGAAAAACTGGATCCCGATTCTATGAACTACTGGATTGGCAGGCAAATCTTCCGGAAACAGCTATTGAAAACTTGCCGTACAGCCGATTTTTCCGCAATTCCGGTCAGGTTCTTATGCGCAATAGTTGGGATTACCCGAACGCAACATTACTTGAATTCAAATCAACCTCATTCCAGAGTATTAACCACCATCATCTGGATCAAAATGCCTTTACACTATTTTACAAGTCACCCTTGCTCGTTGACTCCGGTGATTATGACAAGTACGGCACTGAACATTGGCATAATTACTATACGCGTACCATTGCGCATAACACGGTTACCATTCTGGATCCCGCCGAGAGCTTTATCAGAAAATGGAATTTTACATTTTTCTGTTGTTCAAATGATGGTGGACAACAGTTTCCTGTAAAAAATTATCCGGATTTAGCTGATATCCAGCCGGGTGGCAGTAATCACCTGGATGGCATCACCGCTTATGAGTATACACCGGAATATACCTACACGCGGGGCAACGCCAGTAAAGCATACAGTGCCGCAAAACTGGATCAAAATAACGGCTTTGTGCGCCATCTGGTTTTCCTGAGAAATCCCGCATTCTGGTCTTATCCGGTATCGGTGGTATTTGATAAAGTCAAGACTGTGCCAGCCAAAAGTGGGCTGACAAAGCGATTTCTGTTACACACGGTTAACGAACCAGAGCCTCTGGGCGGACAATTGACATCACCGGGCCATTACCTGATGGCTGGCAATACGGTCACTATTCGCAATGGTGCGGGCATGTTGTTCTCGCAAACACTGTTACCCGTCAACCCGATCATAACCAAGATTGGCGGGCAGGACGCCAGTGGTGATTATCGTTTCCTAGTACCGGTAGATGATGGCGCAGGTGGGTTGCTGGATAGAAATTTTCCTCCGAGTCCTAAGCCGGGTACTAATAATGTGGATATGGGCGCCTGGCGTATCGAAATAACGGCACCAACACCTTCACAGCAGGCATATTTTCTAAATGTTTTAAGCGTTGCCGATAACCTGCCGGCAACCCAGCCCCCTTCAGTAACCAATCTGAGTTCCAGTACAGCCGCTGTCGCGAATCTTGCCGACACACAGATTATCGCGTTTAATAAACGGGATAGTTTGACGGCGACCCTGCAATGGGATGCCCCTGAATTTAACCTGCCAACACTCGTCGCCGGTATCGAGCCGACGAAACAATACACAATAACCGCCGTCCGCCATACAGGATCGGCCACGGGTTATCATCTGGTAGTTTGTCAGGATCCTGTCGGCGTGCTGAACAGCAGCTCGGCGGGTACTCTCAGTATTTCTGCCGCAATCGCATTGTCATCTGATATCGACGGTGATGAGATCGGCGATGTCTGTGACCCCGATATCGATGGAGACGGATTGACGAACAGTGCAGAAGTGGTGCTAGGCACGGATCCGCTGAATCCGGATTCTGACGCCGATTTACTCACGGATGGTCAGGAAGTGAATACCTATGGAACCGATCCGCTCAAGGTAGATTCTGATGGTGACGGTGATACCGACGGCGATGAAGTTCGCTATGGCTCAGATCCCAATAATATTAATGATACATTGAACAATCATCGTCCGGTTACACCAGTCGTTGTACCGGCCACCGGCGATACGGCATTGCGTGATCATATTTTTGATGTGCAATCGGCCTTCACCGACCCCGATCAGCCGAATGATTACCTGGGGGCTTCCCAATGGATGATCAGCACGGATCCCACTTTCGCCAGCGGCATGCTGTTAGACCGAACACTGCAAAAACGGTCGAATACCAACGAAGTCGATTACCGGCAACTGCTGACACCGAACGGTGCGCTCACCACGGCGGGCAGTTTCTTTATCCGTACCCGTCACCGTGACAGCGTGGGACTGTGGTCGGCGACGTGGTCCACTCCGGTTGCTTTCACCACGGTGGCAAACGATCCCAATGATCTGGATGGCGATGGCGTCGATGACAATTATCAGGTCTCCGGTTTTGTGGACAGCAACGGTAACGGCATTGATGACAGCACCGAAGCTACCGGTATCCGTGCGCTCTATGACGCGCAATCAGGAAGTATCATCGGTATGCAACCGAGCAGCGGCACACTGGGCAGCATGACCGCCCTGCCGAACAGCACGATTCCGGCAGGCTTAATGCCAACCGGTAACATGGACTATGGTTTGTTTGCTTTGCGTGTCAGCGGGCTAGCTGTGAATGTGGCTAACCCGGCCACAGTCAGTATCACCTTCTACTTCCCCTCCGCGTTGCCAGCAGGAACAACCTGGTATCGCTATGATCCTGTTACGGCCAGCATGACCGACGTGAGCGCCAATGTGGTATTTAACGGCCGTCAGGCCGTGGTCACGTTGGTTGATGGCGGAGTGGGTGATCTGGACGGTGTTGTCAACGGCGTCATCGTTGACCCAGGCGGCCCGGTATTCTCGGCAGGTGGGGGCGGTGGAAATAACACTAACGGTGACGGTGCTGGCGCAAGTAGTGGCGGTGGTTGTACGCTGGGTAAAAATTCGAAATTCGATCCCTTATTGCCACTGCTGATTGTGTTGTCGTTTGTTTATTTATTGCGAAGGAGAAGGCGCTACTAATAACTCAAGTTTTGGCGTTCACCCTTCGTCACGATACCTTGTTCTGTGATATGAATCGCGGATAATAATCTGTCCATGCCTAAAATTAAGGGTATATGACTTCGATGTTGGTTAAGCGGTGCTGGCTGGGAGATGGAAAGCTTTCTTTTACCCTTTGGGCATCCAACAAGATGCCTTCAGTGGGGATTGCGGATGCCCATATGTGGATTGACAATATTATTGTCTCAACGGTACGGGTGCCACCGCTGAAGGCGTCGACCGGATCCGGAGCGATACTGACGCCGGATCCACCGACAGGTTTCTCTGTGAAGTAACACGTTTAGAATAAAGAGGGAAAGGGAAAAGAAGTCGTTAGCATTGCTGGATGGTACCGTCGCTATTCGCGTCGTTATGAATGCTTAACTTAAGCGTTAAGGCAGGAAAGTATGTTGAATTTTTTAAAGCACCGGGCTGTTTATTTAAATTTATTATTTCTATTATTAGCCTCGTTTCTCTTTTTATCGTCACCACTCAATGCCGCGACGTATTATGTAGCAAAAGAGGGTAATAATATCAATGATGGCCGTCTAGTGAGTGCGGGGGGTACCGGGCCATGGCTGACGATTCAGTATGCATCGGGTCTCCTAAAGGCCGGAGATACTCTGTATGTGCGGGCAGGAACTTATAATGAACCGTATCCATCGAATGGTTCTTCTAAATCGAATGGTATTCGACCGAAATTCGCAGGCAAGAGTGGTTCGCCCATTACTTATGCGGCCGATGTTAACGAACACGTTATCATTGATCCAAATTATGCCAGCCCCTGTTTTTATGTCGATAAAAGCTATACCGTTATACGGGGTTTTGATATGACTCGCTGCAATATTGCCGGGGTGTGGGTCAGTGGTGCTGATTATGTCACTATTGAGGATAACCACATCCATAATGTTAATGGCAAAACGGGTTCAAACCCTGCGGGTATCAGACTGGATACTACGGGGTGGTCCGTTGTACGAAATAATTTGATTCACCACGTATACCATGGAGGTCAATTAAACTTGTTTAATCACAGTAATAATGGTGGTGTACTTAGTTTTTATGGGCATAATATAACAGTGGAATATAATGAGATTCATGATATGGCGCATGCTATTTATCATAAAATGGCAGACATATCTTCCAGGAAAGGATGGGTTATTAGAAATAACAAATTACATAATGTTTATTCAGCAATGAGGTGGGCGTCACAGGGTGCAAGTGATGGAACAACGCGTAAACATCATGATGCGGAAGTTTATGAAAATGTAATTTATAATGCCGTATTAGGGATCGATTTATGGGTTATTAATGATTTAACAACACATGAAAATATCTCAATATATAATAATACTTTTATAAATGTGCAAAACCACCTTTTTGGGTGGAACAATGTTCAGTTGTGGAGTAATATTTTTTATAATAACTTGGCTAATGTATCAAATTCGTCATTAAATGCTAATGCATCTATATCTATGGAAGTAACCAATAAGATTCTAAATTCTGCAAGCCAACATCAAGGCAGTCTGGGTTATTCAAATTACAATCTATTATATCCTAAATTTAAAATAGTGTTAGGTCAAAATGGTGGCCCTGATGGTTTGAGAGAAGCCTTCGTTGATTTATCTGCCTGGCGACTCGCATCAAGCAGTTCTTATAATTTATTATTTTCAAATCCTGATCAACTGTCATTAGCAGTAGATCCGTTATTTCAGAATATATCGACTAATAGTTATAGTTTAAAGGCATCTTCTCCTGCTTTAGGAAAAGGCCGATATGGGGAAAATATTGGGGCCTATGCTTCAGATACTGTGCAAGTTGGCCCCAGCTTTGATGCAAGCATTGGTTGGGTGGGCAAAAGAGCGAAGCCTCCAAATAATTTTCAAGTTGCACAGAATTAGTTACAGTCTCTATGTAAAACCTGTTCCACTTTACTTTTCAGCTCCATATCGTCCTCTAATCGTTGCTTGATTTCTTAACATTGAACACTGTCGCTACGTTTTCGATAACTTTATTCAGGCCAGGTAACAACCCAACCACCTTGTTACCCAATATTGCAGCCCGTTTACCTTTAAATATCGAAAACCGTGAACCAGAGCATAATATATAGGCAATTCAGATTTATACCATATATAAATAGAATGTCGTTAACACAGCCAGATTGTACCACCGCTGTTCGTGTAGTTATGAATGCTTACTTAAGCGTTGACTCTTCGGCCAGTGATTCAAACAGTGGTTCAGAAGCATTACCCTGGAAAACCATTCAAAAAGCGGCAAACAGCCTGTATCCAGGTGATACGGTCCTCATAAAAAAAGGAATCTATACTGAGCTTTTTGGAGGCTCGCCTGATACGGGGATATTAGCCATAAAATCTCAGCGTTCCGGTTTATCGGGCCAGTATATTGTTTATAAGGCCTACCCTGGGGACACCGTGGTTATCGACCAAACAGGTAAAGGGCCAGGCTTTCTGATTCAAAGCAAAAATTATATTAAAATTCAGGGTTTTGAGATTAAGAATGCAATATCAGGTGGTGTCTACACCGTTGCTGGCCCTCAGTATATTGTTATCGAAAATAATAATATCCACGATGTTGATGGTGGTCCAGGTTCAAATGTGGGTGGGATTAAATTTGATGGTTGTCGTTATTGTGTTGCCCGCAATAATTATATCCATGATATTACCGTGGCAGGAACCAATACGGTCTTTAAAAATGGCGCGAATAGCGCTGGCATCTTATAATGTGCAACGATTTAGTATAAATATGTATGCTGCTGATTATGCGATTTTTTATTCGCTCTCCGAGTGGCAGACAAATACTGGGTTTGATGTAAATAGTTTGCCTGGTGCTCCTTTTATTGAAAACATCAGCAATAAAGAATTTAAGCTAATGTCAAATTCAGCCTTAAAAGGAAAAGGACGCTTTGGAGAGGATATTGGAGCTTATCCAACAGGTAATGTGGGTGGTATTACAACAAGACCAAAACTACCAACCAAACTGGTAGTGGAGTAGTTGGGATTACCATAAGATGTAGAAAATTAGACCAAATCCGACACATCACTTGTAAAAGTGAGAGTACCGCCGGTGATTGAGGTGTACCCCATTACACGGACACGAAATGTTAGGGAAACTCTGATTAATTCGTCATTTCGGCGAAGCCTGTGCCGGACTTGATCCGGTAGCCAACGCGTTGACATCACTGGATTTTGGCATCTACCTAATCGCGGTCTGAGACCGCTCCTTGTATCTCTCTCGATATACTGTTTAGCTATCAGTGTATCAGGAAGTGTGATGAACGTGCACCGCTCCGGAGGCTTTGAGCCTGAAACGTAGATAACGTCTCACACTTCAATTTCTCAATGAAACTGGATGGTATCCAAGCCCCTTCGATATTGAAGTGAGGCTGTATGAACAAGGTAAGTGGAGAGAGAAGATGAATATGATTGGAATGGATGTGAGCAAAGCCAAACTGGATTGTGCCTGGATAAATGACACAGCCTCCAGCAAGGTCAAGAACAAGGTATTTTTAAATACGCCCAAAGATCATCAGGCGTTGATGGACTGGGCGATGAAACAATGCCAGGCACCGATTGATGCTATCCATTTTGTGATGGAGGCTACCGGCATCTATCATGAGGCGGTCGCCTATGCTTTAGAGCAAGCTGGAGCGCTAGTCTCGGTGGTAAACCCCGCGCAAATTCGGAACTACGCCAGGAGTCTGGGCACACGCAACAAGACGGACAAAAAAGATAGCGTCGTGATTACCCGCTTTGGCCTCACGCAACGGCCCCGTTTGTGGCAACCGGAGCCCGAGGAAGTCCGTGTTTTAAAAGCCTTGATATCAAGGCTCGAAGCCGTTGAGAAGGACATTCAGCGAGAGAAGAACCGCCGGGAGAAAGCTGAAATTGCGTACGCCTCCGATGAAGTCATCATCTCAATCCAAACGGTACTGGCGCAATTGGAAAAAGAGAAACAACGGCTGGAAGATTTAATTAACCGGCATATTGATGGCCACCCGCACCTTAAACAGGATCGTCAACTGTTGGAAAGTATTCCCGGTGTTGGGCCCGTCATCTCTCGTATGATGGTCGGCATGATACGAAGTCGGGACTTTGACTCGGCCCCGCAATGCGCCGCGTTTATCGGGCTGACACCGGTACAGCATGAATCGGGCGCCAGCGTCAGAGGTCGCGCGCATTTATCGAAGACGGGTAATCCGGTTATCCGAGCCAAACTTTACATGGCGGCCGTTGTCGCGATTCAACACAACCCGGATATTAAACGACAATACGAACGATTACTGAAACGGGGCAAAGTGAAGATGAGTGCGTTGTGCGCTGCGATGCGTAAGCTGGTACATATTTGCTTTGGTGTTCTTAAACACCAGCAACCGTATCAACCTCAGGGGGGGTAAACACCACTTGTGATGGGTGGAGGGAGATGGTATCTACAAAATCAAACCCAATGGTAATCTAAATGAATTAAGTGGATACCTTTCCGGAACAGCTATTTAGTATATATATTTTTCGCTTCACTGAAGCGAAAGGAGAATCAATTAAACAAAAGAGAACACCCTGGTGGGGCAAAACAAACTACTTATCTCTTTCATTCATATAACAACCACCCACCGGTAACCAATCAGGTATTTTATAAAAATCATCCCTGATTTTTTCAAGCACATCCTGATTATAAATCTCATACTTAAACCCAATACCCATACCTAAATGGTATTTAGTGCCCTTAAACGGCAGGATCACATGGCTAAAAGAATTAAAATATTTCTCATAGCGTTTCACGTCATCCGCTGAACGTGTAAGGATGGCGATCCCTTTGCCATTATATTTCCTGAAGTCGGTAACAATATCGTCCTGACGGCCATGGTGTGAGCCGTGACCAAACACCAACACATCCTGACGGGAGTGATAGGCAAGGATTGCTGACTCTGAATAACTTGGTGTGGCCAGGGTAAAATTGTAACGCTGTGAATCAATTAGTTCCAGTAGCTCTGGTGCATACATGGCCAGGACTATCTTCTGATAATTGGCCTCGTTCTGTTTGAAAAGTCCCGGTGTTAAGGCGAAAATAATCGCAAAGGCCAACACATGCAATAAACTGAAGCCCCACATAAAATAAAAACAAACCCGCAACTGACCGAAGTGCAACAACATGACCACCGCGATAAACAGGAAAGGATAAAAACTGAGTAACCAGTGCAGTCCCACACTCTTGGAGAATGACAGGGCAAAGAACAATACGATAGGAATGATGAACAGCGCCAGAAACACCCCGAGTCCGCCATTACGCAGGGTCTCCATTACTACCGCGGGTTTACGCAGGACATAAAAAATAACCGGCGGCGTCATCACATAGGCCAGTAACAACATGTATTCACCGACATTCCAGAACGAGAAGCTGGCGTCACTGGTGCGGTTAATCAAGTTAAACAGGTAATTATCCCAACAGTGCTGATAGTTCCAGTAGAGATTAAGTGCAATAAACGGCAAGGTGCCCAGGATCACATACAGGATACCGATATACGGTTTGATACCGCGCCGCACAAACAGGACGACATAAACTACATAGGCGATACCCAACATACCGGCAAAGAACTTGGAGAAAAAGGCCAGCCCAAGCAATAAACCGCAGAGCAAATACCAGCGAGTGCGATCATGGCGTTGCGCCTTGTAAAAACTCACCCCCGAGAGAAAGGCAAAAAAGATCAGCGGCGTATCGGTAGTGATCAGGGGCGCCAACAAATGCACCGGCGTCAGCCAGTATAAACCGGCGGCGATCACCGCATTGGTTTTGCCGCGCGGATAGACAATACGATAAATCATCCAGCCGATCAGGGTCGTCACCAAAATCG
>ENA-ORDP01001366-ORDP01001366.1-marine-sediment-metagenome-genome-assembly--contig:-NODE-1366-length-13526-cov-4.166357_pt1 | contig 13526 bp, 15 predicted proteins | sample MGYA00248627_ERZ508539 | MGnify/ENA primary metagenome ERZ508539 (study PRJEB26208, sample SAMN05571518) | marine sediment metagenome | biome: deep sea; feature: Hydrothermal vent; material...
TTGTATTTGTACTCCACCCATATTCACTCGATTCTTTGATACTCGTATTGTCATATAGTTATCTGTTGTGTTGCATCTTCTTTTTCAAAGATAAGTACCTCATTACCAAACAGGTCATACAGTTTCATTTCGTCTTTTGTATTAAACACCCGAAAATTCTTAAATCCCTCCTCACTAATGTTGTAATCTTTTGAAAATAGATTAATACTAGGACTAAATACTTTACCAAGGATAAATGTAATGACAGAAGTGCTGAGGATTGTGAGGGATGTTCTTCTGTGGGTGTTGGAGATTACCTTTTTCTTTTCCATATTTTCTTTTAAAAATAAAAACTTGTTATATAAATTGTATAACATTGTTGTTAAAAAGACAACTATAGTTGGTAGAACTATAGTTGTCTTTTGTCTACACTTAATTTAACAAGTAATAATAATTATGTCTCAAGCAATTCTGAAAGTGTTTAGCAAAAGACTTAGGGAGGTGCGTCTAGATCGTAATCTTTCCCAAGAAACTTTAGCCCAAAAAGCTAAAGTAAGTCGTAATTTTATTGGAATGCTTGAGCGTGGCGAACGAAACATAACCATAGCTACTCTAGAAGATATTGCAAAAGCTCTCAATATAGAGGTATGGGAACTATTAAAGTTCTAAACAATTTGTAAAATAATACTGTGCCAAAAACTAAAAGTAAAGCTTCTGGTTTTCACACTTTTTAGAGTTTTATTGTGACTGTATTTTATTAACTAAATGGAGGGCGTTGTACGCCATCCATTTGGGATAACATGAAAAAAGGACTCCGAGTTCCAATTCTAAAGGACATTTTAATTAAAAAGATTGTCCTTTATAATTTATATTATAATGTCCTTTATGGAACTCATATAATTACATCCTCAATGTATCTACACCTCGCTTCCCTATTCTTAATATCAAGAAATACTGCTATCACATCAAACTGCCATTCGTTTTCATAGTTTTTCTCTAATAAGTATGTCTGAATTATACGAGAAAGTCGCTCTAGTTTTTTAGGATGAATGTTCTCTTCTGGTCTGTACTCGTTCATAGTTTCACGAGAAACATCTCTTAAGTTTTCACGTGAAACTGTCTTTACCTCAACAAAATGTAATTTACCCTTATTTTTAGCTATAATATCAATCTCACCCCACTTTTTCCAATAATTCTGCTCTATAATCTTAAATCCACGTTTCACGAGAAACATACAAGCTGTTTCCTCTCCGATTCTACCTACCTCATTGTGAGATACTCTACTCATTTTTTTGTGTTTTTCTTCCTTATCTGACCTATAAAAATATGTATCTCCAGCATATACTTCAACTAAATCATGAACCAAAGCGTACTTAATAACTAGATTTCTATCTAATTTCAGATTTTCTGCTGAAATGATGTACCAAGCCATCATAGCAAGTTGGTAACTGTGTTCCGAGTCATTTTCAGGCCCTCCATCACCTATAGTAAATATAACGCGTTTTATAGCTCTAAAACTATTAAGAAATCTTGTAAAATCAAGAATTGAATGAATGTTCATCTGAATAAGTATACACTATTTAATATACAACAATATAACAAAACGTATTCTGTTACACATGAAACAAAATATATACCCACAAATAATCATGATAATCACTTTAATACGTTTCACGTGAAACGTATTTATAAAAATCTTATTGTCTTTGAAATAACCTTACTTATAGCCATATTTTATAAAAGACAGATATTCTCATGTCCTTTTAATCCACACTATACACATGTTTATCCACAGAAATCAACCAAAATATGGCTTATTTATACAAATGTCTAAATATATAAGGGACACTTTCATAAAATAATGATAATCATAAAGACATTGATATATAAATCGTAAGTCAGTGTTTTTTTTGTATTCTGTGCGGCCAGGGGTAATCGAAACCCCGACTCATCCTTGGCAAGGACGTGTTATACCACTTAACCATGGCCGCATACGAAGATAAATTATACTATGTCTTACTAATACCCTCAAGAATCTCTTTAATGTACTTATTTGTATTAAATGATTTTCCGTTTTCTTTTAAGAACATACTAATAGATTTAAGCATCTCAACTATTGGCTCGTTCTTTATAATGACCACAATCTCATTTCTCATATCAAAAAATATAACCGAGTTGCGTACAATTAGTAAATCAACATCAAAATTCATATATCTGTCTGGAAGAAGTGAAGATACAAGCATTCTTCCAAAAGACGCCTCCATTGTTTTCCTATCCATATCTCTAAAAAGTTCAACTACATGCTCACCATTTACCGACTCTATAATAATCTTTCGCCTTTTAAACTCATTTAAGAATTCCTGAACAAACCCCTTGTCAAAACTACTTAATACAATCTCTGCGGATTTGTTTCCTTGTATAGAAAGTACTCTTTCTGCTTTAGAAAGACCCAACATCTGTTTATACGCTGACAATATCTGTCGTCTACCGCGGAATACTGAAATACCAATCTCTTTTGAATCAATTCCACCAATTGTTTCTTCTTCTTTTGGTTTAACAAATCCACGGTCAAAAGCACTTGATGCCTCTAATAGTTCTTTCTTGGCTTTATCAAACCGCGCTACTTTCCATAGACTTACATTTCCACGAGAGGGGATATGCCTTACAAGTTTGCGTTTCTTTAGGCGACGCAAGACCGCATCAACTGTTGTGCGGGCAATATTCGCCGTGCGCGCAGTCTTGCTTACCGACATAGTTCCGTGCTCAATAAGAGCCCAAAGGACCTTACTTTCGGCATCAGTTAAATCAAGCACCTCCCAATCATCACTTATATTTTTCATATATAGATAATTAAATTACGCAACTCACACACTTTATTCATACACTCATTCCACTCATACACTCCACACGCACACAACTCGTACACACAACTCATTCACTCAACTCGTATACACCATTTATACATAATACTTACAATACATTTATACTGTATCTATTACACCATATCACTGACGAGATTTTCGTCAATGTATTTTAGATGAAAATGGCTTATTATAGGTCTTTTTATTGGGTTAGTAAGTAATTTAGTAGAGAATTAGAATACTGATTTTATACAATGTATACTCAAGATAGTCAAAATTTGACGTCATTTATCTAAACATAACTAAAAACCATGTACTCAATATTATTTGCACTTGGTGTGTATTTGGCAATAATTGCTGTTATCACATACTACACATCGAAAAAAGAAAGTATCGGTGAATTTTTAATTGCTGGAAGGTCCCTTGATTGGAAAGAAATCGGTCTTTCTAATTTTGCAACACTTATTTCAAGCTATAACGTTGTTATCGGTATTACATTCGCGTACTTATTTGGTATCTATTTCTTTCTTGCTTTTTTGGGAGCAGGACTTGCGTATATTTTCTTATATCATATTGCAAAACAGTTCAAAGAAGACTCAAAAAAGCAAAAATTTCTCACTATAGTTGACTATTTTGCATACACATTCGGTAGTAAAGTATCAGCTGTAGTAAATGGAATTTTGTTATTTGTACTATTTTTCTTTATTACATTACAGATTAAAGTAAATACTTTAGTATTCTCCAATCTATTGTCTTGGAATATATATACTGCCGGACTCTTTGTAACATTGGTAGTCCTTGCATACATTTATGTTGGAGGATTTAAGACTGTTGTTAAAACAGATATTTTCCAGGGTGTGCTTATGTTCGCTATTGTTGGTCTTGCAATCTTTGTTGGTGGATCTGGTATTACTTTTGGAAATCTGCAAAACAACATTTTAGATAAAGCAATTCTATATGGTGCACTTGCAATAATGGTAATTCAATTTCTTACCCTCTTTGCGCAACCTGAAATATGGCAACGAATTTACGCAGCAAAAAATATACAGAACCTCAAGTATGGACTAATATTTTCTTTTATATTATTGATACTCTTCTTCATACCAATTGTTATAATCGGTTTGTCTGCAAGATATGGAGCGTTAATAACAAACCCAAGCAATGCGTTCTATGAGATACTTTCTTTTGCATCACCCAAGTGGTTCTTTCCCATACTTGCAGTATCATTGTTTGCAGCGTTTATGTCTTCATTAGACTCCTCACTTTTTGCAATTTCATCACAATTGGCTAAAAACAACCTTTTTAAAAAAAATATTCCAGACGAATATACTATCAAAAAACACATACGCTACTGGGTATTTATAGTACTTACCTTTGCACTCGTGACCTCATTCCTATTAGGAGATTTGCTAACCTCAGTATTTCAACTAATATCTATCACAACCATTATCACTGCTGTATTTAGTATTTCATATATACTAAAACCTTCAAAAAAGGAAGTACTTATTGGTTTACTTGTAGGAATTACTGTATTTGTATACACAACTTTTAGTGGAGTGATAACACAAGAACCTATTACAGCACTATACCCAAGTATTGTAGTTGTTATATTTATGTTATTACAGAAAATTACAGTGCTAACATTTTCTAAACAAAAACTAAACAGAAAAAAACAAAAGTAGATTTTTCAAAGGCGACTTAAAAGGTCGCCTTTATTTTTTGTGCGCCTACTTTATCATACTCACATATATTTTCAAAACAAACACTAACCCACATAGAGTGCATAGTCATTTCTTACACAGTGTTATACATTCCCATCACACCGCCATAAGGATTGATGGCGGTACTACTGGGCTATAACGCTCGCTGAAAATTTACATAACACCTTAAAAATGTTAAATTATATGTATATGAATAAATTTGACCATAATCAAGTCCTTGAACGAGTTCTTTCGGTTAAAGAACTAAATCTTGCAGAAGATGATGTTATTAGTATTCAAGAGCAGGTTGGTGGATTGGTGAATTATGTCTTTAGAATTGAAACAAAAAATGGATTATTTTTTCTAAAACAATTTTTGGAAGAACTAAAAGCTGATGTATTTAAGAATTTAGAAATTGGACCAACAGATAGAATCCAGCTTTCTTACAAAGTTGAAAACAACTTTGAACAAATTCTAGGGCGACAAAATCATATTGTCCCACATATCTATTTTTATAATAAAACAGAGGGGTATTTAATTATTGAGGGTTTTGAGAATGTCAGTCCACTTTTGGAAAAGATAAAAATAGCTATCTTTCCCAAACAACCTATTTTATCTTTAGCAAAAGCTGTTGCAAAGATTCACCAAAATACTTTTTCCGATCCAAACAAAAATTTTGATTTGTATAATAACGAATGGCTCGGCTTAAAATTAAAATATCAATATTATGAAATGGTGAAGTTGCTTGACGAAAAAACAGGTAGAGTCCTTCAGGATTTTGCAGATGATTACAAAAATAGTAGATTTGTATTAACACATGGCGATTTATGTTCAATCAACATATTTCTGCACAATAATGAAAAGGATGTGGTTCATTTGATTGACTTTGAAGATGCCCATATTGGTGCGCCATCGTTTGACTTGGGATATTTGTTATCAGAATATTTTGTTGCAACTGAAAATTTCCCAGAAAAAAGAGAAGAGATTTATCAAAATATGCGAGAATTCTTAGATACTTATTTTTCCGTATTTGATAAACAAGACAGAAATCTTGTTGAAATTGAAACAACCGTACATACTGCCAGCATGATGTTGTATCGTACATTTGGTTTATCCAAAGATACTTTTACAAAATACCTCAAAGATGATTCCGTAAGAGATTATATAAAGAATCAGGCAGTTAACATGATTAAAAAGTCAGATAAACCAATTAGTTATTTTATTTCATAGATATGGAAAAAGAACCAACATTAAAATTAAATCACGAAAATTTGGAGGAAAAGTTTGAGAGAGAAAAGTTTGAAAAAATTGTTGTCTTTGTTAGGCACCCAAGTGTGCGTATAGAGCAAATACTAAAAACAGGTGACGAAGAAACTTCTTGGGACGAATTGGAAAACAAGGTGTTAATTGAACGAGGTGCTGGGCATGAAATGTCTAAAGATTATGCCAAACATCTTATACAAGAAATACCCGAAGTTATCAGAACAAAAGAAGGGCCACGAGAATACGCCATCTATTCCAGTCCAATTCATAGAGCCGAAGCATTAGCAAAATATACTTTGCTAAATCTAGAATCTGCACACAAAAATAATTCGGATATTCCTTTACCACAAGGGAAAATTGAAACATTAGAAAATTTTGCAGAAATTCCAATGGCTTACAAAAAAGGAAAAATTCTAGAGATTTTAGAAAAAATAAAAGCTGAAGGAAGACCAATTATGTCCGCAATGGAAGATTGGTTTGAATCTGACCCACAATTCATAGCCTCTGTGTTTGAGAAGGAGCGTAAAAGAGTTTTGAATGGGTTGGAAAAGTTAAAATCCGAAACCGCCCCCGTAAGTTTAGTCTTTACTCATAGATTAGTTACTGGATTTATACTATGGTTACTTGAACATCAAGATAGCGACAAACCTGTTACTGCTGAAGATTTACCACAGATTATGGCTATTGCCAGAAAATTACCGTACACTTCTGAAAGTGAAATTGGGTGGAAAGACGGGAAATGGAAAATTTTACGCCAAGGCGATGTGTCACATCTAAAGAATGAAGATCTAGTCAAAGGTACTTTTTGAATCTTTTTTTGTTAAAATTTACTTATACAAACATCTCCACCAATTGATGAAATGAAAAATAGTTCACTAAGGAAAACCTGATATAGTTTTTTATTTAAATAAGCGAATTATTTATAAAGTTTTAAATTTTAAATAAAACCACGAAGGTAAAAAAATTGGAGAGATAATTATTATAAAATTCTTTCCTAAATTATTTTATGCAAGTGTTATCTTATGGACATCAAACATATGGGAATTTTGCCTAACCTTTTCTACATCAAGTCCAAGTTTTTTTACACAACTTAAAGAGTCAGCAAGATAATCACTTGAAATAAGTTCTGCTTTTAATCCTCCTTCAGTTAAAAATCTTTTTATATCTCCTTCACTCTCATAAAATCTAAATCTTCTTCCTGTTTTCTTTTCAATCCCCCTCATTGTTAATTTTAATAAAAGATTTTTACTGAGAAATGATTTTCTGAAATCAGTGGTAATCCACATTCCATTGGGACTATATTCTCTAAGAATGTCTGCGATATTGTCTCTAGCTTTTTTTTGTTCATCAGAATCTAAATACATCCAAAGACCTGAATGTACAATTGCTAAAGGTTTATCTTTTTTAGAGTCAATATAAGGTTTAATTGCTTTTGTAAATTCTTCTTTATCAGTTATATTTAGTGGGGTTAAATAATAATTTGGAGTTTCAGCAAGTCCTTCAAGATTTTCTTTTCCCCTTATTTGTTTAACTATTTGTCTTTTTATTTTTTGTAGATTTAGTAAATCAGTTTCAATATATATCTGCTTAGGATCTCTTCTTGTAAAATCTAATCCTCTTGGAGATAAACCTGAAGCTAATTCTATTACATGTGGGTAATTCTCATTTGCAAGAACATTATTAACTGCAATATATCTGCCTTCTAAGATTGTTCTTAATACAGATTTTTTTAGAAACGGTCTCGGAATTTTTATAGATAAATAATCTTTACCCTCACTTACAACTTTTTCATCATGTTTTTTAAGATTATTCCATATATCTTTCACATAAGGTATACTATCTCCTGAATTTTCAGCAAGATATTTTGCACACATTACAGCTGTAGGACCTATTCTTTCAGGGTCAGGTTTGTTATCTAATTTCATATTTCTTTTTATTATTTTTCCTTTATTTTTATGATAACATTTAATTTTAGAGAAGTATAAAAAACTTTTCTTTAGTTTCTAAAAAGTGTCCAACTTCTTCCTTTTGTGCCTCAATTTTATAGTATAGATAGAATTTTTGAGAAAATAGGTCTAAAAAAATCTAATCAAGTGATTAGCGGAGAATTAAAAACCAATAATCCAGATTCTTCAGAATTGTTGGTTTTTTTGTGCGCCAGGCAGGACTTGGTCACAGTCACTAAGTATTATTTTCGCCCTTGGGCTCAATAATACTAAGTGCTCCGACCCGGACTCCTTCGTCCCGACAAGTCGGAACTCAGTCCGTCTTTCAAGTCCTACTGGCAGAAGAATACATAAAACCCCGATGCTTTCGCATCGGAGTCTAATGTATTCTAGTGCGCCAGGCAGGACTTGAACCCACAACCTCCTCGTCCGAAGCGAGGTGCTCTATCCAATTGAGCCACTGGCGCATACAACCACAAAGGGAATTATACGTCATGTTCGCATAGCAACCAAATATGTAATAAAATGAGTATGTGAAAACTATTACCGCATCAAAAATTCCACAAGAAATCCACAACATAACAGAGACCTTAGAAAAAGGTGGTTTTGAATCGTATTTGGTTGGTGGGTGTGTTAGAGACATCTTACTTAATCGCACACCCAAAGATTGGGATATAACCACAGACGCGAACCCAGAACAAATACAAGAACTCTTTGAAGAAACATTCTATGAAAATAATTATGGAACAGTTGGGGTGGTAAATGAAACTGAAAACAAATCTCTTAAAGTGGTTGAAATAACTCCATACAGACTTGAAACTACATACTCAGATTCTAGGCGACCAGACTCAGTTAAGTTCTCACAGAACCTTGAAGATGACTTGAAACGCAGAGATTTCACAATAAATTCAATCGCTTACAATATTTCAAAGACTAAGTTGGTAGACCCATACAACGGACAAGCTGATATAAAAAGCAAAAGTATTATGGCTGTCGGCGACCCACTTGAGCGTTTTAAAGAAGACGCGCTTCGTATACTTCGCGCAGTTAGACTTTCTGCAGAGCTCAATTTTACTATTGAACCTAAAACAGCTGACGCGATTGTGGAATCCGCTTCCAAACTTGAAAAAATCGCGAAAGAAAGAATCCGTGATGAGTTCTTACGAATACTGACTTCAGATAACCCAATGCACGCAATCATTATATCTCTTAAATTAAAGTTATTGCCTTATATAGCTCCTGACCTAGAGCGGGGAATCGGTATTGAGCAAAATCAGGCGCATACATTTGATGTATTTGAGCACTTGATCAGAACAATGCAACATGGGGCTGATATGAAGTGGAGTATAGATATACGATTGGCAGGACTCTATCATGACATCTCAAAACCAGAAACAAGACGGTGGTCAAAGGAGAAAAATGATTGGTCATTTCATGGACACGAGGTTGTAGGAGCACGAGTTGCAAAGCGCGCATTCCAAGATTTAAAACTCCCAAAGAAACAAATTGATAAGCTTGTAAAACTAGTGCGCTGGCATATGTTTTTCTCTGACCCAGATAAGATATCACTATCTGCAGTTCGCAGAATGATACGAAATGTTGGAGAAGAAAATATATGGGACTTACTCAATCTTAGAATATGCGACCGTATTGGTTCAGGACGACCAAAAGCACAACCTTTTCGTTTTAGAAAATACAAATCAATGGTTGAAGAAGCACTTAGAGACCCAACTTCAGTTGGTATGCTCAAGATTAATGGCGGAGATATTATGAATATACTTAATGAAAAACCTGGACCAAAACTAGGACACATACTGCACGCACTTTTAGAAGAGGTTCTTGATGACCCGAAGAAAAATACTAAAACATATTTAGAAAAAAGGGTAAATGAGTTAAATGAGCTACCAAAAGAGACACTTAAAGCTCACGGAGAACAGGGAAGACGAAAGAGGGAAGAATTTGAAGAGGAAGCAGTGAAAGAAATCCGTAAAAAATACTGGGTTGAGTAGAGCGCAGAGAAGGCGCGCCTATCTTAAACGGCGCGCCTTATTATATTTTTAACCTTGAAACATTTTTATGCTTTCATCAAGTCTTCTTTGAACGAATATCAAATCAAGAAGTCTTTTGTGAGAAGAAAGCTCAATACTTTCTTTGATATCACTGAGTTTTACTATCTTTACTTCTTCTCTAGTGATACCATCTCCTAAAAGAAACCTTTTACAACGGTCAAGAAGACATACACTTGATATGTCAACAAAAAAGAGATAAAACTTGTGTGAGACAGGGTTATCCCGCATTTCTACAAATAACAATTCTATCTCTTTTTCAAATATCTCAATGTTCGTCTCTTCAAGAACCTCGCGAACAGCTGCTTTTTGTGGAGTTTCTCCCTCACGGCCATGACCGCCCGGAAATTTCCACAAGCGTTGTCTGGAGTTATCTTCATACGGCTCTTTGACAACGGGAACTCCTTCAGCCCCCACGATAATTACCGCAACAGAGAAGTCCTCACTTTGATTGTCCATTTATGCCCTCCTAAATATGTCCTCTAAAAAGGTTAATATTTTATATCTCACGAGATTATACATAAGATAGAATGAAATGTCAAGTAGAAAATAACAAAATAAAGCCGCTTTGTTACGAACATCGGGATGGAGATTGGGCAAAATACCGAAATGCGAACTAAAGCGACTTTGTATGTAAACTTATTCAGTGACAAATAATGATTGCGAGTGACGTAATACCTTTAAATCCAATACGCATACAATGCGTTAAATCTTAATAATTGAAGATTTACGTATTGCTCACGAAAATTTTGTGACTAGATGAGTTTACAGAGCAAGCTCTATGTCTTGAAAGAACTATAAAGAACCTACTAATCACCAGTATATGTCCTTTACATTGTATGTAAAGGACATGACTGTGGATAAGTGTCCTTTACAAAAACTCTGGTTCTTAATCAATGATATCAGTATTAGAGCCCATTCTATATGTCAATATCAACTGAAACAGGGCAGTGGTCAGAGCCCATTACCTCTGGATGAATATCTGCTTTGATAAGCTTTGGTGTAAGTTTTTTACTTGTAAATATGTAGTCAATACGCCAACCAACATTCCTAGCACGAGCATTCTGCCAGTGCGTCCACCATGTATAGTAGCTATTTCCTTCAGGAGTAAAATATCTGAATGTATCAACAAACCCTTTTGAAATCATATTGTCTACCCCTTCGCGTTCTTCTTTTGTAAATCCGTGTTTCCCTTCGTTTTGTTTTGGATGCGCAAGGTCAATCTCTTTATGAGCCACATTAAGATCTCCGCAAAATATAACTGGCTTTTTCTTTTGTAAACTTAAGCAGTATTCAAGAAATGCTGGGTCCCACTGTTTGTATCTTAGTGAAAGTCTGCTTAAATCACCCTTTGAATTTGGAGTATACACAGTTACAACAAAAAATTTTTTGAATTCTATTGCCACAACACGCCCTTCTGAATTGGGGTCGCCATATCCGTCATCTTTAATTTTATATTTCTTTACAAGAGCTTCAGGCAAATCGTTAACGACCGATATTGGCTTTTTTTTAGTAAAAATCGCAGTACCTGAGTATCCTTTTTTATCCGCAGAGTTCCAATATTCAGTATAATCAGGCAAATCAATAGGTGATTGGTCTTGTTGCGCTTTTGTTTCTTGAATACATAAAATGTCAGGTCTGTGTTTTTTAATAAACGGCACAAAAAGTTCCTTCCTGTGCACCGCGCGTATTCCGTTCACATTCCACGACATTATCTTCATTACAGTTAATTATATCACGCATATAAAAACACTCCGACCTTAAAAGGTCGGAGTGTTTTTAATCTTAACTCCCCCCACTTACACAAATTCCTACAATAGAAATCCGTTGTAGATGAAATAAAGTCCAACCACCACTAAAACAACACCCATAAAACGACCAAGGTTTGCTCCCATGAGCTTTTGTATCATTGCAGAGATTGTTTTTTGTGGGAATGTAAGCATCAATACTCCTTCGAGTACAGAGATCCATCCAACAAGTGAGACAAGTGAAGTAAGCAACCCATCCCATATATTGTGTGAAAGGACTATAAGAAGACCTACAATGAGCGCGATTACCCCATCAAAATATGGAATAATGTAGCTTTGTTTTATATCACCCATTGCATTTTTTATACGCTCTGGATTCATGAGCACACCGGCACCAGCAACAAGAAAATACACTCCCATAATCTGTGCTAGAAATAATGTAGTATCCATATATAAAAATACTTTAACGTATTAGTAATATCGACCTTTCTTATATAAATGGTACTGTGTGATATAGATAACAAGATAGTACCCACTTGTGGATAAAACTTTCTGTGTGAATTTTGTGTTTATATATATAGAAATAAAATAAAGGAGTTAAGGAGTCAAAAAATGAAGCGCAACACTAAAACTTGCGGGACTAATGAACGCACTTTAATTGAAGAAGCACCAAATCTTGCTTCAGCTGTTGTACGATTGCATAAAATGAAGCAACATACATCTGTTGAAGTTCTTAATACGATTTGGAAGATAAAAACAACTCTCATTATTGGGTGGATGCAAGGAACTGTAAACTGCAACCCGACTATGTTGCGTGAGCATCTTTCTAGAGCTGGTATTGGATTCTCATACAAAGAATCAAGAAACTTGTTTAGCTTTATTAAACGACTGCTTAATGTTCTTCAAAAAACAACCAACCTTTTATAAAGATTGGTTGTTTTTATTTCCTTCTTTTTCCATGAAATTGCTTATGTATATCGTGAAGGTGTTTATCTGTAACATGTGTGTAGATTTGAGTTGTCGCTATATTTGCATGTCCTAAAAGTGCTTGTACAGATCTTATATCTGCTCCGTTCTGCAAAAGATCAGTTGCAAATGAGTGTCTCAATGTATGCGGTGTAACACGTTTATCAATTCCCGCAATGATTGCATACTGTTTCACAAGACGCTCAACACTCCTTGTTGAGAGGTGCGCTGACCCACCGTCAGTCTCTGCGCGTTTTGCGCCACGCCCAATATAAACAAACAAAGCGTCATCTGTATCTCCTCTTTTATCTAAATATTTTTTAATTGCGCGTTTTGCTCCGATTGATATAAATACAGGACGTATTTTACCACCTTTGCCACGTACAGAAATTTCATCCCGACTCCAATCTAAATATCGTGAAAGCGCACAAAGTTCTGAAACACGAAGCCCCGTAGAAAATAAAAGTTCAAGTATTGCGCGATCGCGAAGTGATTTTAAGTCATCTCCTTTTGGAGCATTTAATAATCGTTCAAGTTCTGTTGAAGAAATAAGATTCAAATCTCGTTGTGTTTCTTTTGAAAGTTCAATAGTGTCAGGTGGGAGCACTTCAAAACCACGTTTCACTAAATATTTAAGAAACTGACGCAGTGCAATAAGATAATAATTCTGAGTACGGCGATTTAATCCTTGGCGATTAAGTTCAAGTCTATATTTTCTAATTCTTTCTTCTGTAATATCAGATATGTCTTTAACACCAGAGAATGAAAAAAATCGTAAAATATATCTATTGTAATTCTCAACAGTTTTAAGGGCGCGTCCTCGTTCAATCTCAATATACTCAAGGAATTCTTGTTTAAGTGTTCTTAAATCATGTGTCATATATTAAGTATATCAGATATTGTGCGACACTATAGTTCATTTATAAGTTCTCTACATCTCCAACCCTAAGAACCCACGTACTTCCACTCTAATACTCCATAATTTAGATGCGGAGGA
>ENA-ORDP01001367-ORDP01001367.1-marine-sediment-metagenome-genome-assembly--contig:-NODE-1367-length-13521-cov-8.474454_pt1 | contig 13521 bp, 10 predicted proteins | sample MGYA00248627_ERZ508539 | MGnify/ENA primary metagenome ERZ508539 (study PRJEB26208, sample SAMN05571518) | marine sediment metagenome | biome: deep sea; feature: Hydrothermal vent; material...
AGTCCAGAGGGAAAACCCATCAGCAGGGTACAGTTTAATACCCCGTCCTCTTGCGGTGAGGTTGTTTAATTGCTCCATTGGTAAACCGCTTCAGCTTTGTTGCCAGGCCCAAAATAAGTAAGCGATGTGCATAGTTGTTTAACAAGATAAATGCCACGGCCGCTCAATGCATTTCCCTTATTTTCGAGACTGGTAAAATATTCGTGATTAAACCCGGATCCACTATCTTCTATGATTATTTTGAATAGACCGCCCGTTCCATGAAATTGCATTTGCACTATAATACGAATACGGGCCTTATCTATAGTATTGAGTCGTTGTTCGCGCTCAGAAAAATATTTTTCAAAACCTTCTGCGTTCGATTTTAGCGAAGAGTCCAGATTCAGGATTCCATGATCCAGCGAGTTTGTATAGAGTTCGCTTAAAATGACAAACAGATCCTGATGTGGAACATCGGTATTGGATAACTGGTTTATATGATTAATCAAAAGAGGGACGGGATCGACATTCTTCAGACAATATCCGTTGAAAAGCAGATTGATTTCGGATGAAGTGTCTGTAATATCATCTACTTTTTTTGAAGAGTCTTTTATACTCTTCTCTTTATTCTTGATCGCATGCATTGCCCGTTGCGTATTCCATGAAGGAATGTTTTCGGAGATGCAGGGAATTTCCACCAGGCTGATATCATCCATTTGCCGGCTGCCCTGGCAAAATGAATCAAAAGCATGCACAACGTCATCGAAATATGGATGGGTATTGTCTTTCCGTATGGCTGAAAGAAGGACCTGTTCGAAGCGCTGCTCGCCAAATTGTTCGCCCCGAGTATTTGTGGCCTCAATAACGCCATCGCTGGACAGCAAGATCCTGTCACCGTACTCTATGTCACGGTTTTCGAATATATTGGAAAAGTCAAATTCTGAATCGATTCCCAGCGGTATTCCACGTGAAGGGATACGAGTCTTGATAGTTTTTCGTTTCCTGTCCAGCAGCAAGATATCAGGCATACCACAATTGCATACGCTAATGTATTCCAGATTGTGACTTATGCATACATATTGGACGGCCATGAACATATTGGTGGGTAAAAGCTGGCTTAGTTTCTTGTTAATACTGCTTAGTATTTCATCAATCCTGTATCCTTTGGCGCTCATTGCGTGGAATACTTCAGATACAGGCAGCGCACCAAGTGCGGCGGACAATCCATGTCCGGTGAAATCGGCTAGAAGGATATGAAGGTCCCTGGAAGGGCTGAAATCAGTTAATAATATATCACCGCTGAAGAGTTCGGCGGGACGCTGCAAGGTATGGATATGTTCAATATTGGTGTTACCCCTGGTTATAACATAAGTAAATATGTGCTCGGCGATTTGTTGCTCATGGTATATTTCATTGTGTAACGCGGCGATCTCCCTGTGAACATTACGTATGCGTTCCATGGAATGGATTTTGGCCTGTAGCTGAATGATATTGATGGGTTTGCTGAGGAAATCATCGCCACCCGCTTCAGTGCAGCGTGTGATGGTGTCACTGTCCGTCATGGCGGTAAGAAAAATAATAGGAACAAACTCTCCGTTAGCCATGGCTTTGATCTGTCTGGATGATTCCAGGCCGTCCATAACCGGCATCATGACATCCATAAAAATGATGTCGGGTTGTTGTTCTATATAACGTTCGATTGCCTGTTTGCCGTTCTCAGCCTCTATGGTTTCATAGCCAGCAATGCTCAGAAATTCGCTTAATACAAAGCGATTAGTGATGTCATCATCAACCACAAGCGCCTTACCCCGCCGAATTAAGGGGGGCGTGGTTTCCTGGATAGCTTTCTGTGGGGAGCCTGTCATGTATTATTTCCGTATCTTAATGAATATCGAATTGCTGACCGAAGTTTGCCATATCGAGGATCTTTTTTATTCCCTCAGATGGTTTCTTGAGGATAACTTTGCTATTGCAACTATCAGCATGCTCCTTCAGTAACAGCAACATGCCAAGTGCGGAACTATCCATGTATTCAGTACTGGATAGCTCCACCTGAAACAGCAGACCGGGGGCGCAATGGTTTTTATAAGCCTCCCGGAATTCTTTTTGATGGGTAAAATCAAAACGGCCCTCAACTCTGATGGTGATGGTTTTTTCATCGTTGGATACTTGCGTTGTTACTGCCATATCATTCTCCTTTCTATCTTTAAAATAATCCCAGTAAAATAATGCAATATTAATCGTTGCATAAGTATTTGCATCATAGCCCCCTCTCCCTTCGGGAGAGGGCTGGGGTGAGGGTATAAAATACAGGCGAGTACTTATGCAACGATTAATATATTCGGATTGCTCCTATCTCTTCCCGTCAGAACATCTCAACTTCGCCTTCATCCATGGATTTCTGTAGTACGGCTTTTTCGCCTTCCTTTTTCCAATAATCAGACAGCTCATGTATAATGTTTTCCATATGATCGAATGTGTTCATCATATTCTGTTCGGACGCTCCGGAATTTAGAGCGTGTTCGAGTTTTTTGTTCAAATCGATAAAATGATTAATATAGTTATCTGCAGCGTCCAGAGTCTGCCTGCTGATGTCTTCAAACTGAAGGCAGCGAACAGCTTTTCCGACGGCCTGGTTTATCTGTGCCACTACAGAGGAAATATCTCCAACCTTGGCCGAGAAAAATTCATTCATTGAGGTGATATTCTTCAGCAAGTTGCTTACTCGCTCTTTTGCGGTCATAGTCTCATTCATATCTCGGGAGGCCATCTTGCTAACGGTTTCACGGACACGTTCAATAACTTCTTTTGAGGCATTAATCTGATCCCGAATCTGCTCGTTAAATGCTGTAGAGCGAACAGAGAGGCTTCGTACTTCATCTGCTACCACAGCGAACCCCCGTCCTGCATCACCCGCTCGGGCCGCTTCTATGGCCGCATTAAGAGCTAGCAAGTTGGTTTGTGCGGCAATAGATTTTACATCTTCCAGAAGGTTAAAAATTCCATCCATTTGTTCAACCATATCATCGATATGGTGTACCGTCGCAACACTCTGAGTGCTGACAGAAATCATTATTTCGATGAAATGCTCCATCATTTCGCTGACTTCCTCTGCAAATTGTCGAATATTTATACCACTATTATTTTCGGTTCCTGTTTGTGAAGAATGTTCAATAATGTCGTCAACCAGTTCGTTCTGTTGATTTGAGAGAGTTTGAAGGTTGATGAAACTTTCTCCAAGCTCCCCGATCGCTTGCTCGATAAAATCACGAACCCGGTTGGTTTCATTGCTCGCATTGCCCAATTCTTTTTCGGCTATCCTTGAAATCTTGTTGAAGATATTCTGGAAATTTTGATAGACATTATGATTTTTGTGTGCGTTTATAAAATTAATACCAGTTTGTGATGAGGCATTATCAGAATTATTGCTTTTAATAGTGCGAAAATAGAATACAAGTATCGTAGCTTCAATTATCCAGCGTATGATCGGGTATTCGACAATGCCATATTCGTTTGCAAATTCTGCTATCAACAGGAGGCAGATTAAAAATATAAGCCAGATCTCTTTCCTGATATTCATCTTGTATATTGTCCTTAAAGTTTTCGTATTATTACGTTTAATCTGTGTCGGTCAATATATTGATATTCAGAGTCCTGGATGCTTCATCAATTATCTTTGAGCGTGATTTCCAGCGTAGATTTTTACCTGATATCTTTGCCTGTGCGCTAAATGCATAAAGGAGCTGAATAGCAGACGTATCAATAGATTCTATTTCGCCCGCTTCCAACTCTATGCAAGTTTGTTCAAGACTCAATAAAGAAGACATCTGTTTATACACATCTTCTACTGCAGCAATGGAAAAACGTGAAGGTAAACACAGTACATCCTGTTCGTGGCCAACGCTTATTTCCGGATGTTTCTCATCGGATCCTATATCCTGAGATTTCGAGATTTCATCTTCGGTTTCGGAAATTCCAATATCTTCAAAAGGGTCATGCCCAAGTCTGGTAGTTTTATTCGTCTTTCTTTCTGTCGTAGGTTTTTTAGTCATGGTAGGTTCTCTCCAGTAAAAGATCATCAACCAGTGATCGGTATTCTGTTGCTGATTTACTTTCCGGGCGATATTCAAATATGGTTTTTCCAAATCCCGGGCACTCAGCCAGAACGACAGATTCGGATATATCCGTTTTAAGAATCTTGTTTGGAAAATATTTTTTAAGTCTCTTCTTTACTTCCTGCGATAATCGTCTTCTTTTTTGAAATCGGCTTAATACCACCCACTGGACAAGTCTTTGTTCAAGTATTGTTTCAAATTTTTTAAGGGTTCTCATCAGATAGGCCAAACCTTGAAGCCCAAGATAATCACCGGTCATTGGGGTGATGATTTCCTTTGAGGCCAGAAGTGCATTCAAGACAAGAATGCCGGAAGAGGGTGGACAGTCTATGAGAATAAAGTCATATCTTTCAGTTTCATCAATAAGGCTGTTTTTAAGCAGTAATCCGCTCGCCGCGCCGTTACCAGAAAGTTTATCCAGATCTGACAGCCCGTGCGATGCGGGAATAAGGCTAAGATTTTCTCGTATTTGAATCGTGACAGCATCTAATGACGTATTGTTTAGTAGACTCTTTTCCAGAAGCTTTTTATTTTCACCCAGTATCCCGAGACTTGCTGTTAGTTGTGCCTGTGGATCAAGATCAATGGCTAACACGTTGAATCCTTTTATGGCAAACCCGTGAGCAAGATTGGTGGTGAGAGTTGTTTTTCCGACACCGCCTTTCTGGTTCAGGACTGAGATGACTCTGGCTCGTGACATATGAGCTTTTCCTTTTCAAAGTAGTATTTATATTCCGGTTTTTATGCTGTTAATCTTGTCTATTGTTTTTGTTTATCGGGATGGAATTTTTTTTCTTGAAAATAAATATAGACATAAATTATGTGACGCTATGGAATGGATAATACAATGAGTTAATTTTTTTAGTGAGAGATAAACAAAGACCGTTTTAGTTATATGTGCTTTTGGCTTCTTGTATTTAATATTAAAGATAAGATGATAAATGCTTATGAGTAATTTTTCTTTTTGGCTAAAGAAAAATATTTCGCGGTCGATTAGTTTTCACGAGCATGGTTGGATGGTATTGGAAGCATAATTAAAGTAATGATTTTGATGGAATGAACTGGACACTAAGAATTTGGATTTTGTTCCTTGCAGGAGGAAGCAATGGCGAAAATACTGGCGGTTGATGATTCAGCGTCAATGAGGCAGATGGTGAGCTTCACGTTGAAAGGAAACGGACACGAGGTGACTGAAGCAGTAGACGGTGTGGACGCGCTTGGGAAAGCGAAAACCGGAAAATTCGATCTGGTTTTGTCGGATGTCAATATGCCGAATATGGATGGGATTAGCCTGGTGAAGGAATTAAGAAAACTTCCTGCATTCAAGTTTACTCCGATTCTGATGTTGACAACTGAAAGTACGGGCGGAAAAAAGCAGGAAGGAAAATCGGCAGGTGCAACAGGATGGATCGTTAAACCTTTTAATCCGGAACAATTATTGGCTTCAATAAATAAGGTACTTGGATAAGCATATGGCTATTGATATGTCCCAATTTCTCGGAACCTTCTATGAAGAAAGCTTTGAAGGTCTTGAGATTATGGAAACAGAACTTCTGAATCTTGATTCCGGTACGGCTGACAGTGAGATCATTAACACCATATTCCGCGCCGCTCACTCAATAAAAGGTGGGAGCGGTACGTTTGGGTTGAATGATGTCGCGAATTTTACACATGTCATGGAGACCTTGCTGGATGAGATGCGTGACGGCAGGCGCGAAGTTACACAGGAAGCCGTCAATCTTCTGCTAGGCTCTGTTGATGTTCTGAGAGATATGCTTTCTTCGCTGCGAGCAGAGGAAGATCTCGATATAGAACGTGTTGATGACATGAAAAAGAAGCTGGACTTTTTATTAGAATCTTCAGACAGTGTGGGTCAAACCTCTCCAGAAAAGACTGCAGATGAGGTCCGTGATACAGATGGGAGTGAGTGGAAAATTACTTTCAGACCTTTTCCTGGCATGTTACAGACGGGGAATGATCCTGTCCGCATATTCAAAGAGCTGGAATCCTTAGGCCGCCTTGAGGTCCTGTCGGATATTTCTAAATTACCTTCATTTGAGCAGCTTGTTCCGGAAGATTGCCATATTTCATGGGAGATTAATCTGAAAGGGAATGCGAGCAGGGATGAGATTGATGAGGTTTTTTCCTGGGTGGAGGGTGACTGCGAGTTAGAGATAATCGCTGTCAATTCAGGCGCCAAAGACGATGAAAAAGAAAATAAAAGTGTAACAACTTCGTTGCCTGCAAGTTCGGGAAAGCCTGAAAAACATAGGAAACCAAAAACATCAGATTCCGGTTCCATACGCGTTTCCATTGACAAAATAGATGATCTTATAAATATGATGGGGGAGTTGGTTATTACCCAATCAATGCTCAGTGAATTGGGGGGTGTTGAAGAATTTACAACCGTTCATGTCGAAAAGCTCCAGGATGGATTGGTGCAGCTGGAGCGTAATACACGCGAGATGCAGGAAAATATTATGCGTATCCGCATGTTACCTATCAGTTTTGTATTTCAGCGTTTTCCGCGTCTTGTTCATGATTTGAGTGAGAAACTGAATAAAAAAATTGAGTTGGTAATGTCTGGTGAACAGACCGAACTCGATAAGACTGTGATGGAAAAGATTGGTGATCCGCTTGTTCATCTCGTGCGCAACTCTATTGATCATGGTATTGAATCGCCCGAGAAAAGAAAATTATCGGGCAAGCCCGAATCAGGCGTGATAAAACTTAACGCATTTCATGAAGGTGGAAATATTGTAATTGAAATTATTGATGATGGCGCCGGCCTGGATCGTGACAAAATTATAGCTAAGGCTGTTCAGAACAATATCATTAATGAAGATGAAACATTGACGGACGAACGGGTTTATGAACTTATTTTCAGCCCTGGGCTTTCGACCGCGGATAAAGTTAGTGATGTCTCAGGACGTGGGGTTGGTATGGATGTGGTTCGACGAAATATACGCGATCTGGGGGGAACAGTTGAGGTTTCATCGGAAACAAATAAAGGTTCTATATTCACTATACGCCTGCCGTTGACGCTGGCGATTATGGATGGTCAGTCAGTGAGTGTCGGTAACGAAATTTATATTATCCCTCTTGTGTCTATAGTGGAGTCTGTGCAGGTCATGTCGGATGATATAAAAGGGGTGGCAGGGAAAGCCAGTCTATACCGCTTGCGGGATGAGTATATTCCTATAGTCAGATTGCATGATGTTTTTTCTGTAGGAACAGAATGCCAGGAACTTGAACAGGGGTTATTGGTCGTGGTTGAAGGGGAAGGAATAAAAATAGCCTTGTTTATAGACGATCTTCTTGGCCAGCAACAGGTTGTGATTAAGAGTCTGGAAACACATTACAAGAAGGTAAAAGGTATATCGGGAGCAACCATTCTCGGTGATGGCACCGTTGCATTGATTATTGATGTGGCGGGTTTGATCAGGCTTTCGCGGACAGAGCTGGATGTCACAAAAGACGTGGTCGATGATGGTTCGGAAATAGCAGCATGAGAGGCTAATTATGGATTCAACACAAACACTTTCGACCGAGCATGTAAATATTGATGTTGGTGATATGACGGATACTGATCAATTTCTCACATTTATGCTGGCAGGTGAAGAATACGGTGTCGATATATTACGTGTGCAGGAAATCAAGGGCTGGGATGCGGCAACAACAATACCTAACACACCGGAATATTTACGTGGTGTGATTAATCTTCGTGGCACGATAGTGCCTATTATCGATATGCGTATTCGCTTCGGGTTGGAGAAACTTGACTATGGACCATTGACAGTCGTGATTGTATTAAAGGTCGACAATGAAGAAAAGAGCCGGGTTATCGGAATCGTTGTTGATGGGGTTTCAGATGTTTACAACGTGCCAGAAGATGAAATCAAAGATTCACCGGACTTCGGTAGCTCAGTTGATACTGAGTTTGTCAGGGGCCTGGCGACGATTGACAAGAAGATGGTAATTGTCCTGGATATTGATCATATGTTCAATTCAGGCGATTTTGAAATAATGGATTCATGTGTCGATGAATAGAACGAATGATGCAAATATTTACCAAGGGGTAGCACAATGAAAATTAATCATCCGATTACTGATCATGAGATTATTATGGATGATGGACAGACCATCGTTTCAAAAACTGATCTTAAAGGCCGTCTTATCTATATCAATCAGTATTTTCTGGATATTAGCGGGTTTACCGAACAGGAACTTATTGGGAAAAATCATAATATAGTTCGTCACCCGGATATGCCGTCGGCGGCATTCCAGGATCTCTGGGAGCATATGAAGTCGGGCAATCCCTGGATAGGCATGGTTAAAAATCGTTGCAAAAACGGCGATTACTATTGGGTGGAAGCGCACGTAACCCCAATACGCAAGGATGGGAAAATAGTCGAATATATGTCGGTACGTACGAAACCTGATCGTAATCAAATTTCAGAGGTAGAGCAGCTATACCGTGATATTAATGCTGGAAAGGCGTCTCTGACTCCTCAGGGAAAGATATCCAGGATGGCCTCGGCGATATCGTCTATTAGATTGAAACAGAAATTCACCCTTCTTATGTTTGTCATTGCACTAATATTTACGCTTCTGGGATTCTCTCTTTACGACAATATAGATCCGGAAAGAGGTTCTCTTCTACTTCTAGCCAGTGAACTGGGTGTTGCATTTTTGGTGCTGTTTGTATCACTCTATATCATCTTGAGCAATATAATTCTTAAGCCACTTCGTGACGTCAATCATTATTTCCGAAGGATCACGGGGGGAATTTTTACTGACCATATAGAAATTCACCGTGGAGATGAAATTGGTGATGTTCTGCGTGACATGAAGTCCATGCAGATAAAGGTGGGTTTTGATATTAATGATGCGCGTGTGCAAGCTGCCATAACTCAGCGTATCAAGGTCGCACTCGATAATGTTTCCACCAATGTCATGGTGGCGGACAATGGAGGTAATATAATCTACGTTAATAAATCGGTTGTCGAAATGATGCAGGATGCTGAAGAGGATCTTCGCAGAGATCTTCCTGATTTTACTGCCAAAAAATTGATAAATAGTAATATTGACAGTTTTCACAAACGTCCGGAACACCAGCGTGAAATGCTTGCCCGTCTAAGCCAGACATACGCTACCCAGGTCACAGTTGGCGGTCATACATTTGAACTCGTCGCCAACCCGGTTGTTGATGACTCGGGAGAGCGCCTGGGAACATCGGTTGAATGGCAGGACATGACTCAGCAACTGAATGCTGAACAGCAAGTTGAGACGCTGATAAGCGAAGCTATTGACGGTAAGCTTGACAGCCGACTTGAGACAGCTTCTTTCGATGGATTTATGAAAACTCTAAGTGATGGTATTAACCAGCTAATGGATGCTGTGGTGGTACCGCTAAAGGAGATCAAACGTGTGATTGGAAATATGGCTGAAGGCGATCTCAGCCAGACGATGGAAGGTGATTTCCGGGGCGAGTTTGCGGAATTGCGCGATGCGATTAATACGTCAATGAGCAACCTGATGAATATGGTGCAGCAGATCCATGGTGCGACTAGCAGCATTTCAACAGGCGCTGGTGAAATTGCCAAGGGCAACATGGACCTGAGCCAGCGAACGGAAGAGCAGGCTTCTTCACTGGAAGAAACGGCCTCCAGCATGGAGGAGATGACCTCGACGGTGAAACAGAATGCGGATAATGCCCGCCAGGCGAATCAACTTGCCGTAGCGGGACGGGAGCAAGCGGAACATGGCGGTGAGGTGGTTAGCAAGGCTGTATCCGCCATGCTTGAGATCAATACCAGTAGCAAAAAAATAGCCGCCATCATCAGTGTGATCGATGAGATTGCCTTTCAGACCAACCTGCTGGCTCTGAATGCGGCCGTAGAAGCGGCGCGCGCGGGGGAACAAGGCCGGGGCTTTGCTGTGGTTGCGGGTGAAGTTCGTAACCTTGCGCAACGAAGTGCGGGTGCGGCGAAGGAGATCAAGGGTTTGATCGAAGACAGTGTTTCCAGGGTTGAGGAAGGAAGCGAGCTGGTTGATGAATCCGGTAAAGCGCTGGAAGAAATTGTTACCGCAGTCAAGAAAGTCAGCGATATTATCGCCGAGATTGCCGCAGCCAGTCAGGAACAATCCACGGGCATTGAGCAAGTGAACTCGGCTATTACACAGATGGATGAAGTCACCCAGCAGAATGCGGCGCTGGTGGAAGAAGCGGCTGCCGCCAGTCAATCCCTTAATGAACAGGGGCAGCGCCTGACCAGTCTGATTGGATTTTTCAAGACTGGAAATAAACAGGCAATTGAAGCGGCTTCCAGGCCGCAGACTATCGAGCGACGCTCGGTAGAGCGGCCTTTCAAGGCACCGTCAAACAAGGGGTCACAACCTGTTGCTGCTGCGGAGCGTAATGCTGTTGTTCCTCTTGCGCGTGCCGGAGGTGATGATAGTGAGTGGGAAAAGTTTTGAGGGCTTATCACTCGCCGGTTAACGATAACTCAGGGAGAAATATCTCATGATTAAACAACTCAATGATTTGAGAATTGCCTACAAGTTGATGCTGATGTTGAGTATCCCGCTGGTGGGATTGCTCTTTTTTTCAACCTCCGAAATCACTGACAAGTGGCATGATCTGGCTAATGCGCAGGCGGTACAGGAAATGGTAGAGCTGTCAGAACACCTGGATACTGTGGCCTCTAACTTCGCTGTGGAGCGGGGCTTGTCGGCGGGCTTTCTGGGTAGCGGGGGAAAACGTTTTAGTCCTGAACTACGTGAGCAGCGAGTCAAAGCAAATGCTGCTTTCAAGGCGCTACGGGTCTGGCTGGGTGATGGCCTGGTGCATCTTGATGCTACCAATATACAGGCGGAACTTGATAAATTTATGAGTATCATAGGCGAGCGCGGTGCTATTCGTAGCGCGGTTGACCGGTTGGATCGAGGTAATGGTGCCTTTGTTTATTACTCGGGTTTGAATGCACAGGCTTTGAAATTGGTGCAGAAACTGGGCTTAGAAATCGATCATGCAGCGATCGCACGTCATGCACGCGCCTATGCTGATTTGCTCTGGATGAAGGAGCGTGCGGGTCAGGAGCGTGGAGCCTTAAATGGCGTATTCGCCTCCGGGCGAGTCGATATCAGCAAAGCCAATGCCATTAGCAGCTATCTAAGCGACCAAGCCGCGCTGCTTCATGATTTTATGCTAACGGCTAAGAAATCGTTGAAAGAGTTTTATACCGCTCAGCTCTCAGGTGAGGCCAGCGACAAGGTTGAGGCAATGCGCAAGGTTTTTCTAAACAGAGATGCCATAGAAGGCGGACTGTCCAGTATCAGCGCCAGCGACTGGTTTAAGCAGAGTACGGCCCGCATCAAATTAATCAAAGGGGTCGCGAATAAGTCTGCGGCTGACCTGATGGATGAGGCCGATCAGTTGGAATCTACGGCCAGTATGACGCTTGCGACTTACGGCGTCCTGACATTGGTTTTTATGGTTCTCGCGGCATTTTTGGCTTTTTTTGTGGGTACGCGGCTTAGTGGGGGCATTGCCGACATTGTGGCGACCCTGCACAAGGTTGAGGAAGAAGGTGACTTCGGGGCGCGCGCCTCCGTCACTAGCAGGGATGAACTTGGCGCCATGGCGGGAGCTCTCAATCGGCACATGCAGGCTCTGCAACAGGCCATCGGTGGCGTAGGTGAGGTTATGACAGCTGCTGCCAGTGGTGATTTCAAGCAGCGTGTTGAGGTAGAGCTCAAGGGCGATCTTGAGCGGCTCAAGGCGGGCGTGAATACCAGTATGGATGCTGTGCATACTGCACTGAGTGAAGTTAACGGTGTTATGGGAGCGGTAGCCAGTGGTGATTTTGCTCGGCGCGTTGAAGGCGACTTCCAGGGTGAATTCGCCAGTTTCCGGGACAATGTGAATGCGGCTGTGGGCAGTCTTCAGCGTATGACTGAGGCGCTGTCCGGTGTCATGCAGGCGATTGTCGCGGGTGATTTCAAGCACCGGATGGCCGAAGATATTGAAGGGAATATCCGGAAGGACGTCGACCGTGCGATGGACGCGATGGAGACCGTTATCGGTGAGATCAGTCAGGTTATGACGGCAATGGCGGACGGTGAGCTTAATCAACAGTTGGCAGGTGATTATCCCGGGCAGCTCACTTTGCTCAAGGATTCGATTAACAATTCACTGCTCAATCAGCGGCGTGTCGTGACTGAGGTGCGTCAGGCAGTCCAGCAGATTTCGACAGGCGCCGGTGAAATTGCCAAGGGCAACATGGATCTGAGCCAGCGAACGGAAGAACAGGCCTCTTCTCTGGAAGAAACGGCCTCCAGCATGGAAGAGATGACCTCAACAGTGAAGCAGAATGCGGACAATGCCCGCCAGGCGAATCAGCTTGCCGTAGCAGGGCGGGAGCAGGCGGAACATGGTGGTGAAGTGGTGGGCAAGGCTGTATCCGCCATGCTTGAGATCAATACCAGCAGCAAGAAAATAGCCGCTATCATCAGTGTGATCGATGAGATTGCCTTTCAGACCAACCTGCTGGCTCTGAATGCGGCCGTAGAAGCGGCGCGCGCGGGGGAACAAGGCCGGGGCTTTGCTGTGGTTGCGGGTGAAGTTCGTAACCTTGCGCAACGAAGTGCGGGTGCGGCGAAGGAGATCAAGGGTTTGATCGAAGACAGTGTTTCCAGGGTTGAGGAAGGAAGCGAGCTGGTTGATGAATCCGGTAAAGCGCTGGAAGAAATTGTTACCGCAGTCAAGAAAGTCAGCGATATTATCGCCGAGATTGCCGCAGCCAGTCAGGAACAATCCACGGGTATTGAACAAGTGAACTCTGCCATTGCACAGATGGATGAAGTCACTCAGCAGAATGCGGCGCTGGTGGAAGAAGCAGCGGCCGCCAGTCAATCCCTTGATGAACAGGGGCAACGCCTGACCAGTCTGATTGGATTTTTCAAGACCGGGAATGAACAGGAAATTGAAGCGGCTTCCGGGTCGGAGATCGCCGATCGGCACTCAGCGGATCGGCCTTTCCAGACATCATCAAACAAGAATTCAGAAACCATTGCCGCTGCAGAGACGGGTAGTGCGGCCCCGTTTGAACGTGCTGACAGTGATGAAAGTGAGTGGGAAAAATTCTGAACAGGCTTATAACAGGCTAAATTAGGCATTCCGAATTCTTGTCCAGCTAAAACCGTTCATCCTGAGCTTGTCGAAGGATGTATAGATTTAAACATGGGTATTTCAGACTTTACGTTCATGGCTCGACAAGCGCACAACGAATATAGAGACTGATAGTGGGCGGGGATCTGGAACAGTTATTTAGAGAACAGGAAACATTATCTTCCATATATTAATCGTTACATAAGTATTTGCACCATAGCCCCCTCTCCCTCCGGGAGAGGGTTGGGGTGAGGG
>ENA-ORDP01001368-ORDP01001368.1-marine-sediment-metagenome-genome-assembly--contig:-NODE-1368-length-13515-cov-4.014710_pt1 | contig 13515 bp, 10 predicted proteins | sample MGYA00248627_ERZ508539 | MGnify/ENA primary metagenome ERZ508539 (study PRJEB26208, sample SAMN05571518) | marine sediment metagenome | biome: deep sea; feature: Hydrothermal vent; material...
AAGATTGCTCCAATATTATAATAAGCTTCAAAAAATTTCGGATTAGCTTTGATGGCAGCTTTATAAGCGATAGCAGCGGTATCCGGTATACCCATATCATCATAGCTCTTTCCAATCAGGAAATTAAAGTTAGCATTGGCAGGATTATCAGGTTTCCTGGCAATGGCTTCTCTCAGGCTGCTAATCAGTTGTCTGGCCTGGCCTCTTTCAAGATACAATTGAGCTTGTTCGAGAAGCAAACTAAGGTTTCCTGGAAAACGTGTACGCCCTAATTTGATAGCTGCTTCTGCTGCGGTAGTATCTCCCAGCTGTTGCAGTGCACGGTTGTAATAGATAAATAACTTGGGTTCCTTAAAATTCGCATCTACACATTTTTTAAGATACTCTACAGCTATTTTAGGTCTCTTTCCGAGAACTCCGGTTATTCCGACATTAAAAGCAGCGGTTGTATCAAACGAGCCTAACTGCCTGGATACCTGAAAAGCATCTTTAAAATATTCGATAGCCTTATCATAGTTTTTTTGCTTAAATACTTTAGCACCTTTGGTATAGAAAACCGCTGACAGCTTTTTAATGTATTCATTGGCTTCTTTGGTTACCCTTTTCTTCTTGCTTGCTGCATCTAAAGTTTTCGCTTTTTTCAGACCCGTGAATGCTTTGGTAGCAGCAAGGGTATCCAGTTTCCGAAATAACGGTAGCGGTGAAGTAGCGATGTCGTAATAAATTTCACCGTAATACAACCATGTTTTGGGGTCGTTTTTGGTCTTTTCATTTTGAACGGCTTCGTCAATAGCTTTTTTAGCACTTTCCAGTTGGCCTTTTTCTTTATACATATAAGCACTGGTTCTGTTACTCTTTTGTGCAAAGCCTACAGATATAAACAGCAGACTCATTGAAATTGATAATATTAATTTTTTCATATTAAAACATTTTTTGAATGTGCAAAGATATAATTTACAATAATTATACCGATTATTTTCTTTATTTATTGTGGCTCTAAACTATTCTCCTTCTTCAGGATTTTCCGTATTATTCTCTTCCTCCTGAATATTTTCTAATTGTCCGGTTTCTTCTTTCAACTCATCTTCCAGATATTCAAAGGCTTCCACTTTAGCTACGGCGGCAATTTCATCACCGTTCTTCAAATTGATAAGCCTGACACCCTGTGTGGCACGTCCCATAACGCGAAGAGCTAAAACAGGAATACGTATGGCAATCCCGGATTTATTAATAATCATGAGGTCATCATCGTCTTTCACGTTTTTAATGGCAATCAGATTACCTGTTTTCTCCGTAATATTTAGTGTTTTCACTCCTTTTCCGCCCCTGTTTGTAACACGGTAATCATCTAATTTAGAACGTTTCCCGTATCCTTTTTTCGAGACAACCAAGATATCATACAAATCGTCTTCCACACAAATCATTCCAATAACTTCATCTTTTTTGGAGGCGAGTCTGATGCCCCTTACGCCAGCTGCGGTACGTCCCATGGCACGCACTTTACTTTCGTTAAAGCGGATAGCCCTACCCGATTTCAGCGCCAGCAAAACCTCGTTGGTGCCGTTGGTAAGCCTTGCTGCGAGCAATTCATCGTCTTCGTGAATAGTAATGGCATTGATCCCTGTTGAGCGGGGACGTGAATAGGCTTCAAGTGAAGTTTTCTTTATGGTTCCGTGTTTTGTAGCTAAAATGATGAAATTATTTTTAATATATTCTTCATCTTTCAAATCCTTGATATTAATATAAGCTTTAACCGAATCATCCGGGCTCAGCTGGATGATGTTTTGAATAGCCCTGCCTTTTGAAATTTTGTTTCCTTCGGGAATTTCAAAAACCCTGAGCCAGTAAACCTTACCCTGTTCGGTAAAAAACAGCATATAATTGTGGTTTGTAGCAACAAATAAATGTTCGAGGAAATCCTCATTGCGGGTCGTACTTCCGCGTGAACCGCGTCCGCCCCTGCCCTGCACATGATATTCGGAAAGAGATGTTCTTTTAATGTATCCCATATGGGAAATGGTGATGACCACAGGTTCATCGGGTATTACATCTTCCATCCGGATATCTTCGGCGGTATAAACAATTTCCGAACGGCGTTCATCCCCGTATTTATCTTTGATGCGGAGTAATTCTTCCTTTATAATATCCATACGAATGTTTACATCTCCGAGTATTTTTTTTAATTCGGCAATCAACAGCATCAAATCATCGTAATCGGCTTTTAGTTTTTCTCTTTCCAGCCCCGTAAGCTTTTGCAGGCGCATATCAAGAATAGCCTTAGCCTGAATATCTGACAGCTCGAAACGCTGAATTAATCCCTGTTTGGCTTCATCCGGCGTTTTGGAAGCTCTGATCAGCGCAATCACTTCATCGATGTTATCCAGTGCAATAATCAGGCCTTCAAGAACATGCGCTTTCCGTTCGGCTTCTTTAAGATTATATCGCGTACGTCTGATAACTACTTCATGGCGATGATTCACATAGTGCTGAATAAGCCCCTTTAAGTTGAGTGCTTCAGGGCGTCCATTCACCAGAGCAATATTATTTACACTAAAAGAGCTCTGCAGAGCAGTCATTTTATATAATTTATTGATGACTATACTGGCAAGGGCATCTCTTTTCAAATCATAAACAATACGCATTCCGTTACGATCCGACTCATCATTAAGATCAGAAATACCGTCGAGTTTTTTCTCGTTAACAAGATCGGCGGTTTTTTTAATCATATCCGCTTTATTAACCTGATAAGGCAATTCGGTTACGATGATTCTTTCACGTCCGCTTTTTGTTTCTTCAATGGTTACCTTTCCCCGAATGACAATACGTCCACGGCCTGTTTCAAAGGCAGATTTTACGCCATCGTAACCATAAATTATACCGCCGGTAGGAAAATCAGGAGCTTTGATATAATTCATCAACTCACCGATAGTAATATCATTATTGCCAATATAGGCAATAACGCCATCCACAATTTCCGACAGATTATGAGGTGCCATATTGGTAGCCATCCCCACAGCAATACCCGAAGCTCCGTTTACCAGCAGGTTGGGGATAAGCGCAGGTAATACGGTAGGTTCGCTAATGGTATCGTCAAAATTAAGCTGATGTTCTACAGTATCTTTATCTAAGTCAGCGAGCATCTCTTCTGCAATTTTCCGTAACCGGGCTTCGGTATAACGCATGGCAGCGGGGCTGTCACCGTCAATAGAGCCAAAGTTTCCCTGACCGTCAACCAGCGGATAGCGCAACGACCAGTCCTGGGCCATACGTACCATTGTGTCATAAACAGAACTGTCGCCGTGGGGATGAAATTTACCGAGTACCTCCCCTACTATCCTTGCCGACTTTTTATAGTGCTTGTTTGAAAACACACCGAGTTCGTACATCCCAAATAAAACACGGCGATGAACAGGTTTCAACCCATCACGCACATCAGGTAGCGCCCTGGCTACAATCACCGACATCGAATAATCGATGTAGGCCGATTTCATTTGATTTTCTATGTTAATTTTTACGATTCTTTCACCGTCATGAACACTTTCCATGTATTCAACTCCTCTTCATTAATGATTGACAAAAATATAGCTTGCAAAAGTAAGCAATTATGCTAATTTTTAAAAACAATCAGCCTATAAAATTTACTTTTGTGTTAACAACTTTTTGTTAACAATTTTGAAATATTTTATGTCAGAGTCAACAATCTGCTTCTATATTTGTTTCTGCGTAAGAAAGAAACATTCAATCAGGGCACAAAAAGGCTTGAAATAAATATAAAAATGATGAAAAATTACCAATATTCTACTTTGGAATGATTTTGGTAAAAGGCTTATATGTAATTTTGCACTGAAATTTAATATATATGGATACAAAGTTTTCTAAAAGAATGAAAGACGTTATGTCGTATAGCCGCGAAGAGGCTGTGCGGCTGGGGAATAACTATATTGGACTTGAGCACTTTCTGCTGGGTATTTTACGGGATGGTGAAGGAGTGGCTGTTCAGATGTTGCTTTATTTTGGTGTTGATTTAAAAAAACTGAAGTTGGAGATTGAAAATGCAGTGAGAGCCCCGGACGGTGTCGGAGTGGAAATGGAAAATATTCCGGTTGTCAAACAAGCCGAAAAGGCGCTGAAAATAACCTATCTCGAAGCCAAAGTTTTTCAGAGCGAGGAGATTGGTACCGAACATTTGCTACTTGCTATTTTAAAGGATGATAATAATCTCGTTACGCATAAGCTGGCGCTTTCAGACGTTGATTACCAAACCATAAAAGATGAGCTGGGACATACTCTAAAGGAGAACAGGTTGAAAGGGAACTATCCGGAGACTTCGCCCGACGTGAGAAGTGAAACAGGCAGTGAAATTACCGGTCCTGATAAGCCTTCCTTTGGTGGTAGTGGTCCGAAAAAAACATCTGAGCCCAAGTCCAAAACTCCCGTTCTCGATAACTTCGGAAACGACCTTACGAGCGCAGCCGAAGAAGGCAGATTAGATCCTATTGTGGGGCGCGACAAAGAACTGGAACGTATTGCCCAGGTGCTGAGTCGCCGGAAAAAGAATAATCCTATCCTGATTGGAGAACCCGGTGTGGGAAAATCTGCTATTGCCGAGGGTCTGGCCCTTCGCATTATCAACAGAAAGGTTTCAAGAGCATTGTTTAACAAACGCATCGTAACACTCGATTTGGCTTCTCTTGTGGCCGGTACAAAATATCGCGGCCAGTTTGAAGAACGCATGAAAGCCGTTTTGAATGAGCTGACAAAAAATCCTGACATTATCCTTTTTATTGATGAAATTCATACCATTGTAGGCGCCGGCAATGCTTCCGGAGCACTCGATGCCTCCAATATGTTTAAACCTGCCCTGGCTCGTGGCGACCTTCAATGTATCGGTGCTACTACTTTAGACGACTACAGACAGTATATTGAAAAAGATGGTGCATTGGAAAGAAGATTTCAGAAAGTTTTGATAGATCCTACCACGCCGGAGGAAACCATGCATATCCTTGAAAATATAAAGGGAAAATATGAGGATCACCATCTGGTGAAATATACACCTGAGGCCATCAAAGCCTGTGTAAACCTGACTAACCGATATATCTCCGATCGCTATCTGCCTGATAAAGCGATTGATGCATTAGACGAAGCGGGCGCCAGGGTACATATCAGCAACATCCATGTGCCGGTAGAGATTATCAATTTGGAAAAGTCTATCGAAGAGATTCGGCAAAAGAAAGTTCAGGCTATAAATCAGCAGAAATTTGAAGAAGCGGCACAATTCCGGGATATCGAACGTCGCTATACCGAAGAGTTGGAACGTGCTAAAAAGCGGTGGGAAGAAGATGCCCAAATGAATCGCGAAGAGGTGGACGAAGAGAAAGTGGCAGAAGTAGTTGCCATGATGACCGGCATCCCGGTTACCAATATTGCCCAAAGTGAAAGCCACCGGTTGATCAATATGGAACCTGAACTTCAAAAAGAGGTCATCGGCCAGCCTGAGGCCATTAAAAAAGTCGTTAAAGCCATTCGTCGTAACCGTGCCGGGTTAAAAGACCCTAACAAACCCATTGGCTCCTTTATATTCCTGGGCCCCACAGGTGTGGGAAAGACTTATCTTGCCAAAATGCTGGCAAAATATATGTTTGATACGGAAGATGCCCTCATCCGTATTGACATGAGTGAATACATGGAAAAATTTGCAGTTTCCCGTCTCGTTGGAGCTCCTCCCGGATACGTGGGTTATGAAGAGGGCGGCCAACTGACGGAAAAAATTCGCAGAAAACCTTACTCTATCATTTTGCTTGACGAGATTGAAAAAGCACATCCGGATGTCTTTCATCTGTTGCTTCAGGTGTTGGATGATGGTGTTCTGACAGACAGCCTCGGGAGAAAAGTCGATTTTAAAAATACCATTATTATTATGACCTCCAACATTGGTTCGCGGCAGCTGAAAGATTTTGGCCTCGGCGTAGGTTTCAGTACAGCTGCCAGAAAACAGAGCCGTACCAGCCATGCCCACGGGGTTATTGAAAATGCCCTGAAACGCACCTTTGCTCCGGAGTTTCTGAACAGAATAGATGATGTGGTTATTTTCGCCTCTCTCGATAAAGAGGATATTTACAAAATTATTGATATCGAATTATCTCATTTGTATGGTCGTATTAACGAAATGGGATTTAAAATAAGCGTTACTGCCAAGGCAAAGGATTTCATTATCGAAAAAGGATGGGATGAGCAATTTGGCGCCCGTCCGCTTAAACGTGCTATTCAAAAATATGTTGAAGACCCGCTTGCTGAGGAAATTATTCAGAGTACTCTTAAGGAAAACGATATGATTAAAATTGATTATGACGCCAAAAAGGAGGAGATAAAGGTAAAAATCAGTTCAAAGCGAACAGCTCCGGCTAAAGAAAAGAGTGCCGGGAACAAGACTGTTTAAGCAAATCTGTCCCGATGCAAAACATCCTTGCCAGCCGGGAATAGTTCATATTAAACTTAACTTTGATTAAATATAAAATTTATTGGTTCAGAATATTCGAGTTCGAGGCTTGCAATGTATTTAAAATCAGGAGTCCCGATGTAGCTTTTGTAAGGTTTTTATTTTAAAAACCAACAAAAAGCACAATCGGGATGATTAATTTTAAATCAAGCGTAACGAAAAAATCGGATATTATGGACAGACACCAAATAACGTATTGTTCATCATATTTTACAGAACAACCAGGTGTTCTATCCAACTTTGTGTTACTTCCGCCAGGTTTAAGAGTTTTTAACATAAAACGGTGCTTAATTTCCCCTATGCCCTCCTATTTTTGCATTTACAAAAATTATAAATTGTTGAATAATTTTAATATGGAGGATGGCATATGTATTTACGATCAAAGCTTACCTTAATTATTTTATTGCTCCTGTTCGGGCTTAATTTAAATGCCATGGGAAATACCGGGAACGTAGTCCTTTATACACCTTACACGAAAATTTCCGTTCCACCAGGCCAATCGGTCAATTATTCCATTGACATCATCAACAAAAGCGGGCAACTTCAAATGCTTGATGTGTCGGTTTGGGGATTGCCGAGAAGCTGGGACTACCAGCTCAAATCAGGCGGATGGAACGTAAAGCAAATTTCGGTTCTTCCCGGTGCCAGGGAAACACTATTGCTTAAATTGGAAGTTCCATTGAAAATAAACAAAGGGAATTATCGGTTTTTTGTAAAAGCCGGAGAGAAAAAATTACCATTAACCATCAATGTTTCGAAACAGGGAACCTATAATACCCTGTTTACATCGGATCAAAAAAACATGCAGGGAAACTCCAAATCGATATTTACTTTTCGTACTGATTTGAAAAATATGACCGATAAAACCCAGCTTTATTCGTTAAGAGCCGATGCACCGCTGGGCTGGCAGGTAATATTTAAACCCAATTATCAACAGGCCACCTCAGTTGAAATAAAACCCAATGAAACCACGCATATTTCTATTCATATAGATCCACCCGATTTTGTGAAAGCAGGTACTTACAAAATCCCGGTTTATGCCGTTACGCAGAATACATCGGCCAATATGGTTCTTGAAGTGGTTATTACCGGAACTTACGATATGGTGCTTACCACGCCAACAGGCCTGTTAAGTTCATCGATTATTGCCGGAGATAAGAAAAAAATAGAGTTGGTTGTCCGTAATACCGGTTCTGCCGAACTTAAGCATGTAAAGCTTACGGCATCGATTCCTCCGACATGGGGAGTTGAATTCAATCCAAAAGAAATCGACCATATTGAAGCTGGTAAAGAAGCCCGTGTCTATGCTACCGTAAAAGCCGGCAAAAACGCAATTCCCGGCGATTACCTCGTTGTCTTTAGATCACATACCTCAGAAATTTATGCCAAATCCCAATTCCGCATCATGGTAAAAACGTCGCTGCTTTGGGGCTGGATAGGCGTTGTTGTTATTCTCATTGCCATTGGTTTTGTTGTATATCTTTTCCGTAAGTATGGAAGGAGGTAACCGTGGAAGAAAAAGTCATAGAACTTAAAAACCTCACAAAACGTTATGACCAATTCACAGCTGTCGATCAATTAAACCTTTCGGTTTCCAAAGGTGAAATTTTCGGGCTGTTGGGGCCGAACGGTGCGGGCAAATCGACCACGATATTGATGATGTTAGGATTATCGGAACCTACTTCCGGTTCTATTACCATTTGCGGAATTGATCCTACACGAAATCCCATTGATGTAAAAAGAAAAGTAGGATATCTTCCTGAAAACGTGGGCTTTTATGATGATCTTACCGGCCTTGAAAATCTTGTTTTAATAGCTCAACTAAACGGATATTCTTATCATGAAGCGTTTGAGAAATCGAAAGCAACCCTGCAGAAAGTAGGTTTAACCCATGACACCGGCAAAAAAACCAGTACTTATTCGCTCGGTATGCGCCAGCGGTTAGGGTTAGCTGATGTGCTGATTAAAGATTCGGAGGTTATCATTCTCGACGAACCCACTTTGGGAATTGATCCAACCGGAATTCAGGAGTTTCTGAATCTAATCGTAGAATTAAGCCGGAAAAACGGTATTACGGTACTCTTCTCTTCACACGAGTTGCATCAGGTGCAAAAAGTATGTGATCGTGTCGGGCTACTTGTCGGAGGCAAACTCATTGCGCTCGGAAATTTAAACGAACTGTCGCGGCAGCTTTTCCATACAGCAGCCTATCAGATTATGGCTGAAATTAAATGGCCTGACGGAAATCACCAGATCGACCGACTGAAAGCTATATTTAAGGATATCCCGGGAATAAGTGCCGTCATACAAGAAAAAAACAATACGTATTTCTTCAACTGTGAAACCGAAATATCATCTGATATTGCCCGGTTGGTTGTAACTTCCGGAGGTGAATTAGTATCTCTTACCAAAAAAGAATATGGTCTCGATGAGATTTATTATCGTTATTTCGAAGGAGAATTAAACCATGAACAGTAAAACAATAAGTAAGAGTAAAATACCCTTATTTTCGGCAAAATCCAAATCGTCAGTTTCAATAAATCCGTCACCTTTTAGGGTTTTACTTCAAAAGGAAATTTCAGATCAGGTCAGAAGCTGGCGGTTTATTATTCTTATTTCTCTCGTAATATTAACCAGTCTCGGTTCACTTTATGCTTCTCTCGGAAGCTTTGCCAAGTCAGTGGAACCCACCAATGCAGAAGGAGTTTTTTTCTTTTTACGTTTATTTACTCTTTCTAGCGGAAAATTACCGTCGTATGTCATATTTATTAGCTTCCTTAGCCCGTTACTCGGTATTGGATTGGGATTCGACAGTATTAATTCCGAATTTAACAGAGGTACTTTAAGTCGTCTTCTTTCGCAACCTATTCATCGCGATAACATACTTAATGCAAAATTCCTCGCACCACTTATCGTTATTAGCGTGATGTTTTTTTCGTTGGGATTTTTGGTTATGGGTTCGGGTTTGATAGCACTCGGCATTCCACCGACCGCCGAAGAGTTTATTCGAATCATCTTGTTTATTTTCATAAGTATTGTTTATGTAGCTTTTTGGTTAAACCTTTCTATTTTTTTATCGGTAAAATTTCGCCAACCGGCCACTGCTGTCCTAATGGGAATAGCCATCTGGTTACTTTTCACGGTATTTTATCCCATGATCATTAATTTGGTAACACAACTTTTTGAACCGTCAAGATATGCTTCGATTCATAATGTTTTTGTGTTTCAAAAAATCAAGTTTCTGTTAATGCAACTTATGCCAGGTCAGCTATTTAGCGAAGCCACGACAACACTTCTCATGCCGAGTGTAAGAAGTCTGGGACCAATGACTGTATGGCAACTACAGGGGGCAATTCCCAGTCCGTTACCACTTGGACAAAGCATCTTGTTGGTTTGGCCACAATTAACCGGTTTAATTGCCGTAACCATTGTTTGTTTTGTACTTTCGTATGTTTCGTTTATGCGACGTGAAGTGCGTTCACGGTAATTGAATGTATCCGGCTTTTCTATACCTTACATTTTAAAAGTAAAAATGTGCCGTTATGAGGATTTATATGGACAACTGTGCCATACAGCAGCCATTGGATGATAAATCAATAATTTTCGGAAATAAATTCCGGCCAAACTTATTGCGGACGACGATGAGCAATAAAAGAGATAGCTTTTTTCAGCTTTTCCGTCACTTCACTGACGGAAATACTAATTTTTGTTGTGTTTAACAGGAGACTCCCCAAACGGAGGAGAGGGAATACATAAATGGAAAAAAGCTTATCCCGACACGGAGTTTATCTCCATAAACCGCGAAAACTACCTGGAATATATCGTTGATGACTGATAAATTCCTTTACCGCGTTATCGCCAATACCGTTACCGTTTGTTTCCCCGAATTTTTGTAGGTTTGTTTCCGGTTTCAAAAATAATCAGGAAGCCCCGTCGTTATTTCATTATTAAAAAGTCTGTGAAACATAAAATCATTTTCCTACTTCTGTTGTCAGGATTATTTTGCCACATACCCGCCCACGGCCAGACATTTGGAGCTTATGCCTACACCTTTCTTGAAGATCCTGTTTCCGCGCGGCTTGCAGCCTTGGGAAGCAACATGGCTGCTATTAACGATAACGATATCAACATTGCTTTTGTCAATCCTTCACTGATTGATCCGGAGATGAACAACGACATGTCGCTGGCTTATGTCAACTATTTTGCCGGTTTAAACTACGGGCTAATGCAGTTTTCACATACTTTCAACAAAGCCGGGAGTTTTCTTTTCGGTATTCAGTTTATGGATTATGGAAAATTTGATTATGCCGATGCTGCCGGCAACCGCGGGGGAACCTTTGGCGCTGCCGATTATGCCCTAAGCATTGGCTGGGGACGAAAACTCAGCTCCCACTTTTCCATCGGCGCCACCGGTAAGTTCATTTATTCCTATTACGAAACTTACAGTTCCTTTGGTATCGCTGTGGATGTGGCCGGTACATACAAAAGCAACTCAAACTGGATTTTTTCGTTGGTCGGCTCCAATATCGGACGGCAAATCAAATCTTTCGTGCCTGGAAATACCGCTCCCCTCCCCTTTGACCTGCAACTGGCCGTTTCCAAAAAACTGGAGCATGTTCCTTTTCGGTTTTCGTTTGTTTTCGACCATCTAGAGCGCTGGAACATAAGTTATTATAACACAGCCAATCCTCCTGGAGGCGTTAATCCCCTCACCGGAGAGCCGTTGGCGCTAACCGGATTTTCTAAATTCAGCGACCGGCTTATGCGACATATCGTTATCGGTGGCGAAATTCTTATCGGAAAACATCTCTTTTTGAGAGGCTCTTACAACTACCGCAGACGCAAAGAGCTAAGCATCAGCCAGCGCGTTGGCATGACAGGATTTTCATGGGGCTTAGGGTTAAAGATTTCTCACTTCAGCATCAACTATTCCCGATCTACATACCACCGGGCAGGATCGCCTAACTATTTTACAATCAGTACTTCACTAGACGAATTTAAACGATAACCGGTATTAAAAAATATTTGGCATGGATGAAATCAATATAGAACCATATTTTTTCACCACATAGTCAGCAAGGTTATTAATTTTGTATTTTTATTTGTGCAATAGAAACACAGCTTATGTATTTGTCACGTCTCACGTTAAACCAATTTAAAAATTACGAAGAAGCGGATTTTCATTTCAACGAAAAGATAAACTGCCTTGTAGGTGACAACGGGGCAGGCAAAACCAATGTGTTAGACGCTATCTACTACCTCTCCTTTACCAAAAGCTATTTCAACGCCATTGATTCACAGAATATTCAGCACAATCTGGATTTCTTCGCCCTGCACGGTTATTACAAAAACCAGCAGTCAACTGAAGACCGGGTGAGCTGTATTCAGAAACGTAACCGGAAAAAGCAGTTCCGTTTTAACAAAAAAGATTACGAACGTTTTTCCGATCATATCGGAAAGATTCCACTCGTTATGATATCGCCTTACGATCGCGACCTGATTAACGATGGTAGCGAGCTAAGGCGGAAATACATTGATGGCGTGATTTCTCAATTCGATAAATTCTATCTCACCGACCTGCTGGATTATAACAAAGCCCTTCAGCAGCGCAATGTTTTGTTGAAACAGTTTGCCGAGCAACACTTCTTTGATGCGCTTTCGCTTTCCGTCTGGGATGAAAAGCTGGTAAAACCGGGAGGAGCCCTGTTTCAAAAGCGCAAACAGTTTCTTGAAGAATTTAATCCGCTGTTTGAACGCTATTACCGCTGTCTGTCGCGAGGAAACGAACAGGTGGAAATTAACTACAACTCTCAACTTGAAGAGAAAAATTTTGACGAGTTGTTAAAGGATTCCGTCCGGCGCGATCGTGCGCTGCGATATACCGGCAGCGGGATTCACAAAGATGACCTTATCCTGAAAATGAACGGTTTTCCGGTAAAAAAATTCGGCTCACAGGGACAACAGAAATCTTTTGTGATAGCCATAAAGCTGGCACAGTTTGAGTACATGCGGCTGAAAAAAGGTTTTAAACCTATTTTACTTTTCGATGATATTTTTGACAAATTAGATGATAAACGGGTGGCACAGATTGTGGATCTGGTAAGCCAGGAAAATTTCGGACAGGTTTTCATCACCGATACCCAACCATCAAGAATTAGCAGTATCTTTGAAAAGATAAAAATAGAGCACAAAATTTTCTTTGTGGAAAACGGAACCATCAAGGAGCTGGCATGATGAAACGCGACAACCAATACAGCCTGAAAGAGGCAATCGAACAGCTTATCCGGGCATACGGTATCAGCGACAAGCTGTTAGAGACAACGCTAATTGATTCGTGGGAAGAAGTTGTGGGAGGCGTTTATGCTGCGCACACACAAAATATGCGGGTAAAAGCCAAAAAACTGTTTGTACAACTTGATTCATCCGTTTTGCGCCAGGAGCTGATGATGCAACGTTCGGAGTTGATAAAGAAACTCAACGACAAAGTCGGCAAAAAAGTAATAGAGGACATTGTTTTCCGGTAGCCGGATAAAGTGCCATGTCAGGCTTTCTTTATTTATTTCGCATAATTTACCGCCCTTGTCTCCCTGATAACCGTAATTTTTATCTGTCCCGGATAAGTCATCTCCTCCTGGATTTTCTTGGACAGGTCATACGAAAGGCTGTCGGCTTGTGCATCGGAAATCCGGTCGGCACCTACGATGACACGCAGTTCACGGCCGGCCTGGATAGCATAAGTCTTCACCACACCCGGATAGCTGAGAGCAATCTCTTCTAATTTCTTCAGTCGCTGGATATACGCTTCCACCACCTCACGGCGGGCTCCCGGTCGCGAACCCGAAATGGCATCACACACCTGAACAATGGGTGCTATCAGCGTTTTCATTTCTATCTCATCATGGTGAGCGCCGACGGCATTGCAAACATCCGGGTGCTCTTTATATTTTTCCGACAATTTCAGACCCAGTAAAGCATGGGGCAACTCGGCTTCGTTCTCGGCAATTTTACCAATGTCGTGC
>ENA-ORDP01001369-ORDP01001369.1-marine-sediment-metagenome-genome-assembly--contig:-NODE-1369-length-13511-cov-2.959052_pt1 | contig 13511 bp, 13 predicted proteins | sample MGYA00248627_ERZ508539 | MGnify/ENA primary metagenome ERZ508539 (study PRJEB26208, sample SAMN05571518) | marine sediment metagenome | biome: deep sea; feature: Hydrothermal vent; material...
AATGGCTAAAATCGAATCAATTAACTCAGGAAAGTTATATTGAATTGCTAACAGAGGTTTTTACGGCGAGATTACCCCTTTATGAGCCGGAAGTTAAGAGTTTCGTCAAAAAGTATATCAAAAACGATCAGCTGTATGAGGTTCTAGAGCCAAAACTGTTCTATACGGCCCGTGAGCTTAAGGAAAAGGAAACTATTGCTCTTAACGAAAAGCTGGTGAAGGATTTACTCATATCAGCTGACGGCAAGACCGCTCAAATCATTATCACTCCAAAACTTCCTGATAATGCCCAGAAAGAAAGTCTTGATTTTTTAGGCCGTATCAATACGATTCTAAAAAAAGAAAACCAACGGCAAAAATCCTTGGGAACAGAATACAAGTTCCATATAGCGGGACTTCCTCAAATGGTGGTGGCTTTCTCGGACTACATCAAAAAAGATTCTAAGCTCATGCTTCCCATGATGTTTGGATTGATCTTACTCACGATGCTTGTACTATTTAGATCGGGCTGGGGGATGATTTCCCCTATCCTTGTGGTGATATTTTCGCTTGTTGCCACAATGGGGCTAGCTGGTTTCATAGGCTATGAGCTGAATAATATCACATCTATGATACCCATGATTATGATGGCCATTGGGATTGCTGACTCCATACACATTCTAAGCATTTTTTTCCGTGAACGTCATCATGGGAAGAGTAAAAAGGAATCGATGATCACATCCATTAAATTGAACATACTCCCCTGCTTCCTGACCAGTGCAACAACTTCTCTCGGCTTCCTTTCACTGTTAACCAGTATATCACCTCCTATCCGTGTATTAGGCATGATTATTGCGATGGGCTCTCTTCTCGCCTTTATTATCACAATAACCTTCCTGCCGGCACTTCTTACAGTCTTGCCATTTTCTAAAAAGGTGAGTCATAAGAAGGAAGAGGCTATGGCATGGACACGAAGTCTGGGTCACTTTGTCATTCAGAAACGTACCCCTATTTTAGTGTCTATTTCTCTTATCACGGTGGTTTTTACTATTTTTATCACTACGATCAATGTGGATAATAATCCTGTAAACTACTTCCAAAAAGGAACTTACTTTCGGGATGCCATGGACTTTGTGGATGAGAAGATTAAAGGGGCAAATCTCATTGAAGTCTCCATTGACTCAAAGAAAGAGGATGGTATCAAAGACCCTGGGTTCTTAAAAAAGGTGGGAAAGTTCCAGGAGTATCTGGAAAAAAAGGCGACTTATAATGTTTCACACACCAACTCTCTGGGTGACATTATTAAAACAGTGAATCAGAGGCTGAATCGGGATGAAAAAGCCTATTATAAAATCCCCGATGTTCGAAAGGAATTGGCCGAAGATCTTTTTCTATACACTCAATCGGTTCCCTTTGGCCGGGATATTAATAACCAGGTGAATGTGAACCAATCGACGATACGCCTGACAGTAAGAAGACCCAGCACCTCATCAGAAGAGGGTTTAAGGGTGATGGCCGGCATGGATGACTATATTGCTAAGAATATGAGTGAGTACAAGACTCAAATCACCGGACAGATGGCGATTTTCAATTATATCGCCCCAAAGATGAGCCGTGGGATGATTCTAGGGCTGATTATAGCAATTGCGGTTATTACTGTCTTGCTTATGATTACCTTCAAGTCTGTCAAAATGGGACTTTTAAGCCTCATCCCGAATCTTATTCCTCTTCTTTTAATGTTTGGTCTGGTGGGTATCACAGGGACAGACCTCAATGTGGGCCTCTCGATGGTGGCTGTCATTGCCTTGGGGATTGTGGTGGATGATACCATTCACTTCATGACCAAATATTTAAGGGCAAGAAAAATGGGTAAATCGGTTGTTGAATCAGTCTATCAGGTCTTTCATGATGTGGGAAGTGCCATCCTGTTCACTTCAGTTGTTCTTACTTTGGGGTTTGGGATATTTGCCTTCTCTAGCTTTGGGATGAACAAGGACTTAGGGATTTTTACGGCTTTCACCATGGTGGTTGCCTTAGCCCTTGATCTTTTGTTCCTTCCAGCGTTACTGCTTTTGAGAGCAAAGAAATCAGCCATTGACTCTGAGAAAGAGATTGCTGAACGACTTTATGCCAATGATTAATATCAGGGAATAACACATCCTTTATAGGCTGGGTCAATGGACTCAGCCTATATTTACATTCATAATCTCAAAGACGAAATGTTCTTTTTCAGGAAAAAAATGATCCGATTATATCTATTCCTTGAAGTATTAAACAGTAGGTATCACCTTACAGGGTCTCTATATAGAAAATTATTCCTGACAATAAATAGTTCATTCCCCAACTCAATCATCAAAAGGCATATCTTGACTTTTCCTCACTCTATTATTAATTTCCCTGTCTATGAGAGTTGACCCGCAGAATCCTCCATCCTGGAGTCGAAAATGGCACCAACCCGGCGGATATAAAGAATTATTAACCATTGCCTTCCCTTTAATGCTTTCTGAGTTTATCTATATGGCGACTCATGCTGTGGATCGCTTATTCCTGGCTCATTACGATGAGAATGCTTTAGCCGCCGCCCTTCCCGCCAGCATCTTATTGATCAATATTATTATCCTTCCCGCTATGATCATATATTACCTAACGGCTTTTGTTGCTCAGTACAGGGGAGAACAACGCCATGATCAAGCCAGAGGATCTCTCAGTCCAGGTATTTGGTTCAGTCTGTTTAGCTATCCCTTTATGCTCCTGCTTATCCCATTCAGTGAGTCTATTTTTCTTTCAGCTGGACATAGTATTGAACTCGTAAAGGGTGAAACCATTTATCTGAACATCCTTCTTGTCGGCTCCTTATTTTCTTTTATCACGTGGAGTTTGGTGGCTTACTTTATTGGGTGGGAGAAAACCCATTGGGTGACTCTGGCTTCGACCCTTGCAATGGTTGTCAACGTAATACTGGATTACCTGTTTATATTTGATCATGGCTGGATAGGAGGGTGGGGCTTGGAAGGTGCGGCCTGGGCAACAAATATATCCATACTTGTTGAAGCTGTCTTTTTGCTGGCTGTCGTTCGATATTTGCCTATAGAAGGTCGATTCACCCTGAAGAGTTTAAGGTACAACAGGAAATCTCTCTGGCAGTTAATAAAATACGGGGGGCCGGCCGGACTGGAGTCCTTTTTCATGTTCTTTGGTATCTTTATATTCACTCTCATTGTAGGAAAACTTGGCTCACACGCGTTAGCCCTGTCCAATGTGGGATGGACATTAAACTTGATGGTGCTGGTACCCTTTGTGGGACTAAGTTCAGCCCTGACTACCCTGTCTGGTCGCTATGTGGGAGAGAAACTTGCTGAAAAAGGTGTTTTGGTGACCCACAACGCTGTCCGATTCTTATTTATGGTGAGCCTAGTCGCATTTCTTCCCTTTTTCCTTGTTCCTGAGATACTCTTACAGATCTTTAACATTGGGGGGCAAAAAGCCATTGCTGAAGGAGTCTTTATTCTCCACCTGGTCGTAGTCTTTACACTTGGTGGAGCCATTGATATGATCTATGCCGGGACATTAAAAGGAGCTGGTGACACTCTTTGGCCTCTTTATATTAATATCATACTCACCCTTGTTTTTATGATTCCTGTGCTTATTATCCTGGATCATTTTTTCACACCCAGTCTCACCAATTACTGGCTACTCTTTACCTTCTGGTTACTGCTACGAGGCGGTGTCATGGCCCTTCGATTTTATCAGGGCAAGTGGAAAACCATGTCTGTCACACAGTCCAACTGAGTGATTGTGAGAGAGATCTAAAAAAATAACCCTGAAACGTGTTTTTTAAAGTATAGTTCTTTTGATCTCAGCCGAAAATTAAAAGCAAAGCACAATTTAGGGAGAACATCCGTGACAAAGAAACTATCAGGATCAATCATTTTATGCGTTCTGTTTTTGTTCATTGGAACAGACGTGACAAGCTATATAACCGCTGACACTACTCTTCACTATTATACCATTGACGGTTTTGAGCGACCGGGAGAATGGGAGATCTTTTTCTCCAAGTTTCGGGCGAAAAAGTGGAACCGAAAAGATGAAAAGCCTGGTGATACAGCCCGTGAGCCGAATAAAGATTGGTACGATTGGTTTAAGGCAGACGGAACAACCTTTAAGCGTAAGGAAATCTTACCCGATTTTATTGAAAAAAATAAAACCACCCTTCCGGAAGAACAAACGATTCTGGGCATAAAGGCTAGATGGGATTTTCCTGGTTATAATTGGATAGCTCTTAAGCCCAAAAGCCTGGATTCGGGGGGAGATGATAAACGCTACAGTGCTAATAGACTTGGCAGGTACACGGATCAGATCATAAATAATGACTCCTTTGCCGATCAGGAATACGAAAATTACGATGGTGGAACTTATATCCTTCTTCCAGGGCAAACCAGAGAGATTTCTGTCTATGTATGGGGAAGCTCCTTTGACTATGAATTAGAGTTTCACATAGAGGATTTTAAAGGACGGCTTTATGTTCTGAAGGCAGGAAGTATAAACTTTAAGGGTTGGCACAGAATCTCAGCAGTCATACCTGTTCATGTCAGGCAGGTCACCAACTATTTACCCCGACCCAAGCCTCTTAAGCTCAAGAGAATCAAGTTTGCCCTGAGTCCCACAGAAAGAATCACGGGAACATATATTTACTTGGATTATCTACACGGCAAAACAGACACTTATCTGGAAAGCTTCTTCGGAGAAGGCCTTGAGAACAGTCAGAGAATCTGGAAAAAACGTAAGGGCAATACGGGAACAGATAAAAAGTAATTTAGTCGTATAAGGAAAAGGAACCATGAGAAAAGTGATGATTGGTGGATTGAGTCTCTTACTCCTCTTTAATGTTAACAATATGATGAGTCAGAGAACCCAAAACAAAGATATTGCCTATATCAATGTGGATGGATTTGAAGTGAAGGGGGCGTGGGAGATCCACTTTTCAAAGTTTCGTTCTCTATCCTGGAGGCCTGAAGACAAAGAGCGTGTTCCAAACAAACGATGGATCAAATGGATCAAGTCCGATGCCAAGAAGCCGGGGTTTGCCAGAAAGTATATTGTACCACCTGGAGTTTACAGAAGCCCCCGACTGAAGGACGAACTGACTATTTTGTCCGTGCGAGCGGCCTGGGACAGGAAGGATCAGAACTGGCTGGCTCTCATGCCCAATAATAAACGGCTTTCTAAACAGCAAATGGGAGGAACCGACACTTTGGTCCATAAGCGATACGCCAAAGATGAGTTGAGCGGCAAACAATACATTATTCTCCCAGGACGGACCCATACGGTTTACACCTTCCTCTGGGGAATGGGATACAATTATAAGATTGAAGTCCATGTTCAGGACTACGAAGGAGATTATTATATCATTCAAGGGGGTTACCTGAACTTCTATGGATGGAGAAATATCTCTTTTAAGGTTCCTAAGTACATTAAGCAAGAAAGTCGTCATTTGCCGAGGATTCGACCTATGAAATTTGTCCAGTATAAAATTGTCGCGGATGCCGACGAACTCAATACGGGCTTTTACACCTACCTTGATTATCTACACACTCGAACAGATGTTTATGAGAAAAACTTCTTCGGGAGCCGTCTGACAAAAGATGACTATTACTGGGAAGAAAAAGACAAATCGAAAGATAAAAAATAATGGGTTTTAGGTGCCCAAAATTGATTATAATTATCACCTGCCCAAGAAATTTGCTATATTTATATCATGAAAGAAACTCTCCTCCCAAATAAAGCTAAATATCATCGGATAAAAGCTGATGTAGCCTTCTATGACAAGCTTGAGGATAATGAAAACAACTATCAGCTTATAGAAGGAGTTTTGGAAGTGGCGGCTTCCCCCATACACATTCATCAAAAAGTTTCAATGGGACTTATTCACTTGCTATTGGATTTCCTGGAAACCCACCCTATTGGAGAGCTTTATTCAGCACCTTTTGATGTAGAATTGGATAATGTTAACGTGTTCCAGCCTGACCTTCTTTTCATTTCAAAGGATCGTTTGCCTATCATTAGGGAGAAACGGGTGGTGGGGTCTCCCAACCTTGTGATTGAAATCTTGTCTGACAGTACAAAACACCTGGATTATGGTGCAAAGTATAAGGTCTATGAGAAAAGTGGAGTTTTAGAGTATTGGATTGTCGATCCACAAAAGGAAAACTTTCAGTTCTACCAGTTAGTAAAAAAGCGATTCCAAAAGATTCAAGTTCAAGACAGTTATTCAAGTTCAGTCTTAAGCTCTTTTACCCTTAGGCTATCCGATTTTTGGGAATCCTTATGACATCTTGTGTCTCACTCACACTTTAGCCTGATACCTTCCATCTTATGGCCATATTATGCGGATTATTGCCGGCTCACACAAAGGACAGATCATCCAAGTACCGAAAGCTCTCATTGAACCTACTAAAGAAAGTGTCAAAGAGGCTCTCTTTAACATACTTGGACAGGATATCACGAATAAGTCTTTTCTGGACTTGTTTTCCGGAAGTGGGAATCTGGGAATTGAAGCCCTAAGCCGTGGAGCGGATCAGTGTACTTTTGTTGATAACAATAGAATATGTGCTGAGATGATAGCCAAGAATCTATCCCGATTGAAGTTGGAGGGGAAAGTCCTGGGGCAGGATGCCTTTCGTTTTATCAAAAACTCACACACTCCCTTTGATTATATTTTTGCTGACCCACCCTATCATGGAAACCTTAGCGAATCCTTATTGGTGTCCCTGTCGGAGAGCCCATTGTTATGTCCCACGAGTCTGATTGTTGTAGAGCATTTAGCCCAAAAAACCATTGAGAACATCCCATCATCCCTGTACTGTGTGGATCAAAGAGTTTATGGCATCACTTCTCTGTCCTTCTATACCCCCCTATAGCCTCATCCTGTGAATAGTGAGCTCTAATTCCTGGCATTTTTTAGAAAACCCTTTGATTTTTAGATGAATTCATTTATATTATAGGTTAACTTAAAATTCCAAGCGAAAGAGGAAAGTTATGTTGAAAAAGATATTAGTTTTTACGTTATTCTTTATATTGGCCCTGGAAATGGGTTACACTGCAAAAAGGAAAAAACCAGATCATAGTGGACGTAGAAAGCTTACCTTAAAACAACGAATTACTGCTGAAGGCCGATACAACAAACTCAAGGTTCGTTTTCGTGCTCCCAGGTCAGATCGGGATGACTTTAACAGTCAACTTCTTTATATAGAAAATGGATACTACGATTACGGCTTTTTTGAAGCAGAAAAATATAACAAACGTTACAAAAGAAGAATACCAGAAGGCTGGTGGGTCTATGTATACCCATACTGGTACATCTGGGGCAATCAAGACGTTAGTTTTCGCGGCTATGACTATAGATAACAATTACTAATTCCCTTGGATTGTCCAATTTAGAGTAACTTAGGAATAAACTCATGGCATTAAAGTCTCTCTATATATTGGCTTTGGTGCTAACGGTGAGTTATTGCTCCAGCCAGAAACAAGATAGTGCTTCTATCCACTATCATGAGGGTGGGAGGACAGGCTCGTCCTATAGTTCAGGAGAATCATCCGGTAAACTGCCTTCAGATGGCCCAAGGATTCAAGACATTACAAAGTCTTCTGGATTAACTCTTCAAAAGGGGATACTTGCAGGGTTCTCCAATCAGCCCAGCCTAACGAATACATCCACTAAGCTTATTAAGAAAGTAAATATCACACTGGTGATTAAAGACTATACTAGTTGGAAACGTAAGCTGATACAATTTGTGGAGATTGGAGGGGCTTATATATCTAGCTCAAGACTGGATGTTAGTTCAAACACCTATAAAAGTGGTTCGATTGTTATCCGGGTCCCCAAAGAACAATTGGATGGTCTCCTGGATCAGATCAAGACTCTCGGGAAGTTAGCATTGGAAAACATCCAGTCAGACGACATTACAGGGAAATACATAAACCTAAAAGCAAGGATTCATAATAAAAAGCTTACAGAAACACGTTTCCGGGAGATCCTAAAGGGGAAAGCTTCTAAAACCACGGATATACTGGCCGTTGAGAAGGAACTTGGCAGAATCAGAGAGGAAATAGATAGAATGACGCGGCAATTAAACCGATATGATCAGCTGGTTGACTTTTCTACGATCACCTTGTATTTTAGAGAGTCGGAAGAAAAACGGGTGGAAGGGGAATCCTTTTGGGGCCACTTGGGAAAGAATATTGCCTGGGCCTTGAATCAAGGATTGGAAGGACTGCTTGGGGTCATCAATGGAATTATTATCTTCCTGATAGCTGGGATACCTGTCTGGATAGTCCTTTATTTTGGCCGAAAATACCTGATCAAGTGGCTCCGTAAGCGAAAAGAGACGAAATCATGAACTTGTATTCTTTTATTATCAGATCGATATTTCTATCCGTCTTTCATTAAATAGTAGGTTAACTTGTTGATTAAAGGATATTTATGAAGCAGTACTTGAGTATAATAGCCGGTTTATTGATCAGTGCACTTTTTATCTATCTCATCTTCACTCAAATATCGATAGAAGACATTTCAGACAGCCTTTACAAGCTGATGCAAAACGATCATTATCTTTATATCATTCCTGGCACATTAATATATCTTTTATCTCACGTTGTGAATGCCTTTCGGTGGCAGAAGATTCTAATGGCTAATGATTTCAGGAAAGTTCCCATTTTCCCTCTCTACCGTATTGTTGCCATGAGTTTTATGATTAATTCCCTGCTTCCAGCAAGGATTGGCGAGGTGAGCAAAGGCTATTTCCTTAACAAGAAAGAAAAAGTACCCCTTGGGGTGGCCGTAGCAACAGTTGCCAGTGAGCGTTTTTTTGATATGTTGGTAGTGGTCTATTTTATTGTTATTTCTTTTTTTACACTTGATATAGCGGGCAATATGGAAAGGCTTATGCCTAGCTTGATCCAAAAGTATCCCATTCTTGAAGGGTTCGATCCAGCCTATGCTTTATATTTTGTCATTGGTTTTCTCAATATTATAATCATTGCTATATTAATCTTCCGAAAGAATTATGATAAACTTGTTTTTCTTATTCGTAAAATCTTGTTTTGGCTTCCCAAAGACCATATACTCTTTGAGAAGTTCAAGCACTTTTTTTCCGACATAAAGTTTTTTACTCATCCCAAACAGCTTATTGAGATCATGATTTATTCTATCATTGTCTGGTTCCTTTATGCCTTGAGCTTTTACTTTTTTATAGAGGCCTTTCAAATAGCCGTCCATCCTTTAGGAGTATTGTTTATCATTGGAATTACAGCTTTAGCGATAGCTATTCCTTCTGCACCATCGGGTATGGGAGTGTTTGAGTTTGCTTTTGCTGTCTCAATAATCCTTGTGGGAGGGACTAACTTTAAACTAGCGATCAGCTGTGCTTTAATACTCCATGCCGTTCAGATCGTCACCATTTCAGCGATTGGCTTATACTTTTTAATCAAAGGAAATGTGGCCCTTAAAGATTTAACTAAAAAGGAAATGTCCGAAGGATAGAGGAATTATCTTGACCTGTAAAGATAATTTCACTATATTCTACCTGTCATTAAGTCAAATAACTATAGTTCTCATCATTCAATGTTAAAACGGTTATTTGTTCGTATAACTTCACTTATAATGATCTGATCATTTCATAATGATAAATCTATAGATTCAATCAGCTAGTTAAGTCTTTTGGAATCAGGTGTTTATGGATAAATATGTATTACTGAACCCGGGACCTGTGAACGTCTCTGAACGGGTGAGACAAGCTCTCCTCAAGGCTGATATGTGCCATCGCGAGGAAGAGTACTTCCAGGTTCAAGATCAAATACGTCGTAAGCTATTGACTGCTTTCAGCCTTGATCCGGAGTATTATACCACTTCGTTGATCTCTGGGAGCGGCACATCCGCCCTTGAGATGACTGTTGCAAGCACTCTGAGTGAAGGGAAAAAGATATTAGTCATCAACAATGGGGTCTATGGAGATCGAATTGCTAAAATAGCTGATATATACCACTTTGGTAAAGTTGAGATCGTCTCAGACTGGGGAAAATTACCCGATCTGAATGCCGTTGAACAGGCTCTTAAAGACAATCCGGACGTTGAAGTCGTGGCTTTAGTCCATCATGAGACCACAACAGGCCTCATCAATCCTGTGAATGCTGTTGGGAGTTTAGCCAAAAGGTATGGCAAGATCTTTTTAGTCGATTCAATCAGCGGATTAGGGGGGGAAGACTTTGACTTCAAAGAGTCCCAAGCCGATTTCGTGATATGCACGGCCAATAAATGCATACAGGGCTTTCCAGGAATGGCATTCACCATTTTTAAGAAAAAGGAATTATCACGATTATCCCGTATTCCCTCTCGAAGCCTCTATTTGAACCTCTATAGCTGGCATCAATCCCAGGAAAAGCATGGCACACCCTTCACCCCAGCCGTTCAGATCGCTTATGCCTTTGAAGAAGCCCTCGATGAACTCATTGAAGAGACGGTAGAGAAACGGATACAACGATATCATAATGTGTCAAAGCTTTTAAGAGCCAAGTTTCAAGACCTTGGCTTATCCCTCTACCTCAGTGGAGTACCTCTCTCTAACACCATCACAGCCCTTCATCTCCCTGAAGGCAAAAGCTATGAAAGTCTTCATAAACGCTTTAAGGAAAAAGGATTTATCATTTACGCCGGCCAGGGGAACCTGCAGACCAGTGTTTTTCGTATTGCGAATATGGGGGAGATTACCGAATCAGACCTTGTGAGACTTAATAAGGTCTTGGAAGAGGTCTTTAAGTCATGAATGCCATCTTATTAGCGGCTGGAGTAGGTAAACGCCTAAACAACCATTATAAAGACTTACCCAAAGTACTCATCCCAATCGGTGGCAAGTCTCTCCTGGAAAGACATTTTGAGATATTTTCCCAATTAGCCTTCACCCAAGTCACCTTGGTGGTTGGTTTTGAAAAAGAAAAAATAATAAATCAATTGGGTGGACAGTATCAGGGTGTTAAAATAAACTATATCGAAAACCCACGATATCGAGAGGGTAGTATTTATTCACTCTATCTCGCGAGACAGAAGTGTCAGGAACCTTTTACCGTCATCATGGACGCTGATGTCCTGTATCCAGCAGATCTCATGAAGCGATTGATTGAATCCAAATGGCCCAATGCCTTTCTGATGGATGCAAAACAAGAAGAGACTGGTGAGGAAATGATGTTGGGAGCTAGGGATGGTCGTGTGTATAAGATTGCAAGGTCTCTTGGACAGGGGTTTGACCAGTTTGGGGAAGGTACAGGATTCTTGAAGATAAGCTCTGAAGCTGGAAAGATATTAGCCAGGCATTTAACAGACTTTGTAGATAAAGGGATCACTAATGTTGAGTATGAAGACGCCTTCAATCCCTTTCTTCAGGAGTGTGAAGTGGGTTTTGAGTTAGTGGGAGACCTTCCCTGGACTGAGATTGACTTTCAGGAAGATGTGGATCGGGCGGCCCATGAGATTCTTCCCAGGATGAGTGAGTAGATTATGGAGCGATTGAAATATAATCATGAGCAAACCTTAAAGCCCTCTGACATAGAGCAGCGTCTCGATTTCTATCTTTATCGGCGTCTAGCGGCCTATCTTGTGAGGGCTGTCCTCAACACATCCATCACACCCAATCAGATCACCTTATTGTCCTTAGTACTTGGGGTTTCCAGTGCCATATCCTATGTTTTAGGGTTCAATCCCATCCTGTCAGCCCTACTGCTCTTATTGTCCGTTGTATCGGATTGTGCAGATGGCCAACTAGCCAGGGCCAGGGGAGTGGGATCTCCAAGGGGCGCTCAACTGGACGGGTTGGCTGATTATCTTGTGGGTATAATTCTTTATATTGCTGTTGGTTACCATCTCAAAAGTCTTTTCCCTGAAACGTATGTTAACATCGTTATGCTACTCGCTATCATCAGCACCTTTCTTCAATGTTATCTCTTTGACTTGGTCAAGAATCTTTATCTATCCCAGACTGAGCAGAACTTTAAAGGAGGAGTGATCACTCTTTCGGAGGGTAAGACGTACTTAAAGGAGTCAAAGACTAATAGAAACTGGCTCTACATAATACTTGACGGGATTCTGGTGATCTATCTTTATGGGACCAAACTCATTAAGCAGTTCACATCACAAGAGAAGCTGAAGGATGATGAGGATTCCCCTACTCACATAGGTAAGGAAACAGTAAAAGTCTATAAAGATACCCATCGTATTACCATGCAACTCTGGACTTATTTAGGTTATAGTACCCATTTAACGGCTTTTATTATCGCCTTTCTTCTGGAGCCCTTTTTCTCTGGAAGCTTGATTTATGCCTTCTGGTTTACCATTATTCCCTTAAACCTATTTTTAATCATCGTGGGCCTGGCAAAATGGGTGGCTGTCAAGCAATTTGATAGAATCAGCCGATCTATTCCCAATGAGTCGGAAGAAAAGGACCCCAAATCCTTGAACCTCCAAAAGCATTTATAATGACCTCACATCCTGTCCCTATCAGGTGAATAGACAGGAGGAACAAGATATTTACTTTGCTTCACCTTTTTAGCCCTTCTGGACCGTGTTTTTTTGTAGAGCTTTCTTCTATAACGCATTTTACGGGTTAGATACTTTCTTTTACGGTATTGTCTCTTTTTATATTTCCTTATGAGGACTTTCCTTTTATAGGAGAGTCGTTTCACAGATTTCTTTTGTTTTTCTACTATTACTTTGCTTATTATTGGGGTGGAGAAAAGAATGGATGGGGGCTTCATTTTCCTTTTTGGTAATAGTTTAGCGTGTTGGATGCCTCTTTCAAATCCTTCTATGATGGCAAACACAATCTCTTTTTGGGTCATGGGTAAATAAAAGGAGTTTCGAACCTCACGATATTCTTTAAGGCGTAACAGATAACGGATTCTCCCGTTGATATAGGGTGAAACTCTCTTCAGTTTGGGTATAGACTTGAGGGCTGCCTTGAGATCCTTTATGGTGGCGTTCTTTTTGAGGGATGTTAAATGGCGACTTAAGACGCTGCGTTTATCCGGTTCTATGAGTTTACTCTGTACGAAGAAATCAATACGGCCCGTCAACTCCTGATAGAACTTGTTATTGGGATTTAAATCCCCATTTTTCAGGATTTGATTGCGATCACTACAATTTAGCAATAAAGATAAAAAGATCATGATAACGACCTTAATATCATTGGATAAGTAATGAATCATTTTCGCCCTCCCGTATTGTTTTTAGTGACTCAAACCAGCCTTAAGACTGATAGAACCATTATTCCTCCAGACCCTGTCTGTTTGATGAAAACAGTCATTTTAAAACATATTTGTTAGTATATATTATAACACGTTCGATCAGGATAAAAATGAGAAAGAAAAGATAATCTCTAATGTACTCAATGATATTGAGTTAAATATTCTGGTTTTTAATGATATACTAAAAGGTTTATGAATTGTCCCCTGTAGAGACGCATGGCCATGCGTCTCTACAGGGGACAGGT
>ENA-ORDP01001370-ORDP01001370.1-marine-sediment-metagenome-genome-assembly--contig:-NODE-1370-length-13504-cov-4.587999_pt1 | contig 13504 bp, 18 predicted proteins | sample MGYA00248627_ERZ508539 | MGnify/ENA primary metagenome ERZ508539 (study PRJEB26208, sample SAMN05571518) | marine sediment metagenome | biome: deep sea; feature: Hydrothermal vent; material...
TTCAAGACCGGTTAAAGAGTGGCTGGCTAAACACGTTGAGGAAATCGAGGTTTTCTATCTGCCTGCCTATTCACCGGAGCTGAATCCTGATGAGTATTTAAACTGTGATCTGAAGGCTGGTGTTCATTCAAAGCCACCAGCGAGAGATACGAAAGGACTCAAAAACAGAGTAAAGTCTCATCAGTCGGTAATTTTTCCATATCCACCATACGTCTTGCCGGGAAACAAAGAGAATGACACCATCACCGGCTTAATGTAATCTATCCCGCATGCCTGTTTCGGCCATGGCTTCCTTACCCTGAGGCATCTCAAACCGGATACAAAGTAACATCAAGCCTGTTAAAATGTTTTTTATTAAACGTCATTACCCCATCGGTATCAAGCTTTTTCGATAAGACAGAGATATATGCATCTGCAAACTCTACCGGGTGCTTTTTGTAAATCTCCAATGACTCCGTAATGACATCAATATCAGAGACATCAAGTCCGGGAATACCGGCAATGCTTAGAAGACAGCTATATATTTCATCTTTTTTCATTTCATGGAATGATTTCAATGTCCATGCAAGCTCAAAAAATACAGGTGGCCCGGTCACAAGGCGTATTTCCCCTTTCTCTGCCTTATCCAAAAGTTTTTCAACCCTGTCCGCATGTTCAGGTTCGTCATTGACAAGATAACGAATGAAAATATTTGTATCAACAAAGTATTTCTTCATTTGTCTCCTTCTGTCACATGTTTTGAGACAGCCAGCTCCATTGCCCTGTGGGCAGAGCCTTTTTTCCTGCGAATACTTCCCCTCAGCTTCCTGAAAGAGGGAACTGTTTTCAAAATAATTTCTCCATCCCTGATTATAACCTCAACCTTGTCTTTTGGCTTTATGTCAAGTTTGTTCCTTATGTCGGAAGGAAGTGTTATTTGCCCTTTTGATGAAATTGTAGCAAAACTCATGATATTCCTCCTTTCTATTTTTGCCTTACTTATTATACCATGTAAAGCGTGGTATGTGTTTATCAGTAATTGTGGGTATCTCAATATCCGGGTTCGACTACGGCATAATAAAGACGCTCAGTTCAGATGCAGATCTGCACAGAGCGGAAGACTTGCAGTCCCGGCCATATTGACGAGCATCTCCACATCAGGACCCACGGGATTGCCGAAGACCTCATGGGGCGGACCTGCCTGTCTTATCCTGCCGCCCGCATACACGATTATTTTGTCAGCCATGGTATATGCCTCTATAATATCATGAGTAACGAGTATAACCGGGATATTGAACTTCCTTCTTACATCTTTCAGAAGCCTTCTCATCTCAAGACGTATGGGGTTATCAAGGGCGGAAAATGGTTCATCCAGGAGCAGAGCTCCGGGGTTTCCCATAAGGGCCCTTGCAAGGGCGACTCTCTGCTTCTGACCACCCGATATCTCAGCCGGAAAACTTCTTTCGAGTCCCTCAAGACGGAAAAGCCCGACTATTTTTTTAACCCCTGCCTTCCTCTCATCCCTGCAGAGCCCCCTTGCGCCATACAGGATATTATCCTTCACCGTCATGTGAGGGAAGAGGGCAAGGTCCTGGAATACGTAGCCAAAGGGCCGCCTCTGGGGGGGAAGGTCTATCTTCATGGCACTGTCAAAGAGGACGTTGCCATTCAGGTGTATTGACCCGGAGTCAGGCTCCATAAGACCCGCAATCAGTTGCAGGGTCATGGACTTTCCCGCACCTGAAAATCCAAAAAGCACGGCCATGCCGTCTTCAACCTCCCACTGCACATCAAGGGTAAATCCCCTCACCTTCTTTAACAGGTTTACAGATAACCCCATCAGACAGCCCTCATTCCAACCCTGTTTGTTATATAAAGGAAGAACCCGGAGATCAGCGTAAGAAAGAGGACCATAAAGTTCGCCGTTGACCATTCGCCGCTGTTTGCCAGCGTATATATGGCAAGGGGCATGGTATCCGTCCTGCCCGGGATATTGCCTGCTATCATCAACGTGGCGCCAAACTCTCCAAGGGCCCTTGCAAAAGAGAGGACAACCCCGGCAATTATGCCTTTCCTGGAGAGCGGCAGGATGACCTTAAAGACTGTCTCAAGCTCCGAATGGCCCAGGGAATATGAGGCGTTTATAAGGTTTTTATCAACAGACTCTATTGCTGCCCGTGCGGTCTTTATCATCAGGGGCAGGGCCACTACAAAGGAGGCAAGTACCGCAGCATACCATGTAAACATGATGCTCCACCCCGTCAGGTCATAAAAGAACCTTCCGATGAAGCCGTTCCTTCCGAAAAGGATAACGAGATAATAACCCGTAACCGTGGGAGGCAATACCAGGGGGAGGGTGATAAGGATGTCCAGCAATACCCTGCCCCTGAAATCCTTTCTCGCAAGTATATAGGCAACAGATATCCCCACAAGCATCACCAGCACAGTGGCCACGGTTGCCACCTGAAGGGACAGTCTCAATGAAAACAGGGTAGCATCATTTATGGCACTCAAGGTCTCTCCTTCCCCAACGGTTTAAATCCGTCATTCTTCAGTATTTTTTGGCCATTCTCTGAAGTGACCATGTCAATAAATTCCCCTGCCAGTGCTTTACTCCCCGTGCCCTTCACAACTGCTGCAGGATAGACCACGGCACTGTGGCTCTCAGCCGGCACTTCGGCGGCAATCTTCACGTCATCAGGTCTTGTCCCTGCGTCAGAGGCATACACCATACCTGCATCCACCTCTCCGCGGGCCACATAGTCAAGCACCTGTCTTACATTTCCGGCAAAGATCAGTTTATCCCTGAGCTTACCCCAGAGCTCAAAGTGTTTCAATACCTCTTTAGCGTATTCCCCTGCCGGGACTGTCCCCGGATTCCCTATGGCGATTCTCCTTACCCCCGCATTCAAAAGACCGAGGATGGAGCTGACCTGAAGCCTGGAGGTTGAGGGCACAATCAGGACAATGCTGTTGCCCGCAAAGTTGCGCCTTGAGGCCTTTATTATCAAGCCCTTTCTCTCCAGGTTGTCCATATACCGCACCGAGGCAGAGGCAAATACATCAACAGGGGCTCCGGACTCTATCTGCCTGCTCAGGGTACCGGAGCCTGCAAAATTAAAATAGACCTTCACCCCCCTGTGTTTCGCTTCAAACACCCGGCCTATATCTTCAAAGGCATTTTTCAGACTCATGGCAGCAGATACGGTCAGGGACTCTGTTGCCTCTGCATAACGACCTCCGAGGACAAGGAATGATAAAAAACACAACAGTATGGACAAAGAAAAAATCCGCCTGAATTCAAGACTACGAAACCATCTCACAGTAGTCCTCACCAATCATTGCATTTATCACCTCAAGCTCCATATCCTTATCTTCACCGATGGTGCCGAATGCATCCGCCCTGCATTGCCTGCAGTGGGTCATCTGGGGTATATGCTGCCTGCACTCATCACGCAGCCTGTTTATCACCTCACGTGAGGGCCGCTGAAGGCCTTCAAATTCAGCCTGCGGAATGAGGGGAATTATATTCTGAAGCTCAGCTCCTTTTCTGCCGGCAAGCCATGCGATAAATGGAATCTCCTTATCATTAACTCCCGGGATCAGAACAGTGTTGACCTTCACAATAAGCCCTGCCTCAATGGCCTCTCTGAGTCCCCTCCATTGATTGCACAAAAGAATATCTACCGCTGCCCTGCCTGTATAATGCTTTCCATTGTATGATACCCGGGAATATACCTTCTCAGCGGTTTCGGGTATTACGGCATTTATGGTTACCGTCAGGCTCCTCACCCCGGCACTGACAAGGTCTTCAAGCCTGTCCGAAAGGACAAGACCATTGGTGGATACACAGAGGATCAGATCAGGATACTCCCTGTTAATTGCACTCAGGACCTCAAAGGTAACATCATTTGCCAGAGGGTCTCCTGGCCCTGCTATCCCGATAACACTTATACGCTCCCCCCTGTCTATCAGCAACCTCACCCTTTCCAGCGCCTCCGGAGTATTAAAGACCCGGCTTGAAACCCCCGGCCTTGATTCATTTGCACAATCGTATTTCCTTATACAATATCTGCACTGTATATTGCATGCAGGGGCCACGGGGAGGTGAATCCTGCCAAACCTGAGATGTGCCTCTTTTGAGAAACACGGGTGTTCTTTCATGATATCCCGGTCATTGCATGTCTTTAAAACTGTCATCAAATATACCTCACTCTTTCCCCAGCAGCCTGCACGGCTTTTGGAACTGTATTTTTATAACTTCAGCTTAATAATAAAGCAAATGTGATGCCAGTTCTGCTATCCACTTGATATCACAACAAAAACCAAAAAGCACCCGCTTTCTATGATATCACATTTTTGTGCCTTTCTACATTTTTGTAGCCTTTTATCCAAAACCCAAAAAATGCTTGACAGGAACAGGTGGCCGACTTCATTGGAATAGGCACAGGGTCTAAGTCTGATCTCGGAATCTGACGGAACGACAAGGCCACCAATGAGTGCGCCAACAATATTAGTTCCTCGAACGAATGAATGGATTTGAGTTCAGCTTTTTCCCCTCTCCTTCAGGTTGCTTGACAATATTAACGAACTGCGTTATTATAATTATCAATGATAAAAAGTTTCTCGATCAAGGAAACTGAAAAACTCTTTAACCGTCGGTTTTCTCGAAAAATACCGCCGAGTATTCATCAAATTGCTCGACGAAAACTTGAAATGCTTGATGCTGCTGAGGCACTCCAGGACTTGCGAATACCTCCATCGAACCATTTGGAAAAACTATCCGGAGATAGAAAAGGCCAATACAGCATCCGCATTAACGTACGTTGGCGCATCTGCTTTAAATGGCGAGACAAAGATGTTTACAACGTAGAAATTGTTGATTATCATTAGGAGGTCTTTATGGCTAAACAAAAATTACCACCAATACATCCAGGGGAAATCCTGCTGGAGGAATTTCTCAAACCCATGGGGATTAGCCAGTACAGGTTGGCTAAGGATATTAGTGTGCCTGCTCGCCGGATTAATGAAATTGTGCACGGGAAGCGGGCCATCACCCCGAATACTGCTTTGAGGCTATCACGCTATTTTAAAATGTCGGAAAGGTTTTGGATTAATCTTCAAGCAAGATATGACCTGGAAGTGGAAAAAGACAGACTGAAGGATCGCATAGACAAAGAAGTTCATGTATGCACTGTTGGATAAGAACATTATGTTTTTAAGGGATATATAAGGGGCAGGTCATTTTGTACTTGTATCTCAGCTTATTTATGCCTTGTCAAGAGTGTAGACCTGAACTTTCTGTTTTCCTTTTTAATGGGCGACCCCAGACGTGTCTCATCCTATTCTTCTATTCTTAACGGTTTTGCCATGTGATGACTTTATCAGTTTTGTTTCAAAATTGCAAGAAACAAGACCTAACCCCGACCTTGGTGAAATATGTAGACCTGGCCCTAACGGTTTCTTTTTGAATAGAACGTTGAACCTTGAACCTTGAACTTTTCTCGCGTCCAACCTGTCTCTTGGACTTTTAAACGCAACGATCAACTGTATGTTATAATAAGCGCATAAAGGAATATCTTTTTCTGTAGAATATTATAGTATCAGGAGGCATACAATGGGTAGCATCATAATTAAAAAAGGTGATGACATTATAAAGATAAGGGGAAAAATGCGGAGAAGTCTTAAAAGTGTAAAATCGCTTGACACCTCTAAGTATACTGGCAAATTAAAGTTAAAAGAAGATCCCCTTGATTACCAGAAGCGAATCAGAAAACAGTGGAATGAATATACTGATTGATACAAATATTGCACTTTATCTTTTCGGAGGCGATTCCCGTCTCTCGGAAATCCTGGAAGGGCAGATAGTCCATGTATCATTTATTACCGAGTTGGAACTCATGGGTTACCCCGGACTCAGAAAGAAGGAAGAAAAACTGATACAGAATTTTCTTGAAGATTGTGTGATTATTGATGTGAACAAGCGGATCAAGGATTATACTATAGAATTTCTAAAAAGATATAAGCTGAAAATTCCCGATGGAATCATAGCAGCAACCTCGGCCTATCTTGGTATACCCCTTCTGAGTGCAGACAGTGATTTTGTGACAGTACACATTTGACAGGGTCAAGTCTGATCAGAATCTGACGGAACGACAAGGCCGCCAATAGTGTAAACTATTTCAATGGGACTAAGTTCCAATTTTTATTATACTCCGCACCATAAGAGATTAAATCTGTGAAATGTGTAGACCTGACCCCGACCCTGTGCGACCCTGTGTAGCAAAGACCTTATCCTGGCTTTTAGCTTTTTCTTTTTTAATATCCTCTTCTCCTTGCGAAAGAAGTTTAAGAATACCTATGGCGTTTCTCATGTTTTCATAACTTTGAGGGTCTTGAAGAACAGCCTTGGGTTCACCGTTTTGTGTAATAATTATGGGACGGTGAGTTTCATTAATCTGTTTAAGAATATCAGCTGCTTTCGACTTTAGATAAGTAACAGATTTAATGTCTTTTGTTATGTTCATAACTCCACCTCCAGTCTTTTTATGATATTATTTTCGGACTGAAAAGTCAAGCTTGCGAATTGTATCATAAAAATCTGCAAGGAAGTGTGCAACAAGAAAGTCAGCTAAGTTCTAAAGGAAAAGAACTCAAAGTTCCTGTTTGCAGGCATCTGTTTAACTATTTTGCCACATGTAAAGATTTGACCCCAGGTCTTTATGTTTTCTCTTGCCCTTGTTTTAACTTCCCCCATTTTTTCGAAAATGAACTGTGACCACTTTGTAATTTCATTTTTTGTCGATTATTCGCGGGTTTATGTTATTTGTTGCCTGTTTTTTGGGGGAACTCCTGTCCTGTAAAGTTTTACCTTGCAGGATCAGCATTTTTTCTGCTAAAATTATAACAGACTTAGAAAGCGATTTCTTATCTGTCAGTGACGGAATAATGCAGACATGAAAACATTCAAGCAATTAATCGAAGAAGCATTACCTGAAGTCAACGAGCTGTTTCCCTGGGACCTGGAAGAGAAGCTGGCGGAAGACGACAGTATTCTGCTGCTGGATGTTACCGAGCCGAATGAATACGCCACTGTTCATATCAAGAACACCATCAATGTCCCTCGCGGTATTCTTGAGGTCTCCTGTGACTGGAACTACGAAGATACGGTGCCGGAACTGGCAGGTGGCCGGGACCGGGAAATCGTGGTGATCTGCCGTTCCGGCAATCGCAGTGTATTGGCGGCTTACACCATGAAGCAGATGGGATTTACGCGAGTGAGCTCACTGAAGACCGGGCTACGTGGCTGGTTCGATTACGAGCTACCGCTCTATGACGGGAATGAAGCAGAAGTGCCGGAAGAGGTTGCCGAGGAATACTTCTCCCGCAAGCCACGTCCTGATCAGCTGCAACCGAACTGAGAGAAGTGCGGAACTCAACTTCAACTTTGGGGACATCCTATAGTCCCCTGTCAAGGAAAAAATACAAACTAGAACGGCAAAGGGGTCGGGTCTACACATTTGACAGGGGGCAAGTCTGCTCTCGGAATCTAACGGAACGACAAGGCCACCAATGAGTGCGCCAACAATAGTAAGAACGCCGCCAATGTAAACTATTTCGATGGGACTAAGTTTCAATTTTTGTTGTATTCCATAAGAGATTAAATCAGTGAAATGTGTAGACGCGACCCCTTGGCCTTTCTCCGACCCTTGGCCTTTCTCCTATCGCAAGTGGCAGGCTTTGCCGGTCCATTCTAACGGTTTGCTATAACAAGTTTTCTATTTTGTTAACATCAAGCAATCTTGCAGAGTGATAAACCGTGAGTATCTCTATTAACTCATCTTTTATTCTATAAATTATTCTGTAATTGCCAAAGAAAACTTCTCTGATCTCTTTACGATTTAACTCTGGAACGATCCGTCCAGATTCAGAAAATAATTCCAGGCGATCTACTGCCTCAAATACTTTTATTGTAAACATTCGTGCATAATAACTTGAATCCCTTGCTATAAAATTTGCTATTGCTTCAATATCATCCAGAGATTGTGGTGTCCATTTTATCTGAGCCATTTTTTCATCTTTTCTTTTGCTTCTTCATGAGAAATACATTGGCCTTCATCTGCTTGTGTGATACCTTTTTCAATTTTTGCAAGCAAATATAAACGCTCCATTGCAGCTTCAATTGTAGTTTTTTCCGGTAAGTCACGTAAACTGTCAATTATCTTTTCTTTATCTAAAGCAAACATTTCCCTACCTCCTTGGTTTATAACGACAAAGGCCGAAGGCCACAGCGGATTGAGGGTCTTCAGCACGTCTTGATACTGTTAAGTTACCTCCTTAATCATACCGTAATGGAGTATGATTTTCAAGCCCTGCGTTTGGCAAACGTGTGTCTTTCATCAAGAAGCATTAAGCATAAAGAACAGTTCTGCATTTCACACCCTCTGGAGTATATTGAGGATTGAATGCTTTTCTTCACGATTCAAGGGCTGAACCCAGAGGTATTTTTCTGCCATGTAGTGTTTTTATCGGTTTTGTTTTAAAATTGCAAGGAACAAGACTTGACCCCACAATGATTCCATGCGCATGCGGCTTCACTAAATCTATTGCACGCTCTATCCACTGTGCCGCTCCCTGATGACTTGCCTCATTACCCGACCGGTTTACTATGTACAAGACCTCTTTGGTGTTGGCTAACGACACTATCAAGGGCGCATATCCCCATATCCCCTTGTACGATATATCCATTCCCTGCTTGCACTCACCCAGCGTCCCTGCTATCGTCCCATCTATATCTATCAGCGCCTCCTCCAGTCTTCCCGCTCCTCCTTCTGACCATACTCGCTGCCGCGTCCTGTTTATACTCTCCATCAGTGTTCCTATATCTTCCTCGTCAAATCGACGTGTGAAATCTCCCGCTGTCGTCGGATCAGGTATGCGCTGCGCTCCCAATGCTTTCAGAAACACTTCATCATTACGTCTCAACTCTATATCCTCCAGTCGCATCCCCCCGGCCAATATGTTATAAGCTATGTTCAATACATGATCAGATTCATGATAGGGTATATGTACCTTTAGTAATTTTAAATTTGCGTTGATCTCTTTCTCTAATCCTATCCTTTTTACCATCTGGTGGAACACTCCTATTCCCCCACAACTGATCGCTTGTGCCTTCTCGCTCATCTCATAATGTATGTTGCTGCCCTTCATTATCGGCTCCGCCTGTTCCTTCCACTGCCTCTTCCCCAATCTACCCTCTATTCGCCGTTTACTTTTCCTCATCCTTTTGCTATACTTGTTTTTAGATATTTTGCTCACTTGAAATGCCCCTTTCTTTGGTTATTGCGCTTGTCACGCTTCTTATTATAACCAATAGATTCGGGGCATTTCTACCTCTTATTGCTTGTCTCTTCTTTTATCGCGCTTGTTTAAGGACTAGGTGAATTGGGACCTAAAGCAAAGCAGTTTTCATCTCCTGTTTCCCCCTTTTTAATGCTAATGGATGATGAGATAGGAACAACGGATTATAGATCACAGACAACTCGGTATAGACAAAGAAAAATGAGAGTTCATAGACGCACCGTTGTTGATGATATAAAAAGTAAATTTAAGAAAGATTATAAATCAAAAACTATATTGAAAAAAGACTATGATGGAGACTGGCCTTTTAGAGCAGATAAAGTAACAATCGAATGCAGGAATCAGTATTGGTGTGTAGTGACAATTGATGGGAAGGATTACGCACTAAATGGAGCTGCGAGTAGTAAGTTCAAACTTGAGGAAGTTCATAGTGCAGGAATGGCAATCTTAGGAAAATCAACTGGGCCATTTATTGATGAGGCTCTTAAACTTGCTGAACAATAAAAAATACATAACAATTTGATGCTATGAATGCAGACCACAAGTGTCGTTTTGGTTTTTGATAGTTTTTATTTATAAAAAGGTTTCAAGCATGGTAATGTCCTACAGGTCTGCATCACAGATCAAGACGTTAGACCGACAGAGAATAAAAACATAAACTTCTATATTTAAGGAGGAAGAAAATGAATAAAGCTCCAGTTAAAGCCAGTCAAAAACAAAATACTGATGTGACTATTTCCAAGATAGGTGCTGATAAAAGTCGAAATCTCTCGCAAAAAAATGATAACTACCTACCTAATCCCTTAGGCTTAGGTAGGCTGAGATCGCAAAATGAGATTCAGTTAACCCCTGACAATATCCTGTTCTTGCAACGCACGATTGGCAACCAAGCAGTTGCTAAACTCATTCAGGCAAAATTGAAAGTCGGGCAGCCAGAAGATCAATATGAGCAAGAGGCTGATCGGATAGCCGATCAAGTGATGACAATGCCTGAGCCAGAGACCCAGCAACCCATCCAGCGTCAATCTCAGGAAGAGAATGAAATTAGACAGAAATCGTTGGCCTCCTCCATTACACCTCTAATAAAGCGTCAAGAAATCATAGAGGAAGAGGAGGATCTAAAAGTCGAGATTCAGACGAAACCGTCGCAAAAAGCAACAAAAGGTGAAATCGGGGTCAATGAAAACTTCGAAAATCGGCTAAGCCTCAGCAAACGCGGAGGAAGCCTCATCTCAGATGAGGTACGCGCCTTTGTCGAGCCCCGCATGAAGTTTGACTTCAGCAAGGTTAGGGTCCATACGGACAACGAGGCGGCTCAGATGAACCAAGAGTTAGGTTCCCGAGCTTTTACGCATGGTCGAGACATTTACTTTGGAGTTGGTCAGTATAAGCCTCAATCTATTGCAGGTAAGCGATTGATGGCGCATGAATTGACGCATGTGCTGCAGCAGACCAGTTACCCTTCCTGTCCCCAATCGATGGGTTCTATGCTCGTCATCCAGCGGTGGGGCTCACTCGGTGAGGAATATTATAACACTCCGCCACACACCGAGGAAGGTGTCGGTATCATCGCCGGCGTTCCCGAGCCGGGCGAGGGCGAAGTCTTCACAACAACCAATCTTATCTTCTACGGTGACCAGCAGGAGGAGGGACAACTCCTCGGTGAGGCAGAGTGGCGCGCCCATCTTGGGTCGGACGGGGACCGGGCAGCAGTCGCTGTTTACGGATTCCTGCGGACAGCACTACTCGACGACGCCGAGTGGCTCGAACACGTGAGGCGTTTCTACGATGGGAACCCCGCCCAAAGTGAACTCGCGATCCGAGAAGGTGTGAGCTTTGACTCGGCGAATCGTCGAGTCACTCGACCTACTGAGGAGCAGCAGATGGCGTTGGCGAAAGCGATTTATCTGCGTGGCCGGTCTCGAATTAGCTTCGATTTTGACCGCTACCCCGGCCTGGCCGTGCTAATGGAGCGATTTCTTGTACGCTTTCAGTCAAGCTTAATCGAACGTATGGCAAGGGAAAACGTACGCTTCGGGGCCGAAAATGTGGAAGCCGTGACTCGTGCAGCATCCCATCGGCAGCAGGCCACCATGGTGGGTTCGGCTGCAGGAACCCTAATCAGGGCAATAGCGAAGTTCTCCGCATGGGACGTCGTTAAACGGGCGACCGAGCCCCGGTCGAGTGCCGAGGCAGAGGCCGAACAGCACAAGATGCACACCCTTCGCGAAGCCGAGATGGCTGGGCAACTGCTCCGGGGTGTTGCCGATGAGGCAGCCGAGATTCGGCGGGAACAGATCGACATGTGGAAGGGAATCATAGGGATTGCGATGGCTGCTATCCCGGTACCTGGTGTCGGACAGTTCGTTACGCAGACGGTCCTGCGCATGTCCGAGACGGCGCTTCGCGGGGCGATCGAGTCAGTTCTGACCAAGGCTGTCCAGACCCTCGCTGCCGACAGGGTGAAGGATGGATTAGCGGCGGCCTTCGCTGATGAGGACTTCACTGAGCGGATTCAGGATATCCGAACCGAGGTCGTCTGGTCAATCCGGGAGTTCGAACTCGGCGACGAAGAGGACGACTTCGTGAATACGGTGAACGCGACGCTTGTTGGCTCCGGGCACTAGGGGACAACTTTGGGGACATCCTATACCTACTATGCAAAACTATTGACTGGTAAGAAAACGAAGTTGATAAAATCGTATGATTATTGCATAGCACAACAGCCAAGACAGACATACCAAGAGTCCCGCACACACGTCCAATTGCACGAAGGCGAAGGGAGGAACTTATTTAAGTTATGCATAGTATGTGGGATGTTCCATAAAGTCTTTCCCTGAATTTTAATAGCTGCTTTACAAATATGCCGTATAGTATTATAATAAGAATACGTATATTAATTGTAACCGGAGATGATTATGAAAACTAAACTAACATTACGCCTCGATGAAGAATTAATTAAAAAAGCAAAAGAATATTCTGCTAATAGTGGAAAACCAATATCAAAAATAGTTGCTGACTTATTTGCAGTAATAGAAAATGAAAAAATTAAAAAAGAATATAAAATAACACCGGCTGTGAAGTCCTTAAAAGGGATATTACGAAAAAAGAAAATAGATGAAACTGATTATAAAAAATACTTAGAAGAGAAATATTTATGAAAGTCCTTTTCGATACGAATGTTATTCTTGATGTCTTGATAGACAGGGAACCGTTTGCGGAAGCAGCAACATATTTGATGACCAAGGTAGAACAATCAGAAATAATAGGCTACTTAGGGGCGACTACGATAACAACAATATATTATCTTTTACAAAAAAGTCTTGGAAACAAAAAAGCTGCGGAAAAAGTTCGGATATTGCTCTCTATTTTTGAGATAATTCCCGTAAACAGGATAATTTTAGAAAGTGCTTTAAAATCAGATTTTTTGGATTTTGAAGATTCAGTGTTACATGAAGGAGGATGTCATGTAGGAGTAGAGTATGTAATTACAAGGGATACAAAAGGTTTTAGGGGAGCAAATGTACCAGTATTTAATCCTTTAGAATTTATAAATATGTTAGAAACTATTGATAAGTGACGAAACTTCCGGGACATCCTGATTGACTACGTTGACTTGTCACGGACACAATGCAACACAAGACCGGTATATTGGGGTATATTCCCGGCAAACCGGGATCACCTGAGAAAACTGTTATGATGACATCTTTAAATGGCGAAATGAGGCATTAAGGCAAAGGCCCTGGAGTCTGGGAGGGAAGAGCCGAAGAAGTCTATAGAGCCCTCCAGATTATTTTACAATTCCCACAGGCATGGTCAACATTATCAAAAAACACAAGACGGTGTATAAAGTAGTTTACAGCCTTCCGGCTTTTATTATTGCCCATATGAGCCGTAATCCGAGAATGCCCGCAAGTGAATAACCGATTATCCCTAATGCCGAAAAACCCCATATGCTCGGTCCTATATGATGCTGGGCGATTGAAGACGTACCTATAATAATAGACGCTACTACAATAGCAAAAGCCAGGCGGTTGCTCGACCTGTCTATATGATTCTCCAGGTCTTCGAGCTTCTCATGTTTAAGTCTCAATTCTCCCTTGCTCTCCCTGGTATTGTGGAGTATGACTTCAAATGCCTTCGGAGCTTCCCTGAATACCCTTTG